>Ga0114931_10009843_pt1 | contig 11417 bp, 5 predicted proteins | sample 2SBtaG_FD_89579 | JGI IMG/M metagenome (GOLD analysis project Ga0114931, IMG submission 89579) | Deep subsurface microbial communities from Kolumbo volcano to uncover new lineages of life (NeLLi) - 2SBTROV14_V59a metaG | ecosystem: Environmental > Aquatic > Marine > Volcanic | place: Kolumbo...
ACCGCCAACCCCCAATCGGCCTGCAACAACGCCCGCACCGCCGCAGCGGTCCGCGCGACCCGGTCGACCAGACTACCAGTGGTCGTTTCCGCCCGTCCCACGACCCGTTCCAGGCCGCCACGGCCGGTGACGAGCACACCACCGCGATACGTAGCCACACTTTCCGAGGAGCCGGCCAGCCAACTGCCCAGCAGCCCACCGGTCCCCCACTCGACCGTTGCCAAAGTCAGGCGGTTTCGCGCCAGCAACCGCGTCACCGCATCCTGAAGCTGCTCCTCTCCCGCACCAAAAACGACGTCACCCAGACACGCATGGATCGTCTCGACAATCGGTTCCATGGCCGCCACGCACTGTTGCTCTGTTTGCCCCTCGGCAACAATACGCAGCGTGATCGTCGCTTCGTGGGCCGTGATGCCAACCGACGGCTGTCGGCCACGTCGGATCAAGTCCGGCAGCCGCCGCTCCACTTCACTTTCACCAATCCCAAAGCAATGGATCAGCCGCTGGCACACGACGGTACGATCACTCCCGCGCATTGCATCTAGCCGTGGCCGAACGGTCTCGGTCCACATCGCGCGCATCTCGGCAGGCACACCCGGCAGGGCAAATAGATGAACCGACCGATCGGTGCCGCGCCGCATCTGGACATGGATACCGGGCGCCGTGCCGTGGGGGTTTGGAAGCACGTCGCTGCCGGCGGGGAATCGAGCCTGTAGGGCATTGCGCGGCGGCATGACACGGCCCCGATCGGCGAACAGACACTCAATATGGTCCAGTTCCTCGGCCCGAGTTTCCAGCGCGCGGCCGGTCGCCACGGCCAGCGCCTCACGCGTCAAATCGTCAGCTGTCGGGCCCAATCCGCCGGTGCAAAGCACGATATCGGATCGCGCCAGCGCGGTACGCAAAACCGCCGTCAGATCGCGCATTTGGTCGCCGACCGTCGTGTGATAAGCCACGCGCAATCCGAGCCCGCGTGCCTGCCGGCCGAGCCAGGCCGAATTCGTGTCAACGCGGTGGCCCTCAACTAACTCGTCACCAATTGCAATGATCTCAACATGCATTCGATTGCCTTCCACCATGCACTCGGACAACCGGCCGGTACCCTTGAAGGATCGCCCCAACCACCTAAGATGACCAGAGTGCGATCGGAGTTATCGGTGCAGCGAGTGTTTCGATTCCAGTGGCTTGTGGACCCGCGCGCCCCTCGGCGCCACTCAATCCATGTTTACACGGTGCGGCACATGACAGACGTTGTTTTCACGATCCGTGGCCTACGCTGCGACCACTGCGTACGGACGGTCGCCGCGGCCATCGAAGCGTTGCCGGATGTCACCCTCCGAGACATCGACCTGTCGACCGGACGCGCGCGTCTGGAAATGGCCGATGACCACGCATCCGTCGCGCGCGTTCGTGCCGCGATCAAGCAGGCCGGATACGAGTCCGGGCGCGAACCAACGGTCACGTCCTCCGTGCCGCGCGACCCGTCGGCGCCGAGCCCCAACGTGTTACCCGTTGTTTCGCTGACACCGGCCGGTATCCCGCGAACCGCGCCCGCCGAACCGCCAAGGTGTGCGGCCTCAACCAACGCCACGGAACTGCAAAGTGACTTGTTCGACGTCGCCGGGATGCATTGTGCCAGTTGCACGGCTCGAGTGGAAGGGGCTCTGCAACAGGTGCCGGGCGTTCGTGCGGCGCATGCCAATCTCGCCACGAACCAGGTATCCGTGCGGTACGATCCGAGGGATGTGGACCGATCCGCCATATTGACGGCGCTCACGCACGCGGGGTACACCGCTCAGACGGCACCACCGCCCGAACAAGCCGCGCGCCATATGGCTCGACGGCAACGCGAGTCGGCAATCGGTTGGCGGAATCGCTTGCTGCTGAGTGCCGGTCTGCTGATTCCCTTGCTGCTGGTTGACGGGTTCACGCCGGCGGGCTGGGAAACCGCCGGTGGCTGGCTCCAATGGCTGCTCGCCACCCCGATTCAGATTTTTGTTGGCTGGCCCTATTATCGCGGCGCACTGCAACGCCTGCGGCATGCAAGCACGAACATGGACACACTGGTCGCGCTCGGAACCACGACCGCGTATGGCGCGGGATGCGCCGGCCTGCTGCGTGGCGCGGCGATGCTCACGTTTCGCGACGCCGCCATGATATTGACCTTCATCACGCTCGGTAAATTCCTCGAAGTACGCGCCAAGGGACGTGCCTCGGATGCCATTCGCCGTCTGTTGGAGCTTGCCCCTGCCGAAGCCAACGTGCTCGACGGCCACACCGTGACCACGGTCCCCGCCACGGAAGTCCAGGTGGGCCAGACTATGCTCATTCGCCCGGGCGACAAGGTGCCGCTCGATGCGGAAGTTGTTTCGGGCAACAGCGCCGTCGACGAATCCTGGCTGACCGGCGAGTCGATTCCGGCGGATAAAGGACCGGGAAGTACCGTGTACGCCGGCACGATCAACGGCAACGGATCGCTCACGACCCGCGTCGTGCGTGCCGCGCGGCAGACGTCGCTCGCCCAAATGATCGAGCTGGTAAGGAAAGCACAGGAATCGAAGGCCGACGTCCAACGCCTCGCGGATCGCGTCGTGGGCCTGTTCGTGCCTGGGGTCATGCTGATCGCGGCGACCAGTCTGGTCGCGTGGTTAATATTGGGAGACGCCCAAACCGCGCTCACCTGCATGGTTTCCGTGTTAATCGTTGCCTGTCCTTGCGCCCTGGGCCTGGCTACGCCCACGGCCGTCCTCGTGGCGGGTGGTCGTGGCGCCGAGCTTGGTATCCTGATCAAGGATGCCCACGCGCTGGAACAGGCGGGCCGCGTCCGCACGGTCGTCTTGGACAAGACCGGCACCGTCACGCTCGGCAAACCCGAAGTGATGCAGCTACTGCCCGTGTCGGCCGGCGGGGACCGGCCGTTGTTGGCGGCCGCCGCGCTGGCCGAAAGCCATAGCGGACACCCGCTGTCCGGCGCCATCCTGGCCAAGGCAAAACAACTTGGCTTGCCGGTCACCAGCGCGGATCGCATTGAAGTCGTTCCAGGGGAGGGGATCGTCGCGTGGCAGGGCGAGCGTGCCGTGGTGGTCGGAACCGAAGCCTTGCTGCGGCGGCGGCAAGTCGACCTGACGACACTCGCGACCGAACAGATCGATCGGATTCGTGCCGCCGGTCGGACCGTCGCATTGGTGGGCGAACAAGACCGGTTGCTCGGCGCCGTCGTGATCGACGATCCGATCGCTCCGCATAGCAGTCAGGCAGTCGACCAGCTGCGCGGTCTGGGCCTGCACGTGATCATGTTGTCCGGAGATCGTCGTCTCACGGTCGAATCGGTCGCCGCGCGTGTCGGCATCGAGCAGGTCAAGGCCGAGGTACGGCCTGGCCAAAAGCAGGAAGTCATTCGTCAACTTCGGTCCGGCGGCCAGGGCGTCGCCATGGTCGGGGACGGAATCAATGACGCACCGGCTCTGGCGGCCGCCGATCTGGGGATAGCCATGGGGGGCGGCGCCGACATCGCCATCGAAGCCGGTGACATGGTCCTGCTGCATCAGGACTTGCGCGACGTGGGCCGCGCCATCGAACTGGCACGCCTCACGCGACGCAAAATCTACCAGAATCTTGGCTGGGCACTCGTCTATAATGTGACCTTGCTGCCGCTCGCCGCTGGCCTGATCGTGCCGTTGTTCGGGCATTCGATCCTCGATTTCCTCCCCGCTTTGTCGGCGGCAGCCATGGCCATGAGCAGCGTTTCCGTGGTGACCAATAGCCTGTTGCTGCGCCATAAAACGATCGATTAACGACCCGACCGAGCTCGCCACCGTCCGATGAATCTGCTACCATGTGCCAACTCGCGTGCCATAATGCCTTGGTCGTTGCCCCCCGGACCGGCTCGGTGGCCCGTTGGCCGGCTCGTGATTGACAGACCGGCTCTGGGTTGGGAGAGAATTCACGCACAACGGGGCGTCGGAATCGCACAAGTTGCAGCCATCCATTTCAGGTGCAAGGGGTGTCGCCATGGGGACATTGACTGGGTTTGAACACATTGTTCGCGAAAACGAGCCGCTCGCGCCTTACACGTGGTTCCGGATCGGCGGACCCGCTGAGTACCTTGCCGAACCAACATCCGAGGAAGAACTGGCCGCCTTGGTGGGCCGGTGCCGCGAATCCGATATTCCCGTGCGAATCCTCGGCGGAGGCTCGAATCTACTGATTCGAGACCAAGGCGTACCCGGCGTCGTGATTCACTTGGCCGCCGCGATTTTCTCCGCAATCAAAGTCCAGGACAACCGCGTCGAAGCGGGGGGCGGTGCCCAATTGTCGCATTTGATCTCGACAACCGTCCGCGAAGGACTCGCCGGACTCGAATATCTGGTCGGCATCCCTGGCACTGTAGGGGGGGCATTACACGGCAATGCGGGGACTGAAAACCACGATATCGGACAATGGACAGCCCAGGCAACCGTGCTCGGCCGCAATGGTAATGTCATCCACCACGACCTGGAGGACCTTCGTTTCGCCTACCGGTACAGCAGCTTGGACGAACTCGTCGTCCTGCACGCTCAGTTCAAGTTAGAACCGGATGACCAGCTGGAATTGACCAAGCGGATGCAGACGCTGTGGATCGTGAAGAAATCGAAACAGCCTTCCAACGGTGAGAATATTGGCCGAATCTTCCGAAACCCCAGTGGAATTCGTGCCGCGGACCTCATCGAACAGGCGGGCCTGCGCGGCGCGAAGGTCGGCGGCGCCGAGATCAGCGATCGACACGCGAATTTCATCGTCGTGCAGCCTGGCGCAAGCAGCGAACACGTCATTCGCCTGATTGAGTTGATGCGCACACAGGTTCAAGATCGCGTCGGGGTCGAGCTGGCCACGGAAATCGAGATATGGTAAGCTCCGCGCAATGCGGTTTGGCAGCCGTCATGGAGGATGGTTATGAACGCCAAGAAGCCCAAGCGTGGGCGCAGCAAATTCATTGGCATGGTCCAGCAGCTTGTCTCGCCACTCATGGGGCATGGGACGCGCCCCGTCATGGTGGTTGCGGTCGTAATGGTACTTGCCTCCGGATGGTACTTCGGCTGGAAGAAATGGGGACCAAGCATCGTTCGCGGCACGCGCTATAAGTTGTCTGCCGACAGCCTTGTGGTAACGCCAGCTCCGCCCTGGATCCACACCGATATCCGCGCGGAAGTCATGCGCGACGGCAGTTTAGCGGACCTCTCCATCCTCGATCCGGACGTCACCAAGCAGGTGGCCCACGCGTTTGAACTGCATACGTGGGTGGCTCGTGTCATCCGCGTCGTTAAGCGTGCCGGAAGTCAAAAGCCACGTATTCTGGTGGATCTGCAGTACCGCGAACCGTCCATCATGGTGAAGACGAAAGACGGCTTCTGGCCGGTGGACACGGCAGGGGTTCTGCTCCAGCCAAACGATTTATCACCGAGCCAAACACTCGAGTACCTGCGCCTATGGTCGGGCGATCGCCAACCGGTCGGGCCGGTCGGCACACCGTTCGGCGATCCGATCGTGGAGGGGGCGGCACGGCTCGCGGTCGCCCTGCGCGGTGTGTGGAAACCGCTCGGTTTACAGTGGATTACGGCCCAATCGGCAGCCAGTCACGGCGTGCCGGCCGACAATCCCGTCTATGTCCTCTTGCCACCCAACCCGCCCACTCCCGAACAGACGCCGCGGACCGAATCGCCGACATCCGGCAACCGTGTCGTCTCGACGCAATCGGTCGAGGTGATCTGGGGCCACGCGCCTGGCCATGAGGCCGTGAATGAATCCAGGCCAGTCGAAAAAGTCGCGCGTCTAACTCAATTCGTCCGACAATACGGCCCCTTGGACCAGCAAAAGCAATCGATCGAGATTGACTTGCAGCCGCGTCCGGGCATCACGATCAATGTGCACAAGTCGCCAACGAATGCGGCATCGTTCGGCCGGCCAATGGATTTCGGCCCGGCATCGGGAAGATGACCGGGGAAGCTGCGGCGCGCGAGTCAGAGCTTCAGTAAGGAGCGGTGTGGAAATCAAACTCGACTCAAGATCATCAAATTTCCGGCCGCTCTGGTTGAGCAGGGCGGTGATCAGTGCAACAATCAAAGAAATCGTTACAAGACCGCGCGGGCTGGGGGGTGATCCGTTTCGTTGCTGGACGTGAACATGCTTCGGCTCATGCCGCGGAGTCTTGGGAGGTGTTCCAAATGCGTCGTACGCGGGGAATCACTCGGCGTTCGGGAGCGGTTGATAGTTTTGCGCGAGGTAACACAAATGACCTGCAACAAGATGAACCGTCGGTCTTTTCTGAATCGTGGTGTGAGCGTCACGTCGTCACTGGCCGCCGCGTCGATTGTTGCGGCCACGGCGCTCGGCCGCGACGGCGCGGTGGCTCCGAGTGAGCAGATCACGGTCGGCTTTATCGGTACCGGCGGCCACGGCACGCACTGGAACCTACCCGCCTATTTGAAACAACCGGATGCGCGGGTCGTAGCCGTTTGCGATGTCGACCGCAAGCACATGCTCAATGCCAAACATATCGTCGACGAGAAGTACGGCAACGACGACTGCGCGACGACCAAGGATTTTCGCGACATTCTCGCCCGACCCGACATCGACGCGGTGATGATCTCAACCCCCGATCATTGGCACGTGTTAATGAGCGTGATGGCGATCAAGGCGGGCAAGGACGTCCAGTGTGAAAAGCCGACCTACTGCGTGGAACAAGGCAAGATCCTGGTCCAGACGGTCCGCGCGCACAAAACCGTGTTTCAGACCAGCACGGAAGATCGGTCGGTACCGGTCTATCACCGGATGGCCGAGTTGGTGCGTAACGGCCGCATTGGCACATTGCGGAAGATCGAAGTGACGCTGCCCAAACAGCCGGTTCGTCCTGGCGACCCCACCCCGCAACCGGTCCCTCCCGAACTTGACTGGGAGATGTGGATGGGGCCCGGGCCCAAGACTCCCTATCGGCCGGATGGCGTGCATTTCAACTTTCGCTGGGTCTCCGCGTACGGATGTGGCATCATCGCCGACTGGGGAACGCATCTGTTCGACACCGCGCAATGGGCAAACAACACGGAACGATCAGAGCCCGCAACAGTGGAAGGGACCGGCACGTTCTGGTCCGGTGGACTCTACGACACGCTCAAGGACTACGATGTCACGTACCGATACGCCAACGGGGTTGTCATGACTTGCGTGCCGGGCGAGCCAAGTCTCAAGTTCATTGGGACGGACGGCTGGGTAGGTAACCGTGGCTGGCGCGGGCGCCTGCAAGCAAGCTCGGACAAGATCCTGAATTCCGTGATCGGCCCCGACGAGATTCACCTCTACACGAACACGGGTGGCGAACACCGTGACTTTCTCGATTGTGTCAAGAGCCGCAAGGACCCCTACTTCCCGGTCGACATCGGACACCGCGTGTCCACCGTGTGTCACCTCGCGAACATCTGCCTGAAGCTGGGACGCAAGCTCAAGTGGGACCCGGTTACCGAGCAGTTTCCGGACGATGCGGAAGCCAATCGCATGCTCAGCCGCCCAATGCGCAGCCCCTGGACCCTGGCGTGACGCGTGCGCCGTCCGCCCCGGGCGCGTCTGGGCCGTTGGAAAACCCCGCGCGTGAGCAAACGCTGTAGCTGCGCGACTGACTTACCGTAGTCGTTCACGAAAAAAGGACGCAATTGCCAGCTCTTACTCTTAATTCAACCGCGTCAGCGGCGGAAAAGGGATGCCGGTCCCGCACGGCGCCGAAGCATCGGTGCGTTGCCCGCGCCCACGGATCGCGCCACACGGAGAGGAACCGAGCCGTCACGCGAACAGCGCCGTCACGGGGTCGGCCTTAACCAGCTCGCGCGGCTGGTTCAAGTGATTGTATACGATCGTATGCGAATCGATCCCGAAACCATGGTAGATGGACGCGAGCAATTGGGCCGGATGAACGGGGTTCTTGATGGGCGCCGACGCGGTCTTGTCGGACTGGCCATGCACGTATCCGCGTTTCGTACCGGCGCCCGCGACCACGGCCGTGTAGCAGTACGGCCAGTGATCGCGACCGTCCGCGCTATTGCCGTTGCCCGAAGTGCTGACCCCTTTTTTGGGGCTGCGGCCGAACTCACCCACGGCCACCACCAGCGTCTCGTCAAGCAACCCGCGTTGGTCCAGGTCCTCAACCAGCGCGGAGAACCCCGTATCAAACATGGGGCCGGACTGGTTCTTCATCCGTTTGGTCAATCCGACGTGATGGTCCCACGAATGATTGTCGGAATTCGCGACTTTCGGCCAAATCACTTCCACGACGCGCGTACCGGCCTCGACCAGCCGGCGGGCCAAGAGACAGCTCTGCCCAAATGGGTTTCGACCATACCGATCACGCGTTGCGGGCGACTCGGTGGTCAATTCAAACGCCGCGCGAGCGCGTCCGGAAATCACTAACTGCAATGCCTGCTGATAGTATTCGTCCAACTTGTAGCGCGCGACCGACTTTTCAATGGCGGGCATCTGCTCGTCAATGGCATCGCGCAACCGGGCCCGACGTTGCAGCCGAGCGGCGAACACATCCGGCTGCAACTGCAGATCATCCACTCGAATTGCGTCCATCTTGTTCATTTTCATGTCGTCACCCGGCGGGTACAGCGTGTAAGGATCAAAGCTCTTGCCGAGAAACCCGGCGGTGCCCCCTTTCCCAACGACATTACTTTCCTGAAGCGGGCGCGGCATCATGACGAACGGCAGCATCGGCTCGTTGGTGGGTCGCAAGCGAATGATCTGCGCGCCGAAATTGGGAAAATCCTTCGGGCTTGGCGGTTCCAGCTGACCGGAGGGGCTGACCTTATCCGTCGTGTAACCGGTCATCATCTGGTAGATTGCCGCCGTGTGGTTGAACAGGCCCACCGGGGTATAGCTCATCGCGCGGATCATGGTGAACCGATCATTCAGTTGCGCCAGCCGCGGCAATATTTCGGTGAACTGCACGCCCGGTATCTTGGTAGGGATCGGTGGAAACACGCTCCGCACGTTTTCCGGCGCGTCGGGCTTCGGGTCCCACAAATCCAGGTGGCTCGGTCCGCCCTGCAAATAACAGAGGATAATACTCTTGGCGCGGCCCCAACCCGGGCCGCCCGAGTTCGTCGAATTTTTCGCGCCGGCCTGCAACTGAAACAACGTGCCCAGCGACATGCCGAGCATTCCCGCTCCACCGACGCGCAAGACGTCGCGGCGCGTCATTTTCACCGGATGGTCGCACACGTCACTACCCGTTTGATCTTGAATCACGATCACGGCACACCCCCATGGTTTCTGTTAGTTTTTGCATTTCATTTGGGACAAGGACTAGTGGTTGAACAAGAATGCGGGACTGTTGACCAGGGCCCAGACAAGATCTTGCGCAGCCGTCAAGCGGCGCTGCCGCAGCTGGTCGGCGCTGGTTTTCACGTCGGCCCGCAAACGGGCTAATCGCGTGTCGAGCGGCACCGGTTTTTCCAGTGCCTTCACCACGGCCTGACGTTGCCGCAGTCCCGGATCAATCGCCAGCGGCTTCTTGGCTTCAGCCAGTGCCGATTGCAGATCACGCAACTTCGTATCCACCTTGCGATAGTATTCGCTGAGTTGCTTGCGTTGCTTCTCACTGCGATCCTTGGCCGGCGTATGACTCACTGCCTGAAGCAAGTCGGGTAAGCCGAGTGGGAGAGGCCGCGGTGAAGTGGTCAGCGCGAGTCGGAACCTGGCCAACCGGTGTGCCGCCGCGTTGTGGTATTGATGCAGCACGAACTGCAAGACGGTCCCGTTGGAAAATCCGGTCGGTGTCCCCGTTTCGAAGGTCGCCCAATGAACCGTTCCCCCGGCCGGATGGATCGCCCAACCGCGTTGATCGCCGGTCACGCCATCGATAGCTTGCGCCACGTTAAAGCCGTCCTGCGTGAAATCGGCCCGCGCATTCTGGAGCGCCACGTCGCGGAGTTTCTTGGGATCTTCCAGCGGCGCCGCCTTCACCTGGATCTCGGTCAGCACATAATTGCCGTTGGGCGACAGTCCCGGGCCGCCGCCGGCAAGACCCTCGACCGGCAACGCTTCCAGGCGAAACCCGGTAATGCCCTGCACGTGCGTGTGCACCGTGACCGTATACGTCCCTTGATCCGCCTTGCCCTCGGCGCGAATCGAGCGGTCCGATTGGGACCGCAATGTGGCCCCTTGGCTGGCGGCCAGTTTCCGCGCTGCAAGAAGATGCCACTCGGCCGAACTTCGATGCTTGGCCTCCCATTGCGTCAACCGTGTCGGCAGATCGGTTGCATACTGTGCCACGGCCGACTCCGCCTTCTTGATCCGGTCCAAGCGCTCGTTTTGCCGTTGCCCGGCCTGCTTCTTGATGTGTTCCTGGTACGCGGCCAATTCCGCCTTGGCCTGGACCAGTTTTTCCTTACGATTCTGTTCCAATACGGGCAGACGCTTGGCCCAATCGGCTTCGCGTGTTTTCAACGTGGCCATCAAGTGGCCATGGTCCTCGTCGATCGCATCGAACGAATCGAGCGCGACGCGGATCTCCGCATCGCGTGCCGGCCGATTCAGCACGGTCAGAAAGATCGTATTGATCAGGTCACGGTCATCAGACCGTTGCTCGACCAACCGGGTCAGCTGGTTGTCGGGATCGGCGATGGCCTGCCCGGTGACCGGGCCACTGACCAACACCATGACCGATCCAAGCTGCATGTCATCCGATCGTTCGCATTCGCACGCGCTTTCGCGTGCCGGACGGCCGAGCGTTGCCAAGAAGTTACTGGGCAGTTTCACGCCGGAATCGGGCAAGGCGGCCGCCCGCGTTCCCGGCGGCACGCCTGGAAAATGGGATTTCGACCCGGTCACCGCGTGGAGCGTGTCATAGAGCACTTCGGCTGGGAGACGCCGCGCCGTGGCATGCGCGTAGTTGATTTGATCGTCCTCGTTCCAGCGGCTGGTCACAATCGATAATTGGTACGTGCGCGAATGGCAGATCAAACGGATGATGTGTCGCGTGTTAAACCCACTCGTGATCAGTTCGTCGCGCAAGTAGTCGAGCAGGGCCGGGTTCGTGGGTGGGTTCCCGGCTCGGATGTCGTCAAGGGGCTCGATCAACCCGACACCGGTCAGGTAGCCCCACAGGCGATTGACATAACTGCGGGCGAAGTAGGGATTTTCCGGCGCGGTGAGCCAGGCGGCCAGTTCCGCGCGGCGGGTCGCGTTCGGCGGCTTCGGGTAGTTGCACGGGAACGGGAACTTGGGTGCCGTGACTTTCCCGGTCCGGTCATTCACGACTTCGCCTTCCTTCTGGTCGGAGATGATCTCGTATAACGGGGTGGCGGCCATTACCGCGCTGCCGCCGATGCGCTTCCCCTTGCTCCGCGGATCCCCCTGGCGCCCCACGCGCGCGAAATAGGCGGCAGTCTCGT
>Ga0114931_10009844_pt1 | contig 11416 bp, 7 predicted proteins | sample 2SBtaG_FD_89579 | JGI IMG/M metagenome (GOLD analysis project Ga0114931, IMG submission 89579) | Deep subsurface microbial communities from Kolumbo volcano to uncover new lineages of life (NeLLi) - 2SBTROV14_V59a metaG | ecosystem: Environmental > Aquatic > Marine > Volcanic | place: Kolumbo...
GCGAAGATGTCCAGAATTAACTCGCTACGGTCGATCACTTTAACGTCGATCGCGCGTTCCAAGTTTCGAGTTTGCGCGGGCGAGAGGTCGTTGTCGAAGATGGCCACATCGGCATCGGTGGCCTGTACAAGTTCTTGGAGTTCGACGACCTTGCCTTTGCCCAAATACGTCGCCCGATTGGGGGTCGTTCGACGTTGGGTCAAGCTCCCGACGACTCGAGTTCCCGCGGTGTAGGCGAGCCCCTGGAGTTCTTCGAGCAATTCACCGGGATCCTCGCGTCCAGCCAAAGCGACTCCGACGAGCACGGCCGCTTCTTTTTCAACGCTACCGGCGCGGTTCAGTTCTTTCGCAGCCAATCATTTCCTCCTCGATGACGTGGGCACCCATGCCGCGGCGGCGTGCCAAGTCGTTCCGCGAGCCGCACACCTGTATTCTACCATCCCGAGGTGGCTAGGGACAAAGGAGGCCCAACGTCACTTAGATAACATTACCCACCTACGATCGGCTGCCGTGGGACAGGGCCGCTTTCTTCTGTCGTTCTCGGCTGCGCTGTAACGAGCCAGTGACAAAGACACCGACCAATGACACAACAGTTCCAACCACGATTGATGCGCCGGCGCTCGGACTACGAGCAATTGCTACGTACGTGCCAGTGGAAATGATTCCGGTCCCCATGGCAGCACCAACCCACAGTCCGGCCCAAGCACGTCGCGAGTCTCCGTGGATGACCGTGCGCTCAAGATCTTATCTCGATGCGCGCTTTGTCTTTCCGCCATAGCCAATATGCGTTCCGCGCTTCCGGGCACCACGGCATCGTACTCTTGGAGGAGCGAGGGTGGTGGGATTGGACCTTGGTAGGTCTCTTGGGTGACTTGGGCGACAAGCTGATGGCCAAGAACAGCCGAAGGCGCGTTGTCCGGGAAATCTCTGTCTTGCGGCGACGACGGCCTTGGTTTAGCTTGCCGACTCTTCCTCTGAGATTTCTTCGACACTGCGTTGCAGCTCCTTGGTTTGTGCGGAAGGAGGCTGCGTGGGGTCTAGCAGTACCGTTCGCACGTCGTTTCCTGTAACCGTCCAATCGGCCCATAGCACAAGCACATCGGCTTCCTCCCCAATGGGAGGGTAATTGTACTCTCTCAGCGTATCCGCCCATCGTAGTGTGTCGGCGTTTTGGGGTCTACTCAGCATGGAACGCCCAGAAAATGGTGACTGGACAGTCCTCTCCGTGCCACATAACCCACTACGGGGGGTAGTGTTTGGAGCGTCAATTGTTGACAGTCGCGTAACCCCCGCGATTTCTAACGGTTGGACAGTTCCGAGTGAAGCCAGGTTCACGGGTTATCGCTGAATATTTGGCTACGAACCCTTGCAGTCCGAGCGTGCGAAGCGTGGTCAATCGCTCCGATTTTTACCGCCGACGATCCAAGCCATGACGGCTAATACGGCCACGACCGACATGGCTTCGAGCGTCCATGGCGGTAGATCGAAACTTTCGGTCGCATACTGGCCAAGATTGGGAGGCGACCAACCGGCAAAGCGAATCATTCCCAGCCCGACGCCTAACAAGGATTCGCCGGCGATCATTCCCGAGGCGATCAAAACGGCCCGTTTCAGCGCCGAGTCGCGGTGTTGCTTGTCGCGTTTTCGGTGTCTTGCGGCCACCGCAAAATTCACGAGCCCCCCCAGGAGGATCGGCACGGAAAGGTTCAGAGGGAGATAGATTCCCACGGCCACCGGCATCACGTGCAGACGAAACGTAGATTGACGGCGGGCCAAGAGTCTGTCGATGGCCAACAGCGCGATCGCCAAGCCAACGCCGATTTTGACCATGGTCCAGGGGAGCGGATCATCGCCGAAGAAACTTTCGACCAACGAGGCGAATAGTTTTGCCTGTGGCGCGGGCAAGTCGGCCGATCCGAGCCCCCCTTTTCCGGCGAGAATGGAACCCTCGTGAAGGATTTTCATGACCGGCGCCATCACCAGCGCCGCCACGACAACTCCCAGGATCTGCATAATCTGCTGACGACGCGGCGATGCGCCGACCAGATATCCAGTCTTCAAGTCGTTGCACACATCGCCGGAGGTGCATGCCACGCAGCACACTACCCCCGCCACGCCGAGAGTCGCCATCATGGCCGAAGGGCCCGTGTAGCCGCAGGCCCAAATCAGCAACCCCGTGATCAGCACCGCGGTAATGGTCATCCCCGAGACGGGGCTGTTGGAATTGCCGACCAGCCCCACGATGTAACTCGCCACGGCGCTAAAGAAGAACGCCATTACGAACATCGCCAGCATGGCTAACAACGTGATCAACAGGGCTCCTTCAAGGGCCTGAAAATAGACCGCTGCCGTAATCGCCAGCGACGCCAGGCCCAGCAACAGAATTGCGGTGCCAGAAATATCGCGAGATTGTTCGGTCTCTTGCCCAGCGCCAGATCCGCGAACCTGTTGGTGCAGTTCCCTGACAGCGCGAACCAACCCGCCGCGTACCCGCCACACGGAGACGACGCCCCCGACCAGCATGGCGCCCACGCCGATGTAGCGGACTTGCGCGCTCCACAGACCGTAGGCCACGTCGATCGGCGTATCCGTCGTCGGGGCCACGAAGAACAGCGGAACCGCGATCAACCAACCGATCGCACCGCCGAGAAATATCTGTACGGAGATCGACAGACCGACGATCGTGCCCACCGCCAACAGCGCGGGCGAAATATCGGCACCAAAATAGAACACATGACCACGAGCGAATACGGCTCGGGCAACCGACTCGCGCAACACTTCAAAGTACGACGTGGCCAGTTTCAAGATTGTCCCGATGGCAAGTCCTTTGATCACGGCGGAGGTGCCCGACGAACCAGAATCGCCTGCCCGCAGCACCTCGGCACAGGCGACTCCTTCGGGAAACTGAAGCTCTCTGTCTTCGATGACGAACACGCGCCGCATGGGAATCATGAGCAACACTCCCAACATGCCGCCAGCCAGGGCGATGAGCGTTGTGGTCCAGTAGTCGAATGACTCCCATAGCCCGACGATGACGAGCGCCGGTATGGTGAAGATGATCCCCGCGGCCAACGACTCCCCAGCCGACGCGGCGGTTTGCACAAGATTGGCTTCGAGCAACGATTGTCGCCGGAAGACACCGCGCAAGATCCCAGTCGCGACGACCGCGGCGGGAATCGAAGCCGAGACCGTCATTCCGGCGCGCAATCCCAAATAGACGTTGGCCGCGCCCATCACCACCGACAGCAACACCCCCAGCAGCACGGCTTGCCACGTGAACTCTGGTGGGGGCGGCGATTCGGTCGGTAATCCACCTCGATCCATCAAACGATCACTCGGGAGGTTTAAGTTGGGCCGCTCTCTGAATGAAACGTGTCACGGCTCACGCGACCATCAAATGGCGTCGCCGGCGAACATATGACAATAGCTCTCGTAGCGCCGGGCGTTCAATAGATCATCGGCCACGGCATCCTTCACCGCGCACTCTTCTTCATGCGTATGCGTGCAATCGGCGTAGCGGCATGCGCTGACGAACGGCCGTAAATCGGGAAAGAACCCGGCGATTTCCTCTGGGATAACGTCCCACAATTCGAACTGGCGAATTCCTGGGGTGTCGACGAGGTAGCCCCCGCCTTCGAGCGGCCACAGCGTGGCGTTGGTGGTCGTGTGGCGGCCCTTTTGAGAATCGACACTGACCGATCTCACACGGATGTCGAGATCTGAATCGATCCTGTTCAAGAGAGAAGATTTACCGACGCCGCTTTGCCCGACGACGGCGCTCTCCATGCCGTGTAAGCGTTGTCGCAACCGGGGAATTCCCTGTCCGGTTACCGTACTGGTGAGCAGCGTTTCATATCCAATTTGTCGAAACGCACCGACGAGGGGCTGTAGAGCAGCTGGATCGATCAGGTCGATCTTGTTGATACAGATCAGCGGTGCGATGCCCACTTTTTCCGCGGTAACCAAGAAACGGTCGATGAGGTGCGGCTTCAAATACGGTTCAGCCGCGCTGGTTACGATCACAAACAGATCAACGTTCGTGACGATCACATGTTGCCGCCCACGGCTGGTGCGGCTGATCGTTCCATGACGCGGTTCGGTCTTGAGAATGATTCCACTATTGTCGTCGATGGGGCGGAAAACCACACGGTCGCCGGTCGCGACCACATGCCGCATGTCCGTTTCCAGTGTCTTCAACAGCCGCCGCGTGGCACACTCGAAACGCCGCCCATCGTCGGCATGGACCGTGCTGTGCAATCCTCGTACGCTCAGCACGCGTCCTTTCAGGCAGCCGGTCTCGTCGATCTGGAGATTGAATTCGTCGCCATCGTCGTCGCCGGCTACAACGGTTCGCTTTCGGGTGAGATCGCCTTTGCCACTAATGCGTTCGCTCTGGTGGACGTTCTCGGTTTGTTCCTCATCTTGAGCGAATCGCTGCGTGAAGTCGCTCTCACGGACCCGCGTTTCACGGTTCTTCCGAAATGTCGCGCGAATCTTGCGTTTCTTTTTGGCCATTGCCGACTAATCAACCGGACGATTCGGATCTTTGATCTGCCCGGCGGCATCGCTGGTTACGTCGTATCGGCGACTGCGTCCTCCGCCATCGGACATCGGAACCTGATCCTTGCCGGACAAACCCGCGCGGTCCAACAGCGAGCGATTGAAAATGTCCGAAGAAAGATCCTCCACCGGCGGCGGACCGACGGCACCCAAGTCGGCGGGTGAGTATTGGATTTCGTACCGATGTTTGGCCACTGCAAGGGTATCGCCGGGATCGAGCCTCTTTTCGGTCACGCGAACGTCGTTCACTTTCACACCGTTGCGACTGCCCTCATCCTTAACAAACCAATAGCCGCCGTTGAGCGTCAACCGGCAGTGATGAGCCGAAACATTGGGAAAACGCAGCACGATCGCGCAACTTTCGCGACGACCGATGAGCAAATCTTTCTTCAGCAAAGGGATTGGATCACCGCCGCCGAGAGGAATGAGTTCACCATACATAGAAACTTGCCTCTTGAACTGTAGCTAAGCGCCCCCGTAGGATAATCAGAGAATGAATTAAGTTTTAAGTCTAGGTAGACAAACGAGTGACGTCAACAAAACGGTTGCAGACCTCCCCGCGAATGATCGCCCCCTGGCAGCAGGCAGGGCTGCGGTACCATGCCTATAACTTCTATCTGAGAAAGCATTTCGGACAACGGGTCCAACATGTCAGCGTGGATGCAGGCATGACATGCCCCAATGTCGATGGGACGGTCGCCACCGGGGGCTGCGTGTTTTGCGACAACCGCAGCTTCAGCCCTAGCCGCCGCACGCGACGGTCTCGGATCATTGATCAGGTCGATGAGGGAATCCGCCGCCTCAAGCTGCGTTATAAAGTGGATCGCTTTCTGGCCTATTTTCAGCCGGCAACCAACACCTATGCCGCGGTCGATCGCCTACGCCCGCTCTACGAAGCGGCACTGGAAAACGAAAAGGTCGTGGGGCTTGTCATCGGTACACGTCCCGACTGTGTGCCAGACGACGTTCTTGAGTTGCTAACCGAAATGGCTCGCCGAACCTACGTGCTAGTCGAATACGGAATGCAGACAGCCCACGACGAATCGCTGGAGTGGATGAATCGTGGTCACCTTCACCAAGCCACTCGTGATGCCATCGCCCGCAGCCGTGGTCGAAACTTTGGCATTGGCGTCCACATCATGCTTGGTCTGCCCGGCGAATCGTCCGCGGACATGATGCACACCGCCAACGAAGTTGCTCGACTGAACGTCGATGCCATCAAAATCCACAATCTCTATGCGGTGCGCAACACTCCGATGGCAGCCGACGTTCAATCAGGAAAAGTGCGGCTACTGGAACGAGACGAATACGTTCACCTGCTTGTCGACTTTCTGGAACGGGTGCCCGAGACTTGCCGCATCGAGCGCATCAGCGGCGATGTGCCCAAGGACTATCTCGTTGGGCCCGAATGGTGTTTGGATAAGCCGGCGATTCGGGCGGCCGTGGACGAGGAATTCCAGCGGCGAGATTCGTGGCAAGGGTGCCGGTGCACGTAACACCACGGGTGCGATGTTGTTGGAGATCCAAAGTCAGGCACGCCCGGGCTACTACTTTCTGGCCGTGGAAATGACACGTTCGTACAGTTGCAACATTCGAGAAATACTCTGTTCGACCGTGTATTTCTCGCAAATGAGGCGGCGTCCCGTCTCGCCCATATGGCGATGTTCAGACGGATCGCGTAGCACGCGCAGCGCATATTTGGTGAAGGTGTCGACGTCATGAAAGTCGGCCAACAATCCAGTTGTTTCGTGCTCGATCAACTCGCGAACCGGCGGTGTGTTCGATGCCACAACGGTGCATCCGCACGACAACGCGTTGAACAACGACCAAGAGAGCACGAACGGGACCGTGAGGTACAGGTGCAAGTTGCCCATCGCCAAGATCTCGGCTAGTTGTCGTGGCGGCAACCGACCCGTGAATGCGAATTTCGACAAATCGTATTCATCCCGTGCAAGCACATGCTTTAGGAAACTGCTGGCGGAGATGTGTTTCTCGTCGCCGCCATAGGCGGTTCGTTCCTCCCCGACCACGACGAAGATCGTGTTGGGCTCCTCGCGATAGATCCGCTTTGCCACCTGCATGAAGATGTCGAAACCACGCATGGCCTCAAACCCACGCGATACGTACGTCACGATCCGCGTGTCTTGGTCGATCGCGCGGCCCTGAATAACGCGTGGCTGATTCGCTTTGGGCGACCAAAGATCGGTGTCGATGCCGTCGAAGATCACCTGCAACTTGTCGGCGAAGTTGTCCGGAAAGAGAGACCGCTGGTAATGCGTGGGGCAGTAGCCCGTGTCGCAATTGTCGAGATCCAGGAGAATCATCGCGTTCCGGGCGTACGATCGCAGTACGTCCTGTTCGCGCGGGGGGAATTGCGGACGAAAGTCGAGATCGCTCCCGTGCGCGTGATAAAAGTACTCGAAGTAGTTGATGATGGGGCAGTCGTACAACTCGCGCAGAAACAATGTCGACCCGAACCCACTGTGGGCGACGATCAGATCCGGCTTCAGTTCACCAGCGGCTTTGCACGCCTCATACACGCCGTGGCTATGGGCAATGGCGTTCTCGAACGAACGGGCCATGTAGTGCGTGCTGGCCTTCGCGCCGCCGCGTGGTTCGTAGTGGATCCGCCGTATTCCCGACACATCGCCGCCCGGCAGATTCGTGACAAAGGTGCACTGGTAGCCCCGGTCATGTACCAGACGGGCAGCAACATGCCCAAACTGAGCCGGAAAGTTCTTGTGAACGTACAGGATGTGCATAACGCACCAGGCAGGGGGAAATCAATTTGGATCCATCACACCACGGAGAAGACTGAAAGATAGACGCAGCCAGGCAACGCTTCAAGGATCGAGAGACGGGGCGCGAGCCAGCTTTCAAAGTGTCCTTCGTTTCTCGTGAGTCGAGAGCGGCACGTGGCATCCTCCTCGCCAAATTGTTTACCTTGGAACGACAAAATTATTGACGACCACTTTGGCTCCAGTCCACAATGGACGGGTTTGTGGTGGCGGTGGGGGGGCCGCCACTGGCTGAAGAAATACGTGACTGAGATGAATTGAAGTGCCCTTGGTCTTTGCGAGAACCGTCGGACGTGCCGGCGCTATGAAGATTGGGTTAGGGACAAGCAATGCGAGATACCGCACCACTGAATAGAGCCTATTGGAAAACGAATGACTGTCGCCACCAAAAGAACCTTACGTCGCCGCCACGCCATCAGTCTATCGGGTGAGCCGCTGGAATGTCGAACGCTGTTGTCCGCTTCAGGGGGCCTGCTTGACGAACTGTCTGGCTTAAACGGACAGAATCCGGGTGCAACCATCCTGCCGCCGGTTGGAGCCAACTGGATTCCGCAGGGGCCCGCGCCCACGCGGAACGGGCAGGTTGAAAACATCGCACCGAACAACGAAGTGGTCGGCGGGGTGCATACCATTGCTCCGCACCCAAGCAATCCCAACATCCTTTATGTTGGGGCGACCAACGGCGGAATCTGGCGAACCGACAATGCCACCGCGACAAGCCCGACCTGGACACCGCTGACCGACCAGCTTCCGTCGCTATCAACCGGAGCATTGGAGTTTGATCCGACCGACGCCAGTAGTCAAACCTTGGTTGCGGGGATCGGTCGTTTCAGTAGCTTCGCGAGCAGAGGGGGTAACCGCACGGGTTTGCTTCGCACGACCGATGGCGGACAGACGTGGACGGTGCTCAACGGTGGAGGCGTGCTTACGGGCAAGAACATCTCTGGCATCGCCCCGCGCGGGAATACAATCGTCACGTCGGTCAATCGCGCGGACAACTCCACGTCCGCGAACATTGGCGTGTTCCGCAGCACCGACGCAGGCGCCACGTTTTCGCAAATCTCCGGAGCGGTCGGCAGCGGGTTGCCCAGCGGTCGCGTCTTCGATTTGGTGGGCGACCCGACCGATCCGACGGTCCTCTATGCCCCGGTCGTTGACGCGGATACCGGGAACGGAATCTACAAGAGCACCGACACCGGCGCCACGTGGACCCGCGTTAGCGATGCAGCCATCGACGCTCTGATTCTTGATTCCGGGGGAGGAAACGCGGTAACTCAAAACATCGAACTTGCCGTGGGGCGTTCCGACAATGTTTACGCCGCGATCATCAACGACGGACAACTGGCCGCGGTGTTTCGTTCGGGAGATGGAGGTGGTTCATGGGTGCTGATGGATCTTCCCGTTACCAATGAGACCGGCGGAGATGTTGGCGTCAATCCGCAGGCAAATTCAGGAGAACTGCCTGGTTCACAAGGACGGATTCACTTCTCGATCGTGGCGGATCCGACCAACGAGAACATCGTTTTTGTTGGCGGCGACCGCCAGCCAGCCGGCTTCAATGATCAATCGGGTTTTCCCAATTCAATCGGGGCCACAAACTTCACCGGTCGGTTGTTTCGCGGCGATGCATCCCAACCCACGGGAAGCCAATGGGTTCACCTGACCCACAGCAACAGCTTGGGCGCCGCCGGCGGCGGAACAGCAAGCAACAGCGCGCCGCACGCCGATTCTCGCGAGATGGCCTTTGCCGCCGACGGTACGCTTCTTGAAGGAGACGACGGGGGGATCTACCGTCGAACCGATCCACGATCGAACACGGGCGACTGGTTTTCGATCATCGGTAATTTGCAGATTACGGAATTTCACGACATCGCCTACGACAGCAACGCCAACGTGGTCTTCGGCGGGGCACAGGACAATGGTACATCGCGCCAGCTCTCTGCGGGATCCAGTGTGTGGACAGCCGTGTCGGTCGGCGATGGTGGGGATGTCGTGGTCGACGACACCAGCACGCCGGGCCAATCCATTCTCTATTCGAGTTTTCAAAACTTAGGTCGGTTCACGCGTCGCACCTTCGATGCAAGCAGTAATCTCATACAAACTACGCCAATTGCTTTACAAGAGGTGAATTCGCAAAACACGCTGGTCCCACAGTTCGTTACCCCCTTGGCTCTGAACGAGATCAACCCAACGCGGTTGATCATCGGAGGTCGGTTCTCGACATGGGAGTCGTTGGACCAAGGTGATACGATTACCGAAATTGGCGTCGGTGTGGGCGTGAATCAAAATGCCATTGCCTACGGCGGCAGCCTGGGCGGCGTGCCAAATCCCGACGTGCTGTATGTCGGTTCAAGCAGCACCGTCTTCGTCCGCACGACTGCCGGAGGACAACTGGCGGCAACCCCGGCGCAATTTCCCGGCGGTTTTATTCGAGATATCGAGATCGATGACAACAATTGGATGACGGCCTATGTCGTCGATTCTAATGATGAAGTCTTTCAGACAACCGATGCTGGAGCAAGTTGGACCAACATCACCACCGATCTGGGTACGGTGACCAACGGTTTTCGGTCGTTGGAATTCGTTCCCGGTATGTTGCAAAGCGCCCTCGTGGTGGGAACCAATTTGGGTGTATTTGCCACGCTGACGGATAACCTCGGAACTTGGTCGGAATTGGGGCCCAGTCTTCCGAACACGCCGGTGTGGGATCTTGACTACGACATCGCCGACGATGTGTTGGTTGCTGGAACGCTAGGACGTGGAGCGTGGCTGTTAAACAGCGTGAGTACGTCGCTCACCAACCAGCCCCCGGTGGCCGTGAATGATGCGGTCACGCTTGATGAAGACACGGTGACCGTGATCAATGTGTTGGCCAACGATACCGATTCCGATGGCACGCTGGTTCCGGCATCGGTCTCGATCCTCACCCCGGCAATCAACGGAACCGCGATCGTCAACCCGGTAACGGGCCAGGTGACCTATACGCCGGCGCCGAACTTCTTCGGCAGCGACGTGTTCACCTACACCGTCGCCGATAACGTGGGGGCTGTTTCCAATATTGCCACGGTCAATATCACGGTCAATTCCGTGAACGACGCCCCAGTCGCCCAAAACGACTTGGCCACGACCGCCGTGAACTCCCCGGTGTTGATCGACGTGTTGGCCAACGACTTCGATCCCGACGGCCCTGGAAATCAGTTTTCAGTTCAAATCGTCGGGCAACCCCTTCACGGCACGACCTTGGTCGATTTCGGTACACAGCGAGTGGTTTACATTCCTAATCCTGGCTTTGCCGAAGCCGACATATTTACGTATCGCGCGGTTGATAGCGAGGGGGCGTTCTCGAATCTCGCCCAAGTGACGCTTCGTGTTGGCGATCCGGTGAGCTTCAATGGTTCCGTGTTCGCCGACCGGGACAACAACGGGGCCTTTGATGGCGATGAGCTGGGCATTCCCGGCGTGACGATCACCATCACCAAGAGCGATGGTCCGGTGGTGTTTAGTGTCTCGGTACAAACCGCCATCGATGGCAGTTTTTCATTATCGGAATTTCCCGGCAGCGGCTTCATCTTGCCGGCTGGCGTCTACTCGATCAGCGAACAACATCCGACAGCGTTCCTCGACGGAATCGATTCCGCCGGTAGCCCAGCGCCGGCAGCCGTGGTGAACGATTCGTTTGTGAACATTACACTAGGCTCCGGACAGGCGGCCACTGGCTTCTTGTTCGGTGAGCGTGGTCTAAGCGCGGAGTTTCTCGCGGATCACCCTGAACTTCGCCGTTTCTTCGCCAGCACCCAGCCCGGCGACCCGAACGGTATCTTCGGCAACGGGTTGGTCTCACCTGGCGACGCGGTGGGGGCCGTGAATTCCGCCGGGTTTTCGTTGCGAACCTCCAATACGAATGAGCCGGCTGGTTTGCCGACCTTCAACTTCGGGCTGCCGCAGTGGCATCCCATCTCGGGCGATTGGAATGGCGATGGGATCGATACGATTGGGGCCTATAATTCAGCGACCGCGACATTCTTCCTGAGTGATTCGAATGAAGGGGGCGTGGCCGA
>Ga0114931_10009845_pt1 | contig 11414 bp, 4 predicted proteins | sample 2SBtaG_FD_89579 | JGI IMG/M metagenome (GOLD analysis project Ga0114931, IMG submission 89579) | Deep subsurface microbial communities from Kolumbo volcano to uncover new lineages of life (NeLLi) - 2SBTROV14_V59a metaG | ecosystem: Environmental > Aquatic > Marine > Volcanic | place: Kolumbo...
TCCGTAAATCATCATTTTATAAACATCTGCTTTAGCTGTTAAGCCTGCAACAATAGGTGCAAAAAGAAAAACTAAAATTGGATTTATGTTAGAGAATATCTCAAAATATTCGCTTACAACAGAGCCCCTGAAAGCACGGTCTAAATAATACGGAAGAGTTAGCCAGTTGTGCGCAAAGAGTGTTTGCACAGGAATAAGAACAAAAATGAAAAATGTAAACCGTTTATCTCTAAAAGGATGATAAGGTCTTCTTCTTAAATACTCAAAAACAGTAATTACAAAAAGAACAACTGCAATTGTAAAGAAAAAGTCTATTGTGATGGATAAGCCGAATAAAGAAAAACTAAAAATAAAATTAATAGAGTTCTTAATTCCGAATCCTGAAAAAAGAAAAGTAACAACCGTTAATATACTAAATGTAATTAATCGTGTGTTGTTTATTTTTTCATCCGGTTTTTCTTCTTCCTCGTCCTTTTCTTCTTCGTTAGCATCTTTTACAGATTCAATTGCATCTTTATCGGATTTTTTTGTTATTAATACAAGCGTAATAACTAAAGCAAGAAATGTAATTAATACATAAACCCAAAAAACAGCCGTTAAACCATTCGGGGGAAATACATCCACAAAGTGAGGGCGTGTTAGTGAGGAAACAAATCCGGAAAAGAAAGCACCCAAATTCATAAAGCCGTAAATAGCGGCATAACCCATTGCTGCCGTTTTGGGTGTTGTGTATCTTTTTACTCCTGCATAAGCTGCCGGTTGATACAAACCATAAGCAATCATAACAAAAAATAAACCCGTGGTCATTGTAAAGAACATTGGCGACCATAAACCGTTCTGCATTCCGAATGAACCCGAAACGGCAACCAGTAAACGGCCTAAAAGCAGAACGAGAAATGAAATAATAAGAGATTTCCGTACTCCGAGTTTATCTGATAGTCCGCCAAGAATTAGCATTGCAAAAGTAATTCCGCCTGTTAAAAAGCTGTAAACAAGGCCTGCCTCAGGATCGGTTAGACCAACATTTTCTGAATTATATTTACCGAGAATTGTAAGTACACCGAAATAAACTAATCCCTCCAGCACATATGGAACATTTACACCCCATAATGCTTTAGGTGCTTTTACAAAAGCCATTGTTGTATCTTTTAGTTCTTTAAATGCATCTTTTAAAACTTGTGAAAAAGATTTCTTTTCTACAGGGGGGTTTTGCTTGTCAGATTTGTTTTCCATTATTATTCCGTTTGATAATTTTGAATACTGCTGTCAAAATTACAAACAAATAGAATAAGTTGGAATTAAATTGAAAAATTTTACTTCTAAATTCTGCGTTAAATATTCGATATTAATTATTTTTTTATATAAGCCGGTTCAGCCTTTACCTTTCCCATTTTACTTGCAATAAATATTTTAACATCATTTATTACATAAAGCATTGATGGTAAAAACACTAATGTTAAAAACGTGCCGAATATCAAACCAAATGCAACCGAAACAGCCATGGGTACGAGGAATTGACCCTGTTCGCTTTTTAACAAAATGATAGGTGCCAGGCCTCCTGTAGTTGTTACAGTAGTTAGAATAATCGGTCTGAATCTAATCATACCGGCTTGAAACAGTGCATCTTTAATGCTTTCACCACGTTTTAAAATTTTATTATATTTATCAATCAATACAACAGAGTCATTTATAATTATTCCAGCCAGAGCAACAATCCCAAGGAAGGAGAGAATTGAGATTGGAATGCCGATTATAAAATGTCCAATAACCGCACCTATAATTCCGAGAGGAATTAGACTCATAACCAAAAGTGTTTCAATATATGATTTTAAAAGGAACATCAATATTGTAAACATAATTACCAAAGCGATTGTCATTGAATAGGTCATTGAGTTCACCATTTTTGAAACTTCTTCAGACTGTCCGCCGTAACTTCTTGTAACACTTTCAACCTGAGAAAGTATTTTTGGAACTATAACATCGTTCAATTCTTTTAGCACGACTGCCTGATCGTTCTTAGTGTAATCCATGTTTGCAAAAACCGTAATTGACCTTTTGCCGTTTTCGTGTCTAATTCTTCGAAGACCTCTTTTAATTTTGAAAGAAGCAACTTCTTTAAAAGGCACATATTCATCGCTTGGTGTTTTCACTTTTAAGTTTTCTATCTGACCTATTGAAGTTCTGTTTTCCTTTGTAAATCTAACCCAAACTTTAACTTCATCACGACCTCTTTGCAAACGCATTACCTCCTGTCCGTAAAATCCTTGTCTAAGTTGGGTTGTTAAGTCTCTAAGAGTAAAACCAAGTGCCTGCCCTTTTGGTTTTAATGTTACTATAAATTCATTGTTTCCCAGTGGTGTGTCATCCCTAATATCTTTTACTCCGTCTATTTTCTTTAGTTCATCTTTCAGTTTTTCTTTGGCTTTAAAAAGCTGTGTATAATCTGTGCTTTGAAATTTTACAGAAATTGGTGTGCCTCCGAAATTCCATCCGCCGATAATTATATTTTCAGCTTCAGGTATGTTGCCGATGTACTCACTAAGTGCGTCAGAAAACTGTCCGATTGTATAATTTCTTTTATCAGATTTAGGCATTACGAAGAAAATATTAATTGTTCCGCCGTTCATCCAGGAAGTAAAATGTTGAATCGGATCTAATTTTGTAGCGGTTGAGTCTTTCCATTTTTCGGAAAAGGCAAATGATTTTTCTATTAAATCATACCTGATTTGATTTGCAACTTTTGCAGATGTTCCCGCAGGTACCTCTGCCTGAATTCTAGCATAAGGTGGTTCAATTGAAGGAAAAAATTGTGCTCTTACGTGTGAACCTTGAAACAATCCCACAATAATTAATATAATCGCAATGATTGATGTTGAAACAGCCCACCTGTTCCTTAAGCTAAATTTCAAAACCCTGGCATAAATTTTTGTTAAAAAGATATCAAGGATTTTGTCGGTTGATTTTCTTAATCTAACTAAAAGGTTGTTCGATTTTTCTTCTTTGTGCAGAGCTTTTGAATGTGCTATATGTGCCGGCAAAATCATCGCTGCTTCAAGCATTGAAAATGAAAGTGAGATAATTACAACCGCGGCAATCTGCCAGACATATTTACCAAGCATTCCGTAAAAATAAAAATACGGCATAAATGCTACCATAGTTGTAAGAATTGAAATTGTTACGGGTTTAATTACATCTTTGGTCCCATCAATTGCAGCCTGTACGGGACTTTTACCGTGTTTCTCCCATTGAGTATAAATGCTTTCACCGATTATTATCCCGTCATCCACAAGAATACCAATTACTAAAATAACTCCGAAAAGACTCATCTCATTAATGCTGATATTTAAAATCCAAAGAACAAAAAACATACCCAATAATGATATTGGAATGCCGAGTGCAACCCAAAATGAAAGACGTGTGTTTAAAAATATTCCCAAAAGTACAAGTACTAAAACAAGACCGAGAATTCCGTTCTGTGTCATTAAATCAATTCTTTCTTCAAGGTCATCGGTTTCTTTTATAAACGTGTTAAAGTGAACAAGTCCTGCATATTTTGCTTCATATTTTTTTGCAAGGTCTTCTGTAATTTTTACAATTTCAACAACATCTTCATTGTTGTTATACATTACGTTAAATCCAACAGAGCGTTTACCGTTATATTCTGAGTAAAATCTGTTTTCCGGCCATTGTTCTTGAACCTTACAAATATCTGCAAGATGAATTTTTTGTCCGTCTATGTTTGATGTTATTTCAATGTTTTCTAAATCAACTGCTTGGTATTTTTTATTGTAGGTTCTAATTAATATTTCTTCTTGATTTGTAAGAACCGAACCGGATGAAAGATTTAAATTTGAATTTCTTATTGCCTGGCTTATATCATTAACCGTTAATTTATATCTGATTAGATCCTGGGGTGAAACTTCTATTGAGAATTCTCTACTTGGAATTCCCCATGTTCTGAAATTTGAAATCTTTCCGGTTTTTAATAAATCGTCTCTGAACTCTTCAACTATTTTCTTAAGAGTGAACAAATCCGAAGGTCCGTAAATGCTGAGCATTATTGCCCTGTTCCATTGAGTGGTTTGATACACAACAGGTTTTTCTGCATCTGTTGGATATGAGCTGATTGAGTTAACAGAATTTTTTATATCTTGTATGGCTTTGTTCATATCGTAGCCGGGAGTAATCTCAACATCTATTGAACCGAAGTTATCTCTTGAGTTAGAAGTTATCTTTTCAATTCCTTCTACGCCTCTTAAGTTCTCTTCAATTTTTATAACAATGCCCTCTTCAACCTCTATAGCAGAAGCTCCCGGATACGGAACATCTACTTCTATTCTGTCGACTTTAAGTTTTGGATCAACTCTTTTATTAAGGTTGTAAAGTCCGAAAATACCTGCTATACATATTACAATCATTACCCAGTTTGTAAGTAATGAGTGTTTGATAAAGTAATTTAAAAATTTGTTTAACATATTATTCGGTTTTTATTGCTGAATGATTTTTTAAAAATTACCTACAGTTGTAGAGTTAATGTTTTGTCCGTCGTTGTTTGTTTTTAGTGATTCATTTATAGACTTTAATCCCATGCCCAATAACGGTTTCTGAAGAATTGTTGTGACTATTTTTGTTTTTTTCGGTAATGTGTTTTTAATTACGGCATAATTATTCTGAATTGTAATTACATCAACTTTTACCCTGTCCAGTTTATCATTTACCATTGTGTATACAAAGTTATCGTTATCAACCAAATGACGCGGAATACGTGCAACATTTCTTAAATATTTTCCTTTAATTGATGTTCTTATATAATTGCCGGGAAGAAAATATGTGTTAAGATTATTATTTTTAAATGCTACAAATACATCCAGTGTTTGAGAGTTCTTCTTTAAGTTAGCTTCTTTCCTTATTATTTGTCCTTTTATCACATCATCGCTTTTTTCTGAATAAAGAGTAACGGAAGGGTTTTTTGAAAAATCTATCATATTGATATCTTCTGCCAATAACGGAATTGCAACCTCAAGGTTTTTAGCATCGGTAATTTTATACAAAGGCATTCCTCTTGAAATAATACTGTTTTTAATAATACCGTTTGATTCTAAAAATCCATCAAATGGAGCTGTTATTTTATATTTCGTTAGAAGAATTTCCTGATTCTTTACTGCGTAAAATTTTGTTAAAATATCTCTCGCGCTCAGTTTAATTTTTTCTCTTGAAGTTAAGTTTCTTGGTAATTCGGGGATTTGTTTTTCTATATCGATAGACTCAAAATAATTCGACCATTTTTTGTAAATACTAACATTCTCTATTCTCATTTCTGCTAATAAAGAAGCAATGGCTTTTAAATAATTTGATCTTAAAGAAAAGAGTGTGTTTTCTGCTTCTCTTGGGTCAATTTCTAAAACCAGTTCGCCTCTTTTTACAAATGTTCCGTTTTTTAGATTATTTTTTGCAAATACTACTTTCCAGGAAGTTTCGGCAACAACGTTTAATTCGTTTTGTGAACTTATTGTTCCGTAACCCGTTATTTCCAAATTCATGTTTCCAAAAGCAACTGTTTGGGTGGTGACTGTTCTGACCTCAGGTTTTAAATCCCTTTTATTGCTTTTTTTTTCAGAAGAACCGAGCGCAATCATAATAACTACCCCAATTGATAAAACGCCGATTACTGATAAAATTCTTTTATAGTTTTTCCTTAACATATTCTTTATCCTGAATTTATAATTTTTAGTTTCTTTTAGACTTAAAAAAATAAGCTATAGTTACAATAATATTTTTTATAGATATTTTCTACCCAATTTTGGGTCTGAATATCCTAACTTATTCAATATGTTAATTAATTATTGTGCTGAATGGTAGTATTTAGTTATAAATTGTTAAATAGGGGGGATGAATTCAGAATTATTTATTGGGCTAATATCCTAAATTACTGCCTAACCATTTTTCAATCTCATTTATGCTCATACCTTTTCTTCGATGATAGTCTAAAATTTGATCTTTACTCAATTTGCCTACATTAAAATATTTTGATTTAGGGTGTGAAAAATAAAGCCCGCATACACTAGCAGCAGGATACATAGCAAGGCTTTCCGTAAGTGTTATTCCTGTGTTTTCGGATACTTTCAATAAATCAAAAATAATCGGTTTTTCAGTGTGGTCAGGTTGAGCGGGATATCCCGGGGCCGGACGAATTCCGATATATTTTTCTTTTATCTTATCTTCAATTGAAAAATTTTCATCGAGCGAATAACCCCAGTATTCTTTTCTTACTTTTTCGTGTAACAGTTCTGCAAAGGCTTCAGCAAGTCTGTCTGCTATTGCTTTTGCTAAAATACTGTTATAATCATCATGTTCTTGCTCAAATTTATTTACAATTTTTTCCAAACCTATTCCGGTTGTAACTGCAAAAGCTCCTATATAATCTTGTTTGTCTGAATCCTTTGGTGCAATAAAATCTGCCAAAGCAATGTTAGGCTCTCCTTCGGATTTTTTATTTTGCTGTCTTAAAGTATGCAGATTTGCTACGATATTTTTTCTTTCTTCATTGGAATAAATTTCAATATCATCAACATTTACTGAGCTTGCAGGAAAAATTCCAAGGACACCATTTGCAGTAAGCAGTTTATTTGAGATTATTTCATCTAATAATTTATTAGCATCGTTAAATAATTTTTTTGCTTCTTTACCGTATTTATAACTTTCAAAAATTTCAGGATATCTACCTTTCATTTCCCAGGTTAAAAAGAATGGTGTCCAATCGATATAGTTTTTAATTTCATTTAAAGAAAAATTATTTAAAACTTTAATTCCCAAGAATTCAGGCTTTGTTATCCGGGCATTGATCCAATCTATTTTTAATTTGTTTTTCCGTGCTTCTTCCAAACTAATTAGATTTTTCTCCGTTTTCTTACTTAAATAATTTTCCCTTAGTTCAGTGTATTCTTTTTTGTAGTTATCAACAAATTTGTTTTTAATACTTTCATCTTTGTTCAAAAGATTACTAACAATAGTGACGCTTTTAGATGCATCCAACACGTGAATTGTTGTTCCGCTGTAATTGGGCATAATTTTTACTGCCGTGTGAATACGGGAAGTTGTAGCTCCGCCTATCAACAATGGTTTTTCTACTTTTCTTCTTTCCATTTCCTTGGCAACGTGAATCATTTCATCTAGGGAGGGAGTTATCAATCCACTAAGTCCTATTATATCTACATCCTCGTCAATTGCTGTTTGTATAATTTTATCGGCAGATACCATTACACCCAAATCAATTACTTCGTAGCTGTTGCAGCCCAAAACAACACCTACAATATTCTTTCCAATGTCGTGAACGTCGCCTTTAACGGTTGCTAAAAGGACTTTTCCAGCCGCCCCCACACCCCCTCCCAAGGAGGGGGAATGTGAAGACATTATTTTTGTTTTTTTAAGATTTTTTAAAATTGTACTTAATACTTTTTCCGAATTTTCTAATACTTCATCATTTGTAAATCTTATTACTTTATAACCATTTTCTTCTAACCATTTTGTTCTTATATTATCTTTTTCTTTGTTTTCAGGTAATTGATGAATCAAACCATCAATTTCAATTACCAAGTTTTGTTTTAAACAGACAAAATCTGCTATGTATTTTCCAATAACATGTTGTCTTCTGAATTTGAAATTATCAAGTTTTTTATTTCTTAATTTTTGCCATAAAAACTCTTCTGCTTTAGTGGGATTTTTACGATTCTTTAAAGCAAATTCACTAATTAATTTATAAGCTTGTGGATTTCCGGTTTCATAACCAAATTTTCTTCTCGAAGAAGCCTCTTCCTTTTGGGGAGGGGTTTGGGGTGGGGAAATGTATGGGGTTAAATACGCTACTGCTTTTTTCATCACTCTTGCACTTTTTACAACTTGCGGTAAAAACATTTTTCCGGAACCGAACAAATCACCAACGACACTCATCCCATCCATTAAAGGACCTTCAATTACGCTAAGTGGCTTATCATATTTTTGGCGGGCTTCTTCTGTGTCTTCGTCAATATAATCAACTATTCCCTTTACTAAAGAGTGTTTAAGTCTTTCTTCAACAAATGAATTTCTCCATTCATCTTTAACTGCCTCATCTTTATGTTTCTCCTTAACTGTTTCTGCAAATTGAATAAGTTTTTCTGTTGCTTCATTATTTCTGTTAAAAATTACGTCTTCAACAAGAATTAATAAATCTTTAGGTATCTCTTCATATACCTCCAATTGTCCTGCGTTAACTATACCCATATCCATTCCGGCTTTTATAGCGTGATAAAGAAATGCAGAGTGCATTGCCTCTCTAACAACATTATTACCCCTGAATGAAAAAGATAAATTGCTGACACCTCCGCTGACTTTTGCCAAAGGCAAATTCTGCTTTATCCATTTTGTTGCCTCAATATAGTTAACTGCATAATTGTTATGCTCCTCCATTCCAGTTGCGATAGTTAAAATGTTGGGATCAAAAATAATATCCTGCGGTGCAAACCCTACTTTCATTGTTAATATTTTATACGCTCTTTCACAAACAGAAATTTTCCTTTCGTAGGTGTCTGCTTGTCCTTGTTCATCAAACGCCATAACAATAACCGCTGCTCCAAAACGAAGAATTTCCTTTGCATGAATTATAAACTCTTCTTCGCCTTCTTTTAAACTGATTGAATTGACAATGCCTTTTCCCTGCAAACATTTTAACCCCGAATTTATCACGCTCCATTTAGATGAATCAATCATAATAGGAAGCTTAGCAATGTCGGGTTCGGATGCAATTAAATTTAGAAATTTTGTCATCACAACTTCCGACTCGATCATTCCCTCGTCCATATTTATATCTATTATCTGTGCTCCGCCTTCAACTTGGTTTCGTGCAACAGACAAAGCTTCCTCATATTTTTCTTCTCTAATAAGACGAGCAAATTTTTTTGAACCTGATACATTCGTTCTTTCACCAACATTTATAAAGTTTGATTCAGGCCTGACGATAAGAGGTTCGAGTCCGCTTAATCTTAAATAAGGTTTTGTTTTAGGTGTTTTTCTCGGTGAATGTTTTTTAACTTTTTCCGTAATTACTTTTATATGATCCGGAGTTGTGCCGCAGCAGCCGCCCACAATATTTATAAAACCGCTTTCAGCAAAGTCCTCCAAAACATCAGATGTAATATTTGGTGTTTCGTCATATTCGCCCATTTCATTTGGAAGACCTGCATTTGGGTAAACAGATAAATAAACATCAGCAATATTCGATAGCTCTTCAACAAAAGGTCTCATTTGTTTTGCACCCAAAGAACAGTTTAATCCTATACTTAAAAGATTTTTTGTGTGTGCGACTGAAATCCAAAAGGCTTCGGTGGTTTGACCCGAAAGAGTTCTTCCGCTTTGGTCAACAATAGTTCCGCTTATCATTACAGGAACATTTACCCCCATTTCCGTGCATACTTTGTCAACGGCATAAATTGCAGACTTTGCATTTAAAGTATCAAAAATTGTTTCAATAATTAAAATATCTACACCACCTTCGACCAATGCTTTTGCGGATTCATAATAAGCACTTACCATTTGGTCGAATGTAACTGTACGGTAACCCGGGTTATTAACATCAGGTGAAAGAGTTAAAGTTTTGTTTGTTGGTCCTAAAGCTCCGGCAACAAATCTTGGTTTGTCATTTTCTGTTTTGTTAAACTCATCGGCAACTTCCCTTGCAATTTTTGCTGCTTGATAATTTATCTCATAAACATATTTTTCTGTGTGATAGTCAGCTTGGGAAATTGATGTTCCGTTAAAAGTGTTGGTTTCAACAATATCTGCACCTGCTTCAAAATATTCTCTGTGTATGTTTTTAATTATCTTAGGTTGTGTGATGGAAAGAATATCGTTGTTGCCTTTTAAATCATAAGGATGGTTTTTAAATTTTTCTCCTTTAAACTCTTCTTCTCTTAACTTGTAGCGCTGAATCATTGTTCCCATTGCACCGTCTAGAATCATTATTCTTTCTTCTAATATTTTTTTTATTGTTTCCATCAATTATTTTGAATAAATATATTCTTTCAATTAATAAGTTTTGTATAGGGTTATAAATATAATTAAATTGTTTTCTATAAAAAACAAAGCAAAAAAGAGTTTAAAATGATAATTGTAACGGGAGGCGCTGGGTTTATAGGCAGCGCAGTTGTTTGGAAACTAAACCGGCAAGGACAAAACAACATATTGGTTGTAGATGAATTAGGAACTTCTGATAAATGGAAAAACCTAGTAGGTTTAGATTTTAAAGATTTTATACACAAAGATATTTTTATCGAAAAAATAAAAGAGGGAAACAAGTATTTAATAGAAGCCATTATTCATCTCGGTGCAAATTCATCAACCACAGAAAAAGACGCCGATTATCTCTTTAAAAACAACTATCAATACACGAAAATACTTGCTAAGTTCTGTTTAAAAAATAACGTTCGTTTTATTTATGCTTCTTCGGCAGCTACTTACGGGAATGGTTCCTTGGGCTTTAATGATAACGAAAATAATTGTAAAAATTTAAGACCTCTTAATATGTATGGTTATTCAAAAGCTCTTTTTGATATTTGGGCGCTAAAAGAAAATGCTTTTGACAGCATTGTCGGAATAAAATATTTCAATGTTTACGGACCTAACGAATATCACAAAGGAGATATGCGGAGCGTTGTGCATAAAGCATTTGAACAAATAAGAGATACGGGCAAAGTAAGGCTTTTTAAATCTATGAACCCTGAATATAAAGACGGCGAGCAAATGCGTGATTTTATTTACGTGAAAGATGCCGTGGATATGACACTTTTCTTTTTAACAAACAAAGATAAAAACGGTTTGTACAATGTCGGATCAGGAAAAGCAAGAACCTGGAACGATCTTGTTACTGCAATTTTTAAAACAATCGGTAAACCACTCAATATTGAATACATTGACCTGCCTGAACACCTGCTAAAAAAATATCAATACTTTACTGAAGCTAAAATTAATAAGATTAAAAACGCTGGTTACAACAAAGAAATTACCTCGCTTGAAAACGGAGTTAATGATTATGTTAAAAATTATCTGGTTCCCGAGAAAAATCTTGCAGAATAACTTATGAAGCTTGCAACTCTTTGTTACGTTAAAGACATAAAGAACAACAAAACCTTAATGCTATACAGAAACAAGAAAAAAAACGATTATCACGAAGGAAAATGGAATGGCCTCGGTGGTAAATTGGAGTTGGGAGAAACACCGGAAGAATGTGCCATAAGAGAGTTGAAAGAGGAAAGCGGGCTCGTTGTTAAAAATCCAAAATTAAAAGGATTAATTACTTTTCCTATGTTTGATGGGTTTGACGATTGGTATGTTTTCATTTTTACAATTACAAATTACGAAGGAGAATTAATTGATTCACCCGA
>Ga0114931_10009846_pt1 | contig 11414 bp, 9 predicted proteins | sample 2SBtaG_FD_89579 | JGI IMG/M metagenome (GOLD analysis project Ga0114931, IMG submission 89579) | Deep subsurface microbial communities from Kolumbo volcano to uncover new lineages of life (NeLLi) - 2SBTROV14_V59a metaG | ecosystem: Environmental > Aquatic > Marine > Volcanic | place: Kolumbo...
CGTTTCCAGCCGAACGCCTGATCGAACTCGCGCAGGGCGGTGAGCTGCTCGTGGGTCGCGGCATTGATCGCTGCTGCGATCAGCGCGATGCGATCGCCGAGCCAGTCGACGCGCTCGCGCTTGGCAGTGGGTTCGGGGGCGATGTGGGCAGCGGTTGGAGCCTGAGCATTCATACCGATTTTCTACCATGCGGTTTTTCGGCGCCGTCAGACGACCGCTGCGGCCACAACGGCCCCTGCGATGACTTCGAACGGCCCCCACACCGATCGCGCCTGGCCACGCGCCGCTCACGGGCTGTGGCGGTTGATTATTGGCCATATGGCCAAGTCAGAGTTTTGTACGAAAAAATATTGTCAAGTACCTTTTTGTCGGCGGATGCAATTACTCACTGACAACAGGCCAGAAAGCTGGCCACGAACCAGGCCGGCGCGTCAGGCGCGCAGGCCCGACGGGCGATAGCCCGTCTCCCGGGCCCCCACGGCCCGGGCGGTCCTGTGCGTCCGTCGTCTCAGCACCCACCTCCAACCGCCGGCGGCGCCGCGCCCCCGGCGCCGCGGGCGAAGGCCCCCCGGCCCGGCGCACACCAGGGCCACGATTCTATCCGGCCACGACTAGAACCAGAGGCGATCCTAGCTCTAGCGTGTACGTTGTAGTCACGCCCAGTTGCATGGCCAGTCCGTTTCCAGTTGGGCGAGCAGCATCAGCACCATGGACGAGTGGATCGCCCACATGTAGCTCGCTGCCGATGCATCAAGGCCGGGTGGCATCGCGCCCACGCGGCCTTTTGGGTCAGCTCTGCGGATGCATGGCCGCGCGGCGGCGGCGGATCGCCAGCAGCAGCGCGAACAACACCACCAGGACCTGCGGCGCGGCGTCTATCGGCGTGCTCGTCTGGCAGCAGCCACCGGATTTTTCGCCGCCGCCCGGACCGCCGTCGTTGCCGGCGGGGCCGCAGCCGTCGTTGGCCGGATCGAAGTGGCCGGAGCTGCAGTCGTCGCAGCCGTCGCTGTCGCTGTCGCCGCAGCGGTTGGGATCGGCGGGGAACGGGTCGGTCTCGTCGGGAACACCATCGCCGTCGCCGTCGAGGCGGACCTGCACGGTGATGTTGGTCGTGACCTGTTTGGTCGACAGGCCGACCCGGTAGTCGAGGGTGACCGTGAACTGGTAGTCGCCGTCGCTGGGGAAGCTGACCGTCACCTGGCGGCCACCGCTCTCAGGCGGATCCCCGGCGAGCACCGGGTTGCCCGAAATCGAGCCGACGCTCCAGCTCACACCGTCGGTCACCGGGGTGCTGCCGACTTCGGCATCCACAAGGGTCGCGTCGGTCGGGATCAGCGACGTGAGCACGCCGTCGAGGGCAAAGCCGCGGCCGCCGTTGGTGTAGGACGCGATGTAGCTGCGTTCCACCGGGTAGCTGGTGGCGGGGACGACGAGGTCGCCGCTGAGGCTCACGCTGAGGTCCGGCTGGCCCACGCTGCTCACGCAGTCGGCCTCGAACAGGGCGTTGAGGAACAACCGTGCGCCCTGGCTATCGCCGTTGCTCGACATCGGCACATTGGTCTTGTAGGCGTGGCCGCCCAGATAACTCACCTTGCCCGAGTTGCACTGACCATCGGGCGGGCCACCCACGTCGTCACCGCCGCCGATGTCGCACTCGCCGTCGATGTAGCCGGTCATCCACAGATCCTGGTCGCCGGGGCCCGACGGCCCGGTGATAAGGGTGACGTCCAGGTTGTTGATGTACTGGGTCATCAAATACGTGCTCAGGTTGTAGGCGGGCTCGCTGCCGCCGATGGTCTGAAAGCGACCGTCGAGCTGAGCGTAGGCCACGTACGGGTTGAGAAACTTGAGCGTGTCCGAGTTTGGCTGGGCAGCGATCAAAAACCCGGCGCCCTTTTCCTTGTCGTTCTTGGGCAAGCAGCAGTCGGTGCCGCCGCAGCCGCCGATGACGCATTCGAAGTCGGCGTCGCTGCACGGGCACGCGGGTGGTGTGCCTTCGGTGGTCAAGAAGTGACCGCGCCGGGCGTCGTCGTCCAGGTACGGCCAGTCCGGGTTGGGCACGGTGTTTTCATAGGCGTTCACCGCCTGGCACTCGGCGAAGAAGTGCACCGGGTACTGCAGGAACTGGCGCACCTCGGCGACGACTTCGTGGCCGTGGTAGGTGATGGACTGGCCCGTGCACTCGGCCTGGGTCGCCGGGCATCTGCCGCCGTCGCACTGCACGGTCTCGCGGTCGTTGACGTTCCAGTGCATGCTCATGATCTGGCAGTACGCGGGTAGACCGTCGCCGGTGAACAACGAGCCGTTCTTGTGGTCGTAGTTGATGTTGTCGCAGGTGCCCATATCCCCCATGATGCTGGGCACCGTGAGCATGTCCGGGTTGTTGGTGCCGGGGCCGCAGTCGCCGTTGCACTTGGCATCGGGAAACTCGTTGCCGTTGGACTGGGGAATCCCCGCCGCGCGCAAATAGCTCGTGGCAATGTCCTCGTTGCCGTCGGAGAACACGGCGATGGTGGGAGCCGCCAGCATCTCGACCCGGACGTGACCGCTGAACGACCCGGTCGCTTCGTGGACCGTGACCACGTTGAACACCGTGCGATCGGCCCACGGGTTAGCGGTCCACTGGGACGGGTCGTTCCACACGTTCATGATGCCCAGGGCCGCGTCGTGGTCCGCGGCGTCGATGACGAACGGGCCGCCGCGGTAGCCGTGCATGGCCACCGGATCATCGGGAGAGGCGGTGCCCTGGTCGTCCCACACGACCTTGGCGCTGGCGAAAAAATCCGGGCTGGCAGTGGGGTACGCGCACTTGACGCCGCTGCCCTCGTCTTTGCAGTCCCAGGTGCATTCGTCACCCATGGTGTCGCAGTCGGCGTGGTGCCAGGTCTTGGCCGGGTCGATGACCCAGTGCACCTTCACGCCCTGACGCAGCAGCTGAAACAGCAAGCCGTAGGCCTGCAGCATGCCCTGGTCCTGATAGGTCAGGTCCATGGGGATGATCAGACTCCCGGCCTCGAACGTCTTGTCGTAACCCGCGTGCGCTGGGCGCGCGGCCGCGAGCGTCAACGCACAAGCAAGCGTCAGACCAACCCAATCAGCGGACCGTTTCATGGCACAATCTCCCGATTTTGATCGTACCAGGCGCCAATGTGGGGAAGCTAGCGCCGCATTTCAGGCGCCGAGCTGGTCGATCAAGAACGCGTAGGCGTCCGCCGCTTGCTCCACCTGTTTGGCGACCATGTCGGCGCCACCGTGGCCGGCCTGGCGCTCGATGCGCAGCAGCATCGGCTGATCGCTCGCGTTGGCCCAGCGCGCCGCGGCCACGAACTTGCGCGCGTGCATCGGGTCGACGCGATCGTCGCTGTCGCTCGCCAGCATCAACAGCGCCGGCAAGTTCAGGCTCGCCCGCGCCTCGAGCTTCTGGTACGGCGAGTAGGCGTGTAGCACGCGGAACTCGTCTTCGATCTCCGGGTTGCCGTACTCGGGGATCCACGTACGGCCGCTTCCGAACAAGTGGTAGCGCACCATGTCCAACAGCGGCACCGCGCAGATCACCGCATGAAACAGCTCCGAACACTGGGTCATGGCCGCGCCGACCAGCAGGCCGCCGTTGGAGCCGCCGCGAATCGCGAGCTTGTCGGGCCGCGTCCAGCCCGCGTCGATCAGGTAGTGGGCGGCGGCGCAAAAATCGTCGAACACGTTCTGCTTGTTGGCCAGCATGCCCGCCTTGTGCCAGTCCTCGCCGTACTCGCCGCCGCCGCGCAGGTTGGCCACGGCGTAGACGCCGCCGCGGTCCAGCCACGGTAGGATCGACGGCGAAAACGCCGGCGTCATGCTCACGTTGAAGCCGCCGTAGCCGTACAGCACAGTCGGGTTGTCGCCGCTCTTGCTCACGTCGTCTCGACGCAGCAGAAACATGGTGAGCTCGGTGCCGTCTTTCGAGGCGAAGCGCACTTGCTCGGTGACGATGCGTGACGTGTCCGCGTCGATGTCCACCCGCGCCCACTCGACCAGCTCGCCGTCCGGAACGTCGAAACGAAAGATGCGCGTCGGCTCGGAAAACGAGCTGTAGCCGAAGTAGGCCTCGGCTCGGTCGGGCTCACCGTACACGGCGCCGGCGCTGCCCAGTCCCGGCAGCGGCAGGGTGCACACGCGGGCGCCATCGAGGGTGCAGATCTGCAGCACGCTGTGAGCGTCGCGCAAATAGCCGAGCACCAGGTGACCGCCGACGATGCGCGCCGACTCGAGGGTGGCGTCCGATTCGGCCACCAGCTCGACCCAGTCGCCCAGAGCCGGCGCCGCGGGATCGACGCGCATGACCCGGTAGCGCGGCGCGCCGTAGTTGGTCAGCACGTAGAACCGGCCGTCCCAGGCGCCGGCGTAGAACAGGGCGTCCACGCCAACGGCCAGCGGCGTGAACGATTCACCGGCCGCGTCGGGCCGCGCGAACCACACATCGGTCGAGTTCCAGCCGTGGGCGATCTCGAGGAACACGAACGCGCCGTCGCGCGAGGCGCTGGCGCCGATGAACGTCTCGGGGTTGTGCGTGGCGGGGTGGACCGGGCGATCGTCGGTCTGATCGTCGCCGATGCGGTGAAACCGCACGTCCGCATGGCCCGGGCGCTCGGACACGTCGATGTCCGGATCCGTCGGCAGGTACGTGTAGTAGAACCCGGAGCCGTCGGGCAGCCACGACGGGTGGGCGTACTTGGCGCCCTCGAGCACGTCGCCGGTGTCGTCGCCGCTGGCCACGTCGCGCACGTGCAGGGTAGCCTCGTCGGCGTTGTTTTCGCGCAGGGCATACGCCACCAGCTTGCCTTCCCACGACGGCACCCACACGCCCAGCGAGATGGTGCCGTCCTCGCTCATCGTGTTGGGATCGAACAGGACGGTTTCTTGGCCGTCCTCGCCTTCGCGCCAGTACACGATGCTCTTTTCCGCGTCGGCGCGCTTGCGCGTGTAGAACAAGCAACCGCCACGCTCGATCGGCGGCGACACCGCATCGTAGTAGAACAGTTGCTCGAAGCGTTTGGCCAGCTCGGCGCGCGCGGGCAGGGCATCGAGGTGGGCGCGGGCGTGGGCGCCCTGGACGTCCATCCACGCTTGAACGTCATCGGCGTGTTCGTCTTCCAGCCAGCGGTAGGGATCGGCAACGCGTACGCCGAACAGCTCGTCGACGTCGTCGCCTCGTTTGGTCTCGGGGGGCTCGGGGGGCTCGGGGCAGGCGTGGCTCACAGCCGGCGCAGTACAATGCTGCCGATGGAGTAGCCCGCGCCGAACGAGCACAACACCCCGATGTCACCGACCCGCAGGTCATCGTGGTGGATGCTGAACGCGATGATCGAACCGGCGGACGCGGTGTTGGCGTACTCGTCCAGGATCAGCGGTGCCTCGGTCGGGGTCGCTGGCCGGCCGAGCAGGCGCTTGGCCACCAGCTCGTTCATGTTGCGGTTGGCCTGGTGCAGCCAGAATCGCGTTACGTCGCCGGGCAGCAAGCCGAGGGTCTCGAGGTGCTTTGCGATGAACTTCGACGCCATCGGCACCACGTCTTTGAACACCCGGCGGCCCTGCTGATAGAACAGCTTATTGGCGTCGAACTGATGCTCGGGGTCGCAGCGGTTGAGGTAGCCACCGTTGTTGCGGATGTTGGACGAGAACTTCGACATCAGCTTGGTGCCGAGGATCTCGAATGCGTCTTTGGATTGGACCCGGTCACTCGGCTCGATGACCAGCGCGGTGCCGGCGTCGCCGAAGATGAAGTGGCTGTCCCGGTCCCTCCAGTTCATGTGGCCGGTGGTCATCTCCGGGTTGACCACCAGGGCGCACGTGGCGTTGCCGGTGCGCAGCGCATCGCTGGCGATCTGGATGGGAAACGTTGCCGACGAGCAGCCGACGCTCAAATCGTAAGCGAACCCGCGCGCGCCCAGGTAGTGCTGCACTTCCATGGCGATGGCCGGATACAGCCGCTGCAAGTTGGAGCCGGCCAGAAGGATCATGTCCACGTCTTCGGCGACGCGGCCGGCGGCGGCCAGGGCTTTGCGCGCGGCGTTGACCGCGAACTCGCACTGCACGCTCATCTCGTCGTCGGGACGATCGGGCACGTTGGGACACATGCGATCGATGTCCAGCAGGCCCGTCTTGTCGTGCACGTGGCGCTGCTTGATGCCCGACGCTTTTTCGATGAACTCGGGGCTCGACTCGCGCAGCGGCTCGATGTCGCCAGCGGCGATGGCGTCCGCGTTGCGCTCGTTTTCGCGCCGCACCCATGCATTGAAGGTGTGGCACAGCTCCTCGTTGGTGATGATGTTGTTCGGGGTGTAGACCCCCGACCCCGTGATCGCCGTTCCGATACTCACAACCGCCCCACCTTACCTACTTTTACGCCGCATGCGAGACCAAAACGCGGCAATTGAGCGCCGTCGATCTGGCAATGGTCGGATCATTGTTCCGATTCGAGGTCAGCCAGCGCTTCGCGTAAAAGTGCGCTCTTTGGTTCGAGCGCGATCGCCATGCGCAAGTTGAGCTTGGCGCTGGCGATGTCTTTCATGCGCAGCGACGTCTGCGCACGGCGGTACAGGCGTTGGGCCTTGGGGCTCAGTCGCGCTACCGCCGAGTTGCCGCCGGTCTTAACATCGTCTGTCTCGGTCTTACCCCGGTTGCGTTTGTCGGCTTCGCGCGCGAGGTAGTCCCGTCGGTGGTCGGGGTTGCGCAGCACCCGGTAAGCCTCGGCGATGCGGCCGTAGACGATCGTCAGGCGCTCGAGGTCTGCGGCCGACAGCTGGCGGCGGTACAGATCGGGGTGCAGATTCGACGCCATGTGATGGAACGCGTCCTGGATCGTAACCGGGCCGGCGTCGGCGGGTACGTCGAGGGCTTCGAAGTGATCGAGCTTGGCCAGCACCGGCTCGACCCGGTCGAGGTACGCCAGCACATCGCGTTTGCTCCACGCCACTAGGGCCCCTCCACGGGCGCGCCGATGACGTTGAGCTGGGCTTCGGTGTTCACGCCGGTTTTCTGGTCTTTGGCGCGCACGTGCAAAATGCCGTCGGTGTCGACGCGGAACGTGACTTCGATTTTGACCTGACCGCGGGGCGCTGCGGGCAGGTCCTCGAGAATCAGCGTGCCCAGCGGCTCGTTGTCGGCAAAGCGTTTCTCGGCGCCGCGGCAGCATTCGATGACCACCCGGGTTTGGTCGTGGTGTGCGGTGGTGAAAATCTTGGAGTGCTCGATCGGAATCGGCACATTCTTTTCGAGGATGGTCTTGATGTAGCCGCCGGCGGTGCCCACGCTCATGGCCTCGGGCGTGACGTCGAGCAGCAGCGGCCGGGCCACCGGCTCGGCCAGGGCCAACGCGGCGGGTGTCGCGGCCGGCGCAGCCTCCGGTTTCGAATCCAGCTGTGGCGGCGGCGCCACCGGCTCCGGGTTGGAGCACAGGGTCTGCGCCTGGACCGCGGCGCCGTAGGCCACCACCTCGTCGGGATTGATGTCGATGCGCGGCTCTTGGCCAAACACTTCGGCGATACGGCGGCGGACCAGAGGGATGCGGGTGCTGCCGCCGACGCAGATGAGCGCGCTGATGTCACGCAGCTGCAGATCGACGCTGGCCATCAGGTTGCGGCACACCTCGATGGTGCGGTCTACGTGGCCGGTGATCAGGTGCTCGAAGTGGTCGCGGGTGATCGAAAACGGCAAGCTGTACTCGGTGTCGCCGACGAGTAGCGAGTCGATGGTCCCGGAGGCGCTGGTGGTGGATGACAGGTGGATTTTGATCTGCTCGGCCGCCATCATCAGCCGGGTCATGGCCTCGTCCGAGTGCCGCGGATCCACGCTCAGCGACGTGTTCATCTCCGCGGCCAGTTGCTCGGCAAGAGCGCGGTCGATGTCGTCGCCGCCCAAGAAGAAATCGCCGTCCGTGCCGAGCACTTCGAAGATCGACCGGCGGATGCGCAGGATGCTGATGTCGAAGGTGCCACCGCCGAAATCGAAGATGGCCACGATCTCGTCGATGCTCTTAACGTACCCGTACGCCACCGCGGCGGCGGACGGTTCGTTGATCAACCGCAGCACGTCCAGTCCCGCCAGCCGGCCCGCCTCCCGCGTCGCCTGGCGCTGGGCGTCGGAGAAGTTCGCCGGCACGGTGATCACCGCCTCCTCGACACTGTGGCCGAACTGCTCTTCGGTCTTGAGCTTGAGGTAGCGCAGCACTTCGGCCGAGATTTCCGGGACGGTGTGCCGGCGCCCGTGCATGACGATGAGCGGTTGCTGGTTGGCGCCTTCCTCCACTTCGTACGGCATCGCCGTAAGCGCGAGCTGGACCAGCGGGGAGCGAACGTTCTGGCCGATGAGGCGCTTGGCCGAGTACACCGTGTGGATCGGATCGATGGCGCGCTGGGCACGCGCCATCGGCCCGACCAGGACGTTGCCGCCGGGCGGAAACGCCACCACCGAGGCATGGGTGTGGCTGCCGTCGTCGGCGCGCGTGAACTGGATCTTGCCGTCGGTCTGAACCGCCGCCACCGAGTTGGTCGTCCCCAGGTCGATGCCGACGGCGAGATTCATCACCGCTATTCTATTCCGAGCGGATATGCCGGCGCCAGTTAGGTCGCATTGATGCCGGTGAGCTGCTTGGCGATGATACGGCGCTGGATCTGCCCGGTGCCCTCGAAAATGTCGTAGATCTTCGCGTCGCGGTACCACTTCTCCACCGGGTGTCCCGGCTGCAGAGCCTCGTCGCCGAGCACGCCATCGCGCGGGTGGTCACGTACTGGGCCGTGCGCGCCGCGTGCGCTTTGGCCGTGGAGGCGGCGCGTACGTTCTCCATGCGGTGGTCTGCCATCCACGCGGCCCGGTGCACCAGCATGCGCGACGCGCTGATCTCCATGTCCATTTCGGCCAGTTCGAACGCGATGTGCTGGTGCGACGCCATCGGCGTGCCACGAAGCTCGCGGCTCTTGATCCGCTCGAATAGGTGCTCGAAGGCCGCGCGGGCGATGCCCACGGCCTGGGCGCCGACGACCGGACGCGTGGAGTAGAGCATCTTCTTTGTGTCGCCCAGTCCGGCGGTGGTGTCCTGGTCCACGCCCAGCATCGTGTCGCGGTGGACGCGGCAGTCTTCGAAGTGCACTTGCGCGGTCTCCGACGCGCGGATACCCAGCTTGGTTTCCTTGCGCCCGGGCACCAGGCCCGGGGTGTCGCGGGTGACGATGAATCTTCGAGCAGGCCGTCTGCCTCCGCCGGCACGGCGTCGAGCAAAAAGCCCACTTCACCGGCAGTAGCCAGCAGTTTGGCCGGGGCTGTGGCCTCCCGGTCGGCGTCGCCCGCTTTTGCCTCGATTTCGGCGTCCACGAACCGTCTGATCGTGGACACGATGACTTGCTGGTCGTCGTCGAGCGCGAATCTCATGGCTCCCTCCCTGCGGCGCAGTCTATCTCCGCAAGCGAAGGGCATGTTTGAGAAAAGGGCTGTTTTCGCTTGCCGAGCCCAAGTGGATTCACTATCTTTCGCGCCCCTTGATTCTGGCGGGGTAGCTCAGTCGGTAGAGCGGGGGCCTCATAAGCCCTGAGTCGACGGTTCAAGCCCGTCCCTCGCCACCACCTAACTTGCGACAACAATACGCGCGGATTTGACTTATGGTTGATTGCGCGCAAACGTAGTCCAGTCTCGGGGATCGTCTAATGGCAGGACGGCGGTCTTTGGAACCGCTCGTGAAGGTTCGAATCCTTCTCCCCGAACCACCCGCCAGCAGATAGCTATGAAACTCAACAAAACGTGCCAGCTGTTCTTCGGCTGTAAGATCGACAGCAAGCTCAACGACGCGCTCGCCAACGCAAAACCCGGCGATCGGCGCTACTTCGAGGACCCGGAGAGCCCGTTTCTACGCATCGTCGATGTTCCCAACAAGGACAAGGAAGAGCGCTGGATCGGTAAAGTGGTCAAGGGCGGCCCCGGCGTCACCGAGGTCGAGGACATTCAACGCAACGTGGTGAGCATTTTGCGCCGCATCGCGCCGGAGGTTCGTCGCTCGCCGTCGACGGTCAAGATCTTCGCCATCGACGAAAAACCCGAGCCCAGCAAGACCGACGACCTCGACAAGAAGGACGATAGCCGCGGCTCGTCCGGCCCGTACATCGCCAACTACTAGGACCAGTGTCTGACCGCGTCGCAGTCGTCGACATCGGCACCAACACGTTGTTGCTCCTGATCGCCGAGCACGACGGCGACGGTGCCCGCGCGGTGATCGACGAGTGCCGTTTCGGTCGCCTCGGTCAGGGCCTGGACGAAACCGGCGAGCTGGCCGCGGTGGCCATCGAGCGGTCGCTGGCCATCGCTACCGAGTACGGCGGGTTGATCCGCGAGCACCAGGTAGACGAGGTGCGCGTGGTCGCCACCCAGGCCCTGCGCGAAGCCGCCAACGCCCACCGCTTCATCGAACCCGCCGAACAAGCGTTCGGCGCCGCCATCGAAGTCATCGCCGGCGAGCGCGAGGCCGCGCTGGTCCACAAGGCCGTGGCCGCGTCACTGCCCCAGCTGTCTGGCCACCTGCTGGTAGTGGATGTGGGCGGCGGCTCCACCGAGCTCATCGTCGCCGGCGACGCCGGTGTCGATTCGTATCGCAGCATTCACATCGGCTCGGTGCGCCACACCGAGCGCCACCTCAAAGACGATCCGCCCACCCCCGAACAGGTGCGGGCGCTGACCGCCGACCTGGAAGCCGCCATTGCCGCGCTGGAGCTGCCCGGCCACGTCACCGTCGTCGGCACCGCGGGCACGGCCACCACCATCGCCGCAATCGACTTGAAGCTGGCGACGTGGCAGCCCGAGCGCGTGCAGGGCCACCGCATCACCGCCGAACGCGTGCAAGCCCAGCTCGACCAACTCCTCGCGCTGAGCGTCGCCGAGCGCCGCAACCTGCCCGGCCTCGAGCCCGCCCGCGCCGACGTCATCGCCGCCGGCGTCGCCATCTTCGCCCGCGTCCTGCACCACACCGGCGCCGCCGACATGATCATCAGCGACCGCGGCGTCCGCTGGGGCCTGGCCTACGAAACCCTCGGTTAGGGACGCTTTTCGTATTCTTCGTATTCGAAAACACCCGGGTTGATAGCCCGAGATCCGAAGAATACGAAGACCGTCCCTAACGCTAGTCCCTAACGCTACGAGATCCGAAGAATACGAAGACCGTCCCTAACGCTATGCCTGAGCGGCTTTCCGACCGCCAAAGTCGAGGCTAGTAGCTAGTGCTAGTGCTCGAAATCGCCGGGTGGATAGCGTGAGATCCGAAAAGTACGAAAAGCGTCCCCGGCTTGGCCGAAATCGCCGGGTGGATAGCGTGAGATCCGAAAAGTACGAAAAGCGTCCCCGGCTTGGCCCTCACGCTAGTGCTCGAAATCGCCGGGTGGATAGCGTGAGATCAGAAG
>Ga0114931_10009847_pt1 | contig 11414 bp, 14 predicted proteins | sample 2SBtaG_FD_89579 | JGI IMG/M metagenome (GOLD analysis project Ga0114931, IMG submission 89579) | Deep subsurface microbial communities from Kolumbo volcano to uncover new lineages of life (NeLLi) - 2SBTROV14_V59a metaG | ecosystem: Environmental > Aquatic > Marine > Volcanic | place: Kolumbo...
ACCTGATGTCCGCCAGCCGCTCCTATGAGGCGAACCTGGTGGTGCTGCGCAAGGTCCGCGAGATGGCCCGGGCCGCCATGCAGATCGGTCGCTGATGGAGGCGTTGCGCATCGACGCAGCCTCCGCGGGAGGGGCGAGTCCCCTCGCGGAGCTCCGGAAGGACGAGAGCCCGTCGGTGCCCTTCTCCCAGCGCATCCGCGCCGCCCTGGTGGAGACCGATCGCGCCCTCCAGCAGGCGGAGGAGAGCGCCCGCCAGGTGGCCGAGGGAAAGGGCGACATGGTGGAGGCCGTGCTGGCGATCTCCAAGGCGGATCTCCAGCTGAGGCAGCTGGTGACCCTTCGCAACCGGATCTTCGAGGCGTATCAGCAGGTGATGCGGCTGCAGCTGTAGGTGGGGTGAATGGGGGAGTCGCTCTCGAATCTCGTGGCCCAGCTCCGGGCCCTCTCGCCCGGCCGGCAGGCGGTCCTGGCGCTGACGGCCCTGGGCTCGCTGGCCTTCTTCGCCTGGCTGGCCGCGGGGGCGGCCAAGCCCGAGCAGCGCGTGCTCTACCGGGGCCTGGCGGAGGACGAGGTGGCCCGGGTCACCGAGGGCCTGCGGGCCGAGCGCATCGACTACCAGCTCGATGAAGGCGGCACGGCCGTCCTCGTGCCCGCCAGCCAGGTGTACGAGGCGCGCATCCGCCTGGCGGGCAAGGGGCTGCCCAGCGGTGGAGCCACGGGCTTCGAGATCTTCGACAAGCCGGCCTTCGGCGTCACCGACTTCGTCCACCACGTGAACTACAGCCGGGCGCTCTCCGGTGAGCTGGCCCGCAGCGTGGAGCAGCTGGACCCCGTGGAGCGCGCCCGGGTGCAGGTGGTGATTCCGGAGCGACGCAGCGTTCTGGCCGCCGCCCAGCGAAAGCCGCGCGCGGCGGTCATCGTGCGGCTGCGGCCCGGCCATCAGCTGCGCCCGGACCAGGTCCAGGCGGTGGTCCACCTGGTGGCCTCCAGCGTCGAGTCCCTGGATACCGCCGACGTCACGGTGGTGGACGGCGCCGGCCACCTCCTCGCACCCCAGGGCGATGCCCTTCCCTCCGGGACCCTGCCGGTGGGCGGGGCACCGGGGTACCAGCAGCGTGTGGAGGCCGAGCTCGCCCGGCGGGTGGAGGCGATCCTCGAGAAGACCGTGGGCGTGGGCGGAGTGATCGCCCGGGTGCGTGCGGACATGGACTGGACCGAGAGCGAGACCACCGAGGAGACCTTCGATCCCGATTCCCAGGTGGCGCGCAGCGAGCAGCGCAGCTCGGAGAGCTCCGAGGACGGGATGGCCCAGGAGGAAGGCGTTCCCGGGGTCGCCTCGAATGCGCCGGACGCGGTTGCGGCGGCGGCGACCCCCGCCCCCAGCCGCTCCACCTCCACGCGCAGTGACGAGACCCTGAACTACGAGATCAACAAGAAGGTGAGCCACCGCCGGACGCCCATGGGAGGCATCCGCAGGCTGTCCGTGGCCGTCCTGGTGGCCGATCGGCCCGCTGCGGAGGCCGACGGCGAGCCGCAGCGCTGGAGCTCCGAGTCCCTCTCGCTGTTCGAGTCCCTGGCCAAGCAGGCGGTGGGATTCGACGAGAAGCGCGGGGACCAGATCACCATCTCCAGTGCGCCCTTCCGCATGCCCGAGCAGGAGGTCGAGGACGGCGGCGGCATCGGCCCCGAGTGGATCCTGCTGGCGGAGGCGCTGCTGCGGGCGCTCTCGGTGCTGCTGGTGGTGCTGGCCTTCGGGAAGATGGTGGTGGGGCCCGTGGCTCGTTCCCTGGGCCAGGCCCGTGCGGAGTCCGGCGCCTCCCTGCCCGCTACGGTGGCGCAGCTCGACGGCGAGGGGGCGGCCGCGGGAGCCCTGCCCGAGGCGGCCGCCCCGGGCGCCCTGGCGGCGGGCTCCGCGCCGGCGGCCCCTCCCATTCCGCAGGAGGATGGGGTGCGCGCCATCCGCAACTGGCTGAACCAGAGCTAGGACCGTGGAGTACGAATCCCTCACCGGCCCCGAGAAGGTCGCCATCGTGATCCTCTCCATGTCCCAGGACATGGTGCGGAACTTCCTGAGCCAGCTCTCGGATGAGGAGGTGCAGAAGGCCCTGGCCGCCGTCTCGCGCCTCGACGAGATCCCGCCGCGGGTCCAGGACATGGTCCTCAAGGAGTTCGAGGAATCCCTGGGTCGCCGGGACTTTGCCATTGCCGGCGGTCGCAAGCAGGCCCTGGCCATCGTGGAGAATGCGCTGGAGCCCGAGCGTGCCCCGAGCATCCTGGAGCACCTGGGTCGGGACGAGATGCGCATCGACTGGACCTTGCGCGCCTATCAGCCGCAGTTCATCGCGGACCGCATCGGCAACGAGCACCCGCAGACCATCGCGCTGATCCTGGCACAGATTCCCGCGGATCGCGGCGCCAAGGTGATCGCGGCGCTTCCCGGGAGATCCAGCCGGATGTGGTGCTGCGCATCGCCAGCCTCGAGGCGGTGGCCAACGAGGTGATGTCCGATGTGGAGGTCGGGGTGGCGGAGCTCTTCGAGCGCAAGAACGTGGCCACCACCCGCGTGGGGGGCACCAAGGCGGCGGCCAACATGCTGAACCGGGTGCCGAAGGAGGAGGGCTCGAACATCCTCGAAGCCGTGGACGTGCGCGATGCGGAGATCGCCCTCTCCATCCGCAAGCGCATGCTCACCTTCAACGACCTGGTCAATATCGACCGCCGCGGCTTCCAGAGCTTCCTGCGCGAGATCTCCACCGAGGACCTGGCGGTGGCCCTCAAGACCGCCTCCGAGGAGATGAAGGAGAAGGTGTTCTCGAACCTCTCCTCCCGGGCGGTGGAGCAGATCAAGGAGGAGATCGACCTGCTGGGCCCCATGAAGTTGGCGGACGTGGAGAAGGTCCAGGAGCAGGTGGTGGAGGTGGCCCGGCACCTGGAGAGCGAGGGCCGCCTCTCCATCGACATCGGGGCCGGCGATGACGTCCTGGTCTAGAGCTGGAGAGCCGCTGGAGGCTCCGCTGCCGCCCTTCGTCCCCACACCGCTTCCCGGCGATGCGGACGCCTTCGTCCCGGCGACCGCCGGGGATCCCTTCGCACCGCCGGAGCCGGAACCGGATCCCGCGGCCGCGTCAGCGGCGGCCGAGCCGGCGCCGGATGGAGAGGCCCTGCTCCGCCAGGCCTACGAGGAGGGGCGTGCAGCCGGCCGGGCGGAGCTTCCCCCGGAGCAGGCCGAGCGCCTGGAGCGCGCGGGAGCGGCCCTGGAGGCGGCGGCCCGGGCGCTGGAAGCCCGGGCGGACAGCCTGCGTCGGGCGTTTCGCGAGAGCACCCTGGAGCTGGCGGTGGCGATCGCCGAGTTCATGCTGCGCCGCTCCATCCAGGCGGATCTGGATGCCCTGGCTCCCCTGGTGGAGGAGGGCCTGGAGCTGCTGGAGGCCTCCGCCGAGCGCCGCATCCTCCTCTCGACGCGGGATCACGCCACCCTCTCCGAGCACGGCGCTCCGCTCCTGGAGCAGCTCGCCGAGCGGGAGCAGGTCCGCATCGAAGTGGATGCCGCGTTGGCGCCCGGGGACCTGCGGGTGGAGGCCGGAGCCGCGTGCGTGGACGGGCGCCTGGCGGAGCTGGTGGCGCGGGTGCGCGGCGAGCTGGCGCGGCTGCTGGATGTGGAGACGGGTGCATGAGCGAAGCAGCCGCCGACGTCTTTCTGGAGACCTGTCGCAGTCGCCTGCAGCAGCTTCCGCGCCTGGCCCGGTAGGGCCGGGTCCGCAGCCTGGTAGGCGCGGCCCTGGAGGTGGAGGGCCTGCCCGCGCGAGTCGGCTCGCTGTGCACCCTGGCGCCGCCGGATGCACCGGAGCTCGAGGCGGAAGTGGTGGGCTTCCGGGACCAGGCGACGATCCTGATGCCGCTGGGCGATCCCGTGGGCGTTGCCCCGGGCACCCCGGTGCGCGCGGCGCTCCGGGAGGCCTGGGCTCCCAGCGCCTCCTCCTGCCTGGGGCGCGTGCTGGATGCGCTCGCCCGGCCCCTGGATGCCGGTCCTCCGCCGCGTGGAGAGGCGGGCCGGCCGCTGCTGGGCCGGGCGGCACCGGTCCTGAGGCGCCGGCGCATCGCCGAGCCGCTGGATGTGGGCATCCGCTCCATCAACGCCCTGCTCACCCTGGGCCGCGGTGCTCGGATCGGCCTGTTCGCGGGCTCGGGCGTGGGAAAGTCCACCCTGCTGGGCCAGGTGGCGCGCTTCACCCGGGCCGATGCCGTCGTGGTGGCGCTGGTGGGCGAGCGCGGTCGGGAGGTGCGCGAGTTCGTGGAACGGGAGCTCGGCCCGGCACTGGCGCGCTCGATCGTGGTGGTGGCCACCAGTGACGACGCCGCCCTGCTGCGCCGCCGGGCCGCCCTGCTGGCGGCCACCTTTGCGGAGGAGCTCCGCGACCAGGGCCGGCACGTGCTGCTGCTGATGGACTCCCTCACCCGCTTCTGCACGGCCCAGCGGGAGATCGGCCTGGCGTCCGGCGAGCCCCCGGCCACCCGCGGCTATCCCCCCTCCGTGTGGAGCGCGCTGCCGCGGCTGCTCGAGCGGGCCGGAACCAGCTCCGGATCCGGCAGCATCACGGGCATCTACACGGTCCTGGTGGAGGGAGATGACCTCTCGGAGCCGGTGGCCGATGCCTCCCGGGCGCTGCTGGATGGCCACGTGGTGCTCTCGCGCTCCCTGGCGGAGCGCGGCCAGCACCCGGCGGTGGACCCCCTGGCGAGCGTCTCGCGGGTCATGCCCGACGTGGTGGATGCGCGGCAGGTGGAGCTGGCGGCGCGGGCGCGTCGAAGCCTGGCGGTCTACCGGGACGCCGAGGACCTGATCTCCATCGGGGCCTACGTGGAGGGATCGGACCCGGCCATCGACGAGGCGCGGCGGCTGGAGCCGGCCCTGCGGCGCTTCCTCTGCCAGGGTCGCGACGAGGCCGCGGACCTGGCGGCGAGTCGTGACGCCCTGGCCGGCGCACTGGCGGGAGACCCGTCGTGAGGGCGCAGGCATTTCGCCTGGCGTCGGTGCTGAAGCTGCGCCGGCACCAGCTGGACGCGGCCGCCCGGGAGCTCGCTGCGCGCCGGCGGGCGGTGGAGCGCGCCGCTCGCGAGCTGCAGCGCCCGCAGGGCCGGGCGCTGCGGGAGCATCTCCGCCTGGGGGAGTGGATCGCCTCCGGTGTGGCGGCGGGCCGCTACCACGCGGGGAGCGCAGGCGTCGCCCGGCTGGCCGAGCGTGCCCGGCAGGTGGGGAACGAGCTGGAGCGCAGCCGCGAGCAGGCGGAGCGCTCCCGGCAGGCCCTCCTGGCAGCGCGCACCCGGGTGCGCGCCCTGGAGCGGCTGCGCGAGCGCGCGGCCCGACATTGGCGCTGGCAGGAGCAGCGCGCCGAGCAGCGCGAGCTGGACGAGGTGGGCCAGCGCCGATGGGAGGGGAGGGCGTGAGGGGCAGCGCGCTGCTGGTGGCGCTCCTGCTGTGCGCTCCCGCTGCCTTTGCGGCGGAGGAAGCGAAGCCGGAGCCCCCCGAGCGGCTGGCACCGCTCGTCTCCCAGCTGCGCCAGCAGAAGGCCGCCCAGGATCGCCGGGCGCGCGAGCTCGACGATCGCGAGCGGCACCTGGAGGAGCTCGAGAAGGCGGTGGCCGATCGCATCGGCGAGCTCGAGAAGATCACCGACACCGTGGAGCAGCGCATCGCCTCCTGGGAGGCGGCCAATGGGGACAGCCTTCGCAAGCTGGCGAAGATCTACGCGGCGATGCCTGCGGAGCGCGCGGCGCGCCTGGTGGAGGCGATGGACGTGGACCTGGCCACGCAGATCGTGGCGAAGATGAAGGACAAGCAGTCGGCCGCGCTGCTCGCGCGGCTCTCGCGTAAGCGTGCGCTGGCCATGAGCCGGAAGGTGGCGCACCCGCTGGCCATGGAGCCCGCCGTTCCGGCCCACCCGGGAGACCGTTGATGCAGCTACAAGAGATCCTGGACGTACTGGCCGCCCGCACAGCGGCGGCGGTGACCGCAGCGGTGCCGGCGCCCCCGGCTGGCGACTTCGCGGCGCTCCTGGCTCGCAATCAGGCGCCCCAGGAGCCCGATGCCGAAGCTCCGGAGGAGACGCTGGAATCGGCCCTGCCGGGGCTTTCGCTGCTCTCCCAGCCCCCGGCTCCCGAGCCGCTTCCCGCCCCCCCGGAGGCCGCCCCGGCGGATCTGCCTGCGCCGGCGCTGCAGGGGGCCGAGCACACCGCCCCGGGCTCCGGCGTGGCCCTGCCGCAGCCGGCCCCGGCGGAGCCGCTGCGCGCCCAGGCGGAAGCCGAGCGGGGGTCGGCCCCGGCTGCGTCCTCGCCCTCGGAAGACCTCGAGGCCCGGCCCGGCCGCGGAGCGCCCCGGCAGGAGGCGTCGCGATCCTCCGCCGAAGCTCCCGCGTCTCCCGGACAGCCGGCGCTGGATCGTCTGTCCCCGGCCCCGCCCCCATCCGCCGAGCGCGCCGCGGCTCCGCCGCAGGGCGACGCCCGCGCGCGGGCCGCTGCCAAGGTGGAGGTCGCCTCGGCGGCGCCGGACCCGCCCGCCCGCCGCGCCCGTCCGCTGGCGGCGGGGCCCTCCTCCCCGTCCGCCCCCGAGGTCCCGGGCCAGGGGGCCGTGGCCGCAGCCTCCGACACCGCGCAGCGGGACACCCAGGATGCCGGGACGGGATCCCAGGGTGGGCGCCCGCTCGCCCTGGAGCCGCTCGCGGCGCCCCGCCGACCTTCGGCTGAAGCGGAACCCAGGGAGCCGGTGGCGCCTGCACGGGAGCTGCATGTCGCCGATCCGTCGGCGGTGCGGCGCGCCGCGTCGGAGCTGCAGCGCGCCTCCCATTCAGGGCATTCTGGGGATGGCGAAGCCGGGCGCGGGCTGGACCCGGTCTCCCTGCCTCCGAGCGGGACGCCCGAGGCCGCTGCCGCCGCAGCCCCGTTCCCCGGACACGAGCCGTCTCCCGCGAGCCCCCTCCCCCCGTCGCCCTCGGTGCTGCCGCTCGCCGGAGTGGGCCTCCCGGCGCCGCCCCATGGGCTGGACGCCGCCTCGCTGCCGGTGGCAGGAGCACCCCAGGAGGCCATCCCTGTCCACGTGGAGTGGCTGGCTGCCCGAGGCGGCGGGAAGGTGCGCCTGCGCCTGCACCCGCCGCACCTGGGCGAGCTGCAGCTGGCGGTGACCGTGCGCGGCCACAACGTGGACGTGGTCATCCACGCCGCGCATCCCGCGGCCCAGCACGCTGCGTTCTCCAGCCAGGAGATGCTGGCCGATGCGCTGTCGGGACGCGAGCTGCGCATGGACCAGTTCGAAGTGCGCACCGGGGAGGGCGGCGAGGCCGGATCCAGTGCCCAGTTCGGTGACGGCGGCCACGCCGAGGGTCGGGACTTCCGGGAAGGCCGCGCGACGGACCGGCCGCTGGCGGGGACGCCCGGTGGAGGTGCCCTGCGTGCCGCTTCCGCCCCGGCGGCCGGGCTTCGGCTGGCAACCGCAGACGGAGTGGACCTCCACATCTGAGAGGAGTGAATCGCCATGCAACCGAGTGAGATCACCTCCGGGGCCGCAGCGCCCACCGGGTCTCCTGCAGCGCCCAACCCCGCCCAGCTGGGCCAGCAGGACTTCCTGCGCATGCTGATCGCCCAGCTGGAGAACCAGGATCCCCTGAACCCCCAGGACCCCACCCAGTTCACCTCCCAGCTGGCCCAGTTCTCCAGCCTGGAGCAGCTGATCTCCGTGCGCAGCTCCATCGAGGGCCTGAGCAGTGTCAGCGCCCGCTCCCAGGTGCTGGCCTCCGCCGGGCTGATCGGCCGCCGGGTGCTGGCCGAGACGCCGCAGCTGGAGGTGGACGACACGGGCTCCTTCCCCGCCCTGCAGTTCGAGCTGAGCCACACCACGGAGGTGGGAAGCGTGGAGATCCTGAACGGCAGCGGCGGCGTGGTGGCCAGCACGAGCCAGGATCTGGGCACCCTGTCCGCGGGGCTCCACAGGGTGGATCCCGCCGCCTTCGACAAGCCCCTGGCCCCGGGGGTCTACAGCTTCCGGGTGAACACCCAGCAGGGGGCTCCAGCGGAGTTCACCCCGCTGCTCGAAGGCCGCGTCACGGCCACCGCCACCGATCAGGGCGAGCCCGTCCTGATGCTCGGACGCATCGTGGCGCTGCTCTCCAAGGTGCGGGAGGTGCGCCAGTGAGCGCGCTGCTCCGCTTCCTGTGCCGGCTGTGCGGCCGCCGGCCGGACTTCGGGGCCCGGCTGGATGCGGCCCTTCGCCAGGCCGGGCCACCGGTGCGGGCGGAGGTGGTGCAGGCCCGGCTCACCGCCGCCTCCCAGGCTCTTCCCTGAATCCCACGTTTCCATCTCTCTCCAGGAGGAAATCCATGTCTCTCAGCAACGGTCTGTTCGCCGCCGTCTCGGGCCTGGACACCACGTCCACGGCCATCTCCGTGATCGGCGACAACATCGCCAACGTCAACACCCCGGGCTTCAAGCAGCGCCGGGCCGAGTTCGCCGACGTGCTCGGACAGACCCTCAACACCGCCGGAGGCTTCTCCCAGACCGGAGCCGGCAGCAAGCTCGCGCGGGTGGGCCAGATCTTCAGTCAGGGGACCTTCGAGTCCAGCGCCCGGACCACGGACATGGCCATCGAGGGCCGAGGCTTCTTCGTGCTGAACGGCCCCCAGGGCCGCTTCTACACCCGCGCGGGTCTTTTCAACTTCGACAACCAGGGAGCGCTGGTGGACAAGGAGGGCCTGCGGGTCCAGGGCTTCGGCATCGACCCGGTGACCCGCCTACCCGTGGGGCAGATCGGCGACATCCAGCTCACCCAGGGCGTCTCCCCGCCGAACCCCTCGAGCCTGGTGGACATCTCGGTGAACCTGGATTCGGGAGCCACGCCGCCGCCTACGCCCTTCGACCCGAGCAAGCCCAGCGCGACCTCCAACTTCCAGACCGCGGTGACGCTCTTCGATTCCCTGGGCAACGGAGTGAGCAGCAACCTCTACTTCACCAATACGGGCCCGGGCAGCTGGACCTGGACGACGACCCTGGCGCCGGGAGATACCACGACCGCTCCGGCTACGCCCGGGGATCCGGTCGTGGTCCAAGGCGGGGGCACCCTCACCTTCGACAGCCAGGGCAACCTCACGGGAGCCACCGGGACGAACGTGACCTATCAGTTCGCCGGTGGTGCGGCTCCCGGCCAGACCGTGGCCTTCAACTTCGGTCCCATCGCCGGCGTGGGAACTGGAACACCCACGACCCAGTTTGCGGACTCGAGTGCCGTGAACTCGACCTTCACCGATGGCTTTGCGCCGGGAACCCTGCAGGCCATCTCCGTGGACAAGGACGGCATCATCACCGGCAGCTTCTCCAACGGAGAGTCCCTGCCCCTGGCGCAGATCGCCCTGGCCACCTTTCCGAACGTGAACGGCCTGAACAGCGTGGGCAACTCCAACTTCCTGGAGAGCCGGCAGTCCGGCCAGTCCCTGATCGGCGCCCCGCGCAGCGGCCAGTTCGGCTCCATCCGCGCCTCCAGCATCGAGCAGTCCAACGTGGACATGGCCGAGCAGTTCGTGAAGCTCATCATCAGCCAGCGCGCCTTCCAGGCCAACACCCGCACGGTGAGCGTGACCAACGAGCTGCTGGCCAACGTGGTGCAGCTCGGCCAGTAGCACCGCGCCGGGGACCGGCCCGGTGCCGGTCCCCGGCGGCCCGACCTCCCGGGCTCCCGGGTTCGCCACACCCGCTGCGGTCCGGCCCCGCGCCGCCCTCTCGGAGGCGTGGTAGGCTCCGTATCTCCTGCTGCCTGGCAGGGGGAAGGAGAGATCCGTGCCGGGCTTTCTCGTGCGCTGGGGCATCTCGGCCCTGGGCCTCTGGATCGCCAGCGTCTTCGTCTCGGGCATCTCCTTTCGCGGCGGCGCCACCCTGCTGCTGGCGGCGCTGCTGCTGGGCGTGGTGAACGCGGTGGTGCGGCCGCTGGCCATCCTCTTCACTCTTCCGCTCACGGTGCTCACCCTGGGGCTCTTCCTGTGGGTGGTGAATGCGGCGATGCTGGAGCTGGTGGCCGCCCTGCTGGACGGCTTCGTGATCGCGAGCTTCGGCTCGGCCCTGTGGGCCTCCCTGTGGGTGAGCCTCACCAGCTGGCTGGCCTCCTGGTACATCGGGCCGCGGGGACGCATCGAAGTCCTGGTGATCGAGCGCTCGGACTGAGCCCTTCCCGGCACTGCTCCGCCGCACCCTGCTGGCGCAGCGAAGCGCCAGGCCATACGCTCTCCGGCTCTCCAACCCGAAGGGAGCCCGAGGGCCATGCGCTTCAGCTACGCCGAGTCCATGTGCGACCCGGCCCAGTACCCGGTGCTGGCCATGGAGGCCGAGCGAGCGGGCTTCGACTCCTTCACGATTCCGGACTCCGTCTGCTACCCCAGGCAGTCCGACAGCCGCTATCCCTACACCCCCGATGGCGATCGCAGCTTCCTGGAGGACAAGCCCTTCCTGGAGCCCTTCAGCCTGATCCCGGCCCTGGCGGCGGTCACCGACCGGATCCGCTTCACCACCTTCGTGGTGAAGCTGCCGGTTCGCGATCCGGTGCTGGTGGCCAAGCAGGCCACCTCGGTGGCGGTGCTCTCCCAGGGCCGCTTCGGCTTCGGCGTGGGCCTCTCGCCCTGGCCCGACGACTTCCGCATCCTTCGCCAGCCCTGGAAGGGGCGGGGCCGGAGGATGGACGAAATGATCGCGATCCTGCGAGGGCTGGGGACGGGGGAGTTCTTCGAGTTCCACGGGGAGTTCTACGACCTCGAGCCCATCAAGCTCTGCCCCGTTCCGCAGCAGCCCATCCCGCTCCTGATCGGGGGGCACTCCGAGGCGGCCCTGCGCCGGGCGGCCCGCCTGGGGGATGGCTGGATGCACGCCGGCGGCGGGCAGGCCTCGGATCTGGACGGGGCCCTCGCACGGCTGGCGGAGCTTCGCCGGGAGGCCGGGCGCGAGGCCGAGCCCTTCGAGATCCACGCCATCTCCATGGACGCCTACACCCTGGACGGCGTACGCCGGCTGGAGGAGAAGGGCATCACCGATGTGATCGTGGGCTTCCGCAACGCCTACCAGGAGGACACCCAGACCCTCCAGCAGAAGGTGGATGCCCTGCGCGGCTATGCGGATACGGTGATCGCCAAGCTCCGGGCCTGACGCCCGTCGTGGGGCGGGCGGCGCCCCCCTCATCCACGCCTTCATCCACGCATCAGGAGGACCCTTCGTGAAGCTCTACAACTCCATCGGCCCCAATCCCAAGCTGGTCCGCATGTTCGCCGCCGAGAAGGACATCTCCTTTCCGGAGGTGATCGAGGTGGATCTGATGGCGGGGGAGAACCGGCGCGAGCCCTACCTCTCGAAGAATCCCGCGGGCCAACTACCCACACTGGAGCTGGACGATG
>Ga0114931_10009848_pt1 | contig 11414 bp, 9 predicted proteins | sample 2SBtaG_FD_89579 | JGI IMG/M metagenome (GOLD analysis project Ga0114931, IMG submission 89579) | Deep subsurface microbial communities from Kolumbo volcano to uncover new lineages of life (NeLLi) - 2SBTROV14_V59a metaG | ecosystem: Environmental > Aquatic > Marine > Volcanic | place: Kolumbo...
AGGAAGGCGTCCTCGATGAGCTTGGCATAGCTGTCGATGCGCAGCCCCGGCTGACCCTTCCTCGCCAGCGCCCCGAGCACGCTGTCCTCGGGGTGCACCCTCTGCCTGCCGAGGGGCCGCAGTGGATCGCGGTCCTCCTCGTCATGGGCGAGGAACTTGTCGCCGATCTCGAACCAGATCCGACCGCTGGCCGCCATCTCGGTGTCGTCCACCGGCGGGGCGACGGCCTGAGAGGCCAGCGAGGCATGGTCGATGCGCACGCGCACCGGTGCCAGGCCCCCGCCGCCCTCCCGGTCCTCGAACACGACGGCGCCCGGGTCCGCATCGCCGAAGGGGCTGACGCCGTTGAATATGTCGCTGGCCCGGCCGTCCCAGAAGTTGCGGTGGTTGAACACCGCGTTGATCACCGTGGGGGTGTTGCGGGCCTCGACCCGGCGGGTGTTGATGCCGTGGACCATGAAGCCGGCGGGGTCCGGGGCGGGGGAGACCCGGTCGAGGGCCTGGCCGGTCCGGGCATCGACGAATCTGGCGTGGGCGATGCCCTGGGACGAGGCCACGTCGTTGGTGTCGCGCACCACCGGCGCGGGGAAAAAGAGCGGGTCTGCCTTGACATGGAAGGGGAACTGGCCGGCCCTCAGGGTCGCATTCGGCCCGCCGCCCTCAGAAAAGACACGGTCGGGGTGGGGGGTGGCATCCTGTCTGGTCCTGCGCAGCCCCGGGCTGCGCTGGTTCTTGACCCTGGGGTCCGCGCCCGCGCTGAAGTGACAGCTCGCACAGGCCTGGATGCCATCGCTGCCCAGCTGCATGTCCCAGAACAGCGCCTTGCCGAGGGCGATGGCCTTGCTCCTGTCCCTGACGAACTCGGCCAGATTGGAGGGCTCGGGCACTGCAATGGTCTTCAATGATCGAATCTCCGGCCGGATGGACCGGGTTCCATCTGCGATTCCGGCCATGATCTGCGCCGTCAGATCGGCCCGGGCCAGCCCGGCCGCCGAGCACAGGACCACGATCATGGCGGGTCCGCTTGGCATATGACTCCTGTTCATCGGCGCCTCCTCTCGGCTGCCCGTTCACCATGCTGTTCTACACAGCACAGCCGTCCGTAGTACGCCAGGTCAGGGTCGGGTCTGCATCGTTACACGCTTGTACTCTAAAGAGTAGGAACAGAAACGGGGTTTGTCGAGGTGTTTGGGCATCGGCTGCGAGGACGCGCTGCGCGGGCCCGGGGCGCCGGTGGAGGGGGGCCTGCCATTGGGGATCTGAGGGCTGGCGACGGGAGGATGGCCTCCCTGATCAAATTTTCACCCTGCCATGACCCATTTCTTACCCCCTGATGTCCACCGGCACGGGGGCCGGGGCCTTCACCGGTTGCGCCTGGTGGTGCAGCCCAGGCGCAAGGTCTGCTTCCCGAAGCGGTCGGTGATGCGGTCGAGGGTCTCCAGCAGACGTTCGTCCCGCTCGCGTGCCTGTGGCCGGTCGAAGAGGTCCGGCTGCACCGGCCCGGTCTGTTGCCACGCGCTGATGCCCACGCCGATGAGGCGCACCGGCCTGCGGGGGAGGCCCCCGTGCACGAAGAGCTCCCAGGCCTGTCTCAGGATCACCCGTTCGTCGTGGGTCGGGGCAGGGAGCCGGCGCTGGCGGGTATGGGTGTCGAAGCCCGTGAAGCGGACCTTCAGGGTCACCACCGCCCCGGCCAGCCCCTCCCTGCGTGCGGTCCCGGCCACCTCGCCCGCCAGCTCGCACAGCACATCGTGCACGACGCGCTGCGCCTTGACGTCCTCCTGAAAGGTGGTCTCCTTGGAGATGCTCTTGCGGCGCCGGTCGGGTACCACCTCCGAGGAGGCGATCCCGAAGGCCTGGGCGTGGAAGCTCGCCGCCGCCCTCTTTCCCAGGTGTTGCTCCAGGAGATGCAGGGGGACCGCACGCAGCTGGGCCACGGTGCGGATCCCGAGCCGCGAGAAGACCCTGTGGGTCTGGCGGCCGAGCCCGCGGAGATTGGCCACCGGCATGGGCGCCAGGAAGTCCAGGACCTCGTCCGGGTGGACCACCGTCATCCCGTCGGGTTTGCGGTGTTCGGACCCGAGCTTTGCGATCAGGCGGTTCGGACCGATGCCCACCGAGGCCGTGAGCCCGGCCTGCTGGTGGATACGCTGCCTGATCTCCCGCCCGATGGCCTCCGGGGGACCCAGCAGTTTCTCCAGCCCCTTCAGATCCAGGTAGGCCTCGTCGACGGAGACGGGCTCGACGACCGGGGTCAGGGTCCCCAGGATCCGGAACAGCTCCCGGGACACCTGCGTGTAGCAAGCCATGTCCGGGCGCACGAAGACCGCCTGTGGACAGCGGCGGGAGGCCTCGGCGATGGGCATGGCGGAGTGGATGCCGTAGCTGCGGGCCTGGTAGTTCGCCGCGGCGACCACCCCACGCTGACCGGGCAGGGCGCCGACCACCACGGGGCGGCCCCGGTATTCGGGGTGGTCGCGCTGCTCGACGCTGGCATAGAAGGCGTCGAGATCGACATGGCCGACCCAGACTTGACCGGTGTCGCGATTGCTCATTGCAGATGCCTGTGCTGTGTCAGTGTGATCACTTCGGGTTCAGTCGGGCTGTCGGGTCAGGCTGCGCTCACCCGACCTGCGTGAGGCTGCGGTGGGTATACGCCGCCCGCTCCGGTGTCGGGCGGCGCACCCCGCGTTGCGGCCCGGACCGGTAGCCCCCTCAGGGTGGGGCGTCTGTCGGGATGCCTGATGCGGTCGGGCCGGGTCGCCACTATAGTCAGCGCCTCTGCACAGGGCGGGTCGCCATGGCGGCACCGTCTGGCCTGTGAGGAACATAACAAAAAGGGGCTTGGATGAGTACAGAAAAAGGAAAGATCGGGGTCCTCATCGAGGAACACTTCGACGGTACCGAGTACCGGAGATTCAACGAATATTTTCCCCAGAGAGGCTACAGCATCGAGTATCTGTCCCACCTGTGGGGCAATCCCTCGCTGCGCTTCGGATCGAATCCGGAGAACGACCGCATCGAGCACCACGTCGATGTCCACGTCGAGGTCAAGAACGTCAGACCCTCGGACTATCGGGGGGTGATCTGTATCGGTGCCTATGCCATGGATCGGCTGCGCTATCAGCCACAGCTGCGGCCCGGACAGAAGAACCGGGCGCCGGCGGTCGAGTTCCTTCGCCAGGCCATGGCGGACGGACGGGTGAAGCTGGGGACCATCTGCCACAGTCTGTGGCTGTTCTGCGCCGACCCGGACCTGCTCGCCGGGCGCCGGGTGACCTGTGCCCACAACATCGTGTGCGATGTCGAGAACGCCGGCGCCCAGGTCGTCTATGCCGGGGAGGGGACGGCGGAGCTGGTGGTCGATGGCAACCTGATCACCGGAAAGCATCCGGGAATGGTCGATCAGTTCATGGAGACCTTTGTCCAAGAGATCGAGCAGGACGCTGCGCCTGTGCTGTCCCGGACCGGCTCCGTGTAGCCCTACAGACCGCCATACCTGTCACACCTGTCTGTGGTCCTCCCGTGCCTGTGGATGCATGGCGAGGTCAAGGGCATCCGGCGGCGAACCGATGGCCGCCTGTCCCGGCATCCGGAGTCACACGCACTCGAACCCGATGATCTGGTATAAGCTGTCTGTATGGACAGTTGTCTCTCCATTCGAACCGTACTGCACAATGCCTGGGCGGCACCCTCGCTGTCCTGTCCTTCAAATCGCAAACTGAGAGTAGAGCTATGAGCGCTGCGGCAAGTTTCCCATTTTCAGATACGATCGCCGGCTATGTCACAGGCTTCGACGGTGACCAGGACCGGTTTGGTGTACAGACCTCCGACGGGCGTCAGTACCAGGTCAAGCTGGGCCCCATGACCTCCGCCAAGCTGATTCAGAACTTCGATGAGGCCTACCCGGATGCGACCGGAAACATGCGCACCATGCTCGAGCCCGGCCGGTTTCTGTTCGTGTCCGGTGTGTTCTACCCGGACAGTGAGGTCTTCGACGCCAAGGGCCTGGTCTTCGCCGGGCGCAGCCGCAAGCACTATGTGTTCGAGTCCCCGGACTGGTGGACACGTCAGATCCATACCCTGGGCAAGTTCTATCTCGATGCCCAGTTCGGTGACGGGGCCTTCGACTACCGGGAATACCGGACCAGCATCAATCTGGCGGGCGAGGCCTCGACCCAGAGCTTCCGCCAGGAGACCGACACCATCTCGCGCCTGGTCTACGGCTTCGCCTCGGCCTTCATGCTGACCGGCAACGACAGCTTCCTGACCGCGGCCGAGAAGGGCACGGACTATCTGCGCGAGCACATGCGTTTCGTGGACCAGGATGCCGGGATCGTCTACTGGTATCACGGTATCGATGTGCAGGGCGATCGCGAGCAGAAGATCCTCGCCTCCGAGTTCGGAGACGACTATGACGCCATTCCGGCCTATGAGCAGATCTATGCCCTGGCCGGGCCGGTCCAGACCTACCGCTGTACCGGGGACCCGCGCATCCTGGACGATGCCGAGAAGACCATCAAGCTGTTCGACGAGTACTACCGGGACAAGAGCGAGCACGGCGGCTACTTCTCCCACCTCGACCCGATCATGCTGGACCCGCGCAGCGAGACCCTGGGCCAGAATCGGGCACGCAAGAACTGGAACTCGGTGGGCGACCACGCCCCCGCCTATCTGATCAATCTGTGGCTGGCCACCGGTCGCCGGGAGTACGCCGATATGCTGGAGTCGTGCTTCGACACCATCGAGCAGCGCTTTCCGGACTACGAGCACAGCCCCTTCGTGCAGGAGCGCTTCCACGAGGACTGGACGCACGACACGAGCTGGGGCTGGCAGCAGAACCGCGCAGTGGTCGGCCACAATCTGAAGATCGCCTGGAATCTGATGCGCATGCAGGGCCTGAGGCCCAAGGAGCGCTACCAGGATCTGGCCACCCGGATCGCCGGGATCATGCCCCAGGTCGGCAGCGACCGTCAGCGGGGGGGATGGTACGACGTGGTGGAGCGTCTGCTCGGAGAGGGCGAGAAGGTGCACCGCTTCGTCTGGCACGATCGCAAGGCCTGGTGGCAGCAGGAGCAGGCCATCCTCGCCTACATGATCCTGCACGGTTGTCTGGGGGACAAGGAGTATCAGCGCCATGCCCGTGAGGCGGCCGCCTTCTACAACGCCTGGTTCCTGGACGCCGAGGCCGGTGGGATCTATTTCAACGTGCTGGCCAATGGCACCCCCTTTCTGTCCGGGGGCAACGAGCGCGCCAAGGGCAGCCACTCCATGAGCGGCTACCACTCCTTCGAGCTGTGCTATCTGGCCTCGGTCTATTCGAATCTGCTGATCAACAAGCAGCCCCTGGATCTCTATTTCAAACCCCTGCCCAACGGCTTCGAAGACGGTGTCCTGAGGGTCTCGCCCGATATCCTTCCCCCGGGGAGCGTGCGCATCGCCTCGTGCGAGATCGACGGTGAACCCTATACGGATTTCGATGCCCAGGCCCTGACCGTGAACCTGCCCCAGACCGACCACCGCCCCAAGATCAAGGTGCGCCTGGAGCCGACGGCCTGAGTGCCGGCCCACGGCGGTGACCCGATGACCCCGCGCCGCCGGGCCATGGCGCCACAGGGCGCCCCGGTGGTGGGCCGGTCTGTTCACCACAACTGTGCTGTGACGGACCCGTGGCACCCGGTCTGGCACACCGGCGCGCCCCTGCCGTATACCCGACGCACCTGGGATCTCGGCGTCCAGATCCCGCATCTCTGGGTGCATGACGGCATGGGAGATGGCTGCCACAGGGCGGATATGCCTGCCATGTCCGCCGTGCTCCGGACCCGGATCCACGCCCCTCGAGACACCGAAGACCCCGGTGCGGCAGGTATAGAGTCCGGTCAGGACGCCGCCTCGATGGGCCCGGCGACAACCCCCGGTGAGACACCCGGAGCAGGGAGACATCCATGAATATGAATATCGAGCTCAAGAATATCCAGGACATAGAACTGGTCGAACTGACCGGGGAGATCGATGCCAACACGGCCCCCGCCATCACGGAACGGATCCTCCCCCTGGCACAGCCGGGAAGCCGGATTCTGATCGACATGCGCCAGGTCCCCTATATGTCCAGCGCCGGCCTGCGCATGCTGCTGTCTCTGTATCGTCAGGCCGCCGCCCGCGATGGCAAGGTGGTCCTGGTGGGGCTGTCCGACGAGATCAGAGACACCATGACCGTGACCGGATTCATCGGTTTCTTCGCCCTCGCCGAGACGGTGGACCAGGGGCTGGGGGCATTCGGGCCGTAGGCGCCGCCCGGTCGGGCAGCCCCCCCCCGGCGCTGTCCCTTGCGCAGCGGGACCCGGTCGCGGGGTACCTGCGGCCCATCGCGCAGGCCTCGGGAGCGGGGTCCGGCCGTGCCACGACCGTCGGTCATCCACAGAGTCTGTGTCCGGCACGGCTGGGAGCCATCCCGGGCAGTGCTACCCGCAGGACTAACATAGAGGTCAGTATGCACGCAGGAAAGATCATTGAGCCCATAGACATCCAGCCCACCCATGGCTATGGGGGCTATAAACTTCGGTGTGGGACACCGTTTCCGTTCGGGGCGACCCTGGTGCCCGGGGGTGTCAATTTTTCCATCTATTCCAGCAATGCGCAGTCCTGCACCCTGGTCCTGTTCGAGCGCCATGCCGCGGAGCCGTTCATCGAGATCCCCCTGCCGGACGAATTCCGTCTCGGCCATGTGTACTGCGTGATCGTATTCAATCTGGACTACGAGAACCTGGAGTATGGCTATCGCATGGAGGGCCCCTACGACGAGCAGGCGGGCCATCGCTTCGATGCCGACAGGATACTCCTCGACCCCTATGCCAAGATCATCGGCGGACGGGATCTGTGGGGACACCCGCCGAACTGGGACAACCCCTATCCGCACCGGGGACGCATCGCCCTGGACGACTTCGACTGGGAGGGCGACCGCCCGTTGGAGATCCCTCCACAGGATCTGATCGTCTACGAGATGCACACCCGCGGCTTCACCGCCCACCCCTCCGCGGAGGTCGGCCATCCGGGTACCTTCGCCGGCATCATGGACAAGATCCCCTATCTGAAGGAACTGGGGGTCAACTGTATCGAGCTCATGCCCATATTCGAGTTCGACGAGTTCGAGAACAGCCGCACCCAGCCCGAGACCGGGGAGACCCTCTACAACTACTGGGGCTACAGCACGGTGGGCTTCTTTGCGCCCAAGGCCGGCTATGCGGCGACCGGCCGCTTCGGGATGCAGGTCGACGAGCTGAAGAATCTGATCAAGCAGCTCCATCGCGAGGGGATCGCGGTGATCCTGGACGTGGTGTTCAACCACACCGCAGAAGGCAACGAAAAGGGGCCGTATATCTCCTTTCGCGGCCTGGACAACCAGACCTACTACATGCTCACGCCCCAGGGCGAGTACTACAACTTCTCCGGCACCGGCAACACCCTCAACTGCAACCATCCGGTCGTGCGCCACATGGTGCTCGACTGCCTGCGCTACTGGGCCTCCGCCTATCACGTCGATGGCTTCCGCTTCGATCTGGCCTCCATCCTCGGGCGCGATCCGCGGGGGGGACCGATGGCCAATCTGCCCCTGCTCGAGTCGCTGGCCTTCGATCCCGTCCTGGCCAAGTGCCAGCTCATCGCCGAGGCCTGGGATGCAGGGGGGCTCTATCAGGTCGGCTCCTTCCCGAACTATGGACGCTGGCAGGAGTGGAACGGCAAGTATCGGGACTGTATCCGTAAGTTCCTGAAGGGCGACATGGGTCAGGTCGGTGAGATGGCTCAACGCCTGCAGGGCTCTCCCGATCTCTATCAGGCGGCCAGGCGCCCGCCGTCCGCCTCGGTCAATTTCATCACGGCCCATGACGGGTTCACCCTGGCGGATCTGGTCTCGTTCAACGACAAGCACAACGAGGCCAATGGGGAGAACAACGGTGACGGGGCCAACGACAACAACTCCTGGAACTGCGGCGTGGAGGGGTGGACCGAGGATCAGGACATCCTGGCCCTGCGCGGGCGTCAGATGCGCAACGCCATCGCCCTGCTGATGCTCAGCCAGGGGGTCCCCATGATCCTGATGGGGGACGAGGTCGGGCGCAGCCAGAGGGGCAACAACAACACCTATTGCCACGACAGTGAGCTCAACTGGCTGGACTGGAGTCTGGTGTCGGACGACAACGAGCTGTTCCGTTTCTGCAAGGGGATGATCGCCTTTCGCAAGGCCCATCCGATGCTGCGCAGACCGGCCTTCTTTTCCAACCGGGACGAGACCGGCAGCGGCTACCCGGACATCTCCTGGCATAGTGTACAGGCGTGGAACGCCGACTGGTCCGGTACCAGCCGTACCCTGGCCTTCATGCTCTGCGACGGCCGTGGCGAGGCCGGCGGGACACAGGATGAGTTCGTCTATGTGGCCATGAACATGCATTGGGAGTCGCACGGCTTCGAGCTCCCAGGGCTGCCGGCGTCCCACGACTGGTACCTGGCCGCCGACACCGGGGCCCGGTCCGGGGCCTGCATCCATGCCCCGGGCCGGGAACCCCGCCTGGAGGATCCCTCGGTGGTGGCGGTGGGAGACCGGTCGGTGGTGGTCCTGGTGGGCCGGGCCCGCCCATAGACAGTCAACAGACACATAGGACGGAGGTGAACGATGAGCTATGACGCAACCCTGAATCTGACGGACGACACGGCGAGGATACGGCTCATGGGCGAGCTGGACTACCAGGCGGCCCTCCAGTTCCAGACCCTGGTGGAGGGGCTGGTGAAGGAGGAGATCGGGCGCCTGGTGCTGCTCGCCCAGGAGCTCGAGTACATGGCCAGCGCCGGGCTGAGGGTGCTGGTGTTCGCCAAGCAGAAGATGGGGCCCAAGGTGGATGTCTATGTCGTGGGGGCCCGTGAGATGGTCCGCGAGACGATCGAGAAGGCCGGCTTCGACCACAGCGTCTATCTGGTGGATACCGAGCCCGCATGAGGGCCATGCGAGGGCGCAGGGCGTAGTCTCCATGTCGGCACAGGTGCTCCGTCTCACGCCCGGCGCCAGGGCCAGCCGGTGCATCGAGCGCCCGGCATGGTCCTTCCGGCTCAAGGCGGGGCTGACGATCTCCCTGTTCTCGCTGCTCCTGGCCGGGCTCAGCGTGGGGTGGCTGTTCGTGCGCACGGAGCACACCCTGATCCATCAGGCCGCCGGCTCGCTGGACGAGATCGCCAAGGCCTACCGGTCCCGCCTCGAGAGGCCCGAATTCACCGGGCCGCTGCGCCGGCTGACCGAGGCGGTGAACACCTCGGTCCCCCCGCAGGGGCGCCTGGGCACGCTCGAGCCGGGGGAGTCCCTGCCGCTCGACCCCCGGCGCTGGGCCGCGCTGGTGCACGACGGGGGCCTGGAGGCGGACTACCGGACACTGGTGCGGACCCTGCGCTCGATCAAGCAGACCGGACGCCAGGAGAACCAGTGGGACGACGTATTCATCCACGACGCGGTGATCCTGGTGCCGCTGCCCGGTCACGACCCGGCCCGCTATGTGCGTGTCATCGCCAGCACCGACGAGCGCACGGGCGACGGCGCGGGGTGCGCCCTGTGTCCGGGCAGCGTCTATGCCGTGCCGGACGATCAGACCGATCTGGGGCGCGCCTTCCAGGGTGAGCACAGCTCCGACGGGCGTATCTACCACAACGCATCCGGCACCTTCATCGCCGCCACCCTGCCGATCCGTGCCACCCAGGGCACCGTGGCCGGGGTGCTGTCCATCAGCATGGACGGGCAGGCCCTGGTCGCGGAGCTGCATCGGCTCAAGCTGATCTCGGTGGCGATCGTCGCCGTCGCGGGGGTGGTCGGCGCCCTGCTGTCCATGCTCCTGTCACACTGGCTCAGCACCCCGATCGCCGCCCTGCGCGAGGGGGCCGAGCGGGTCAAGGCGCGGGACTTCAGTACCCGGATCTGCATCCGCAGCCGGGACGAGCTGGCACTGCTGGCCGACACCTTCAACGACATGGTCGAGGAGGTCGGAGGCTATGCCGCCAGGCTGGAGCGGCAGGTGGCCGAGCGCACCCGGGACCTGGCGCAGGCCAAACAGGAACTCGAGAACGACCTGACCAAGGGGCGCAGGATTCAGCGCGACTTCCTGCCGGACCCGATCCCCGAGGTCCCGGGCTGGGAGATCCGTGCCCGCTTCGAGCCCGCCCGTCAGATGGCCGGGGACTTCTATGACGTCTTTCGCCTGGACGACGGGCGGGTCGGGCTGGTCATCGCCGACGTCTGCGACAAGGGGGTGGGTGCCGCCATGTTCATGGGCCTGTTTCGCAGCTTCATACGCCTGTTCTCCAGCCATGCCCGGCTCCCCGGACTGAACCTCGACAGCCCGGCCGGGGCCGGGAGCGACCGGCTCGATCTGGCGCCGGGGATCGACCCCGCCGCGGCCGAGGCCCTGGGTGCCATTCCCCTGACCAACGACTATATCGCCCGCTAGCACGGTGCTACGGTGATGTTCGCCACCCTGTTCTATGGCGTCCTCGACCCGCGCACCGGCTGTCTGACCTATCTCAACGGGGGCCACGAGCCCCTGTTCGTGGTGCGCGACGGCCGGCTCGTGGAGGCCCTGGAGCACAGCGGCCCGGCGGTGGGCATGATGCCGGAGATGAGGTTCGGGGTCCGCCAGACCTGCCTGCAGGCCGGGGATCTTCTGGTCGGCTACACCGACGGGGTCACCGAGGCCCGCGATCCCACGGGCGCCTTCTTCGGCGCTGAACGCCTGCGCCTGCTGCTGAATACCCCCTTGCGGTCGGCCGAACAGGCCCTGGAGGCCATCACGGGAGAGGTCTTCGCCTACATGGCGGGGGCATCCCAGTTCGATGACATCACCCTGTTGAGCATCCGCAGGCTGGGCCCCGGCCCTGCTTGACGGCCCGGTGCCAGGACAACGCCCATCCGGCCCGCAGGGCGCCACCCCGATGGTGGCCCTGCGTGTCCCCGCCGTGCTCGATTCCCTCGCTGCCATCTCCTGCTATGTCCAGCGGCTGGCCGCCGCGGCCGGTCTCGACAAGAAGCCCGCCTACCGGCTGCGCCTGGCCGTCGACGAGATCGCCACCAACATCATCACCCACGGCTATCTTGAGGCCGGGCGTACGGGGGACGTCGCTCTCCAGGCCCGCATGGACACGGAGGGGCTGACCGTGATCCTGGAGGACCGGGGCATCCCCTTCGATCCGAGCGGGCGCGAGCGCCAGGAACAGGCCCGGACTCGCGAGCCCCTGGAGGCGCGGCCCATAGGCGGGCTGGGGTTGTTGCTGGCCCTCGACGGTGTGGACCACTTTCGCTACGAGCGGGTGGGGGACCTGAACCGCAACATCCTCATGGTGCGGGTGGGCAGCCCGACTCAGGGCTAGGAGTGTGTCGGATTTAG
>Ga0114931_10009849_pt1 | contig 11413 bp, 6 predicted proteins | sample 2SBtaG_FD_89579 | JGI IMG/M metagenome (GOLD analysis project Ga0114931, IMG submission 89579) | Deep subsurface microbial communities from Kolumbo volcano to uncover new lineages of life (NeLLi) - 2SBTROV14_V59a metaG | ecosystem: Environmental > Aquatic > Marine > Volcanic | place: Kolumbo...
ATCACTTGCTCGGGGAGAATCTCTGCCCGAGCGGTGAAGGGCCGCAGGCCCAGCACCACCGACACATTGCGGACGTCCCAGCCTTCGCGGAGCATCATGACGCTGACGATGACCTTCACGCGGCTCGTCGGCTTGTCGATATCCCTCGCGGCCTCGCGAGCGACGTCCAAATCCTTCTTTGTGATTTCGCCTTTCGTGTCCGTATGGATCACCAGGATTTCGGATTCCTTGAATCCGAAGTCAGACGTCGTATGCAGGTACTCGCCGATGGCATCAGCCTGATTGTTTTTCTCTGCCATGATGAACAGCACAGGCTTCATACGAAGCTTCTTGTAGGTCGCAAAATGCTCCTTCCACCGGTGCACAGCCGCTTGGAGCCAGTACCCGTACTTTTCACAAACGTTTTCTTTCGTGATTTGGTCGGGATAGTGATCGGGTTGGCTGGGGTCGTCATCCTTCATGACGATGATGGGCGCTTTGACAATCCGGTCCTCGACTGCCTGTGCCAGTGGGTAGTCGCAAATCGTCCAAGGAAAAAACATCCCACTTTGGTCTTTCGGCGTTGCCGAGTAGTCCAGCCACAAGGCGAGTCCGTTGGGAAGGGCCTTGTGCACTGCCATCAGCGACTTGTTCCAAGCCAAGTCCTCATCGTGGACGTGGTGGGCTTCATCGTTGAGGACAATCACATCCTGCAGCGTCTTGATCCGTTCCAACATCGATTGGTCATTCGACGCCAGGTCTTTCGAGGGCTTCGGACCAAGAATCGCATCGATGGCGTTCTGCGGCGTCCACTCCTGATCGCGGGACTCATAGAGCTGGTGAATGTTGGTCAAGAACAGATTGCCAGATGGGTCCGGCGAAGTGCTCTCACCGCGTAGGATGACCTTTTGGCTGAACGATGCCTTCCACTCCGGCGGAATCAGCGGAATTTCGTGGAACACCTTGTTGCTGGCGAAATCTCGCTCCAGCCGCTGGTAGACGATCACGTTGGGAGCGACCACCAGGAAGTTCGTTGAAAGGTTGGAATCCGGCACGCGTTTCTTATGGAAATGGGCCCAGACGATCGCCATCGCCATCACCCAGGTCTTGCCTGAGCCCGTTGCCATCTTGAAGGCATAGCGTCGGAGGTTCTCGGGCGGTAAATCCTGTACGCCTTCGGCTTCCAGCTCAGGAACGTAGCGGCGGATTTGCCGCCGGCCACGCATCGTCTCCTGGAACTCGATGCTCTTTGAAATCAGATCGACCTGGAACACTTCGGCGTAGTCGTCGACCAGTTGCTTGGCGTCGCCATTCCCAGCAATTTCGACTAGGTACACCAGCGTCTCGATTGCCTCTCGTTGGCAGAAGTGGTAGCGGAACGGCACAGGAAAGCCGTTGACCTCGTGGTCTTCGTCGAACCAGTATTCGAACAGCCGCCGTGTGACGTCACTCGCATCGGGATAACCATCGGTCCGCCACTCGTTGACCGCCTTGCGCAGCTTCTTGACTAAGAGGAGCGTGCTAGGTCGCCGACCTGAGGTGTTCTCTTTCCAGCCGGTTGGCTCGGTTTCGTCTTTGACGAGATACGACGTCGGTTCTAGCCACGGACAGCGGCCGGGGATTTCTGGCAGGTCCTTGTCGTAGGCAATGATGCTCTTGGCCATGGCTACTTCACCTCGATCACGTGGGCCTGCGAGGTGTCGTTGCCAAAGATGTCGATCACCTTCACCAACACGGTGTACTTGCCTGCCTTCTCATATGTATGTGTGTCGCTAGTCAAGGGCAGCGACCTTTCTTTACGAGTGCGATAAGCGACCCAACCTTGCATGAAGGTGTCGTTCTGAAATTCCCAATCAATCGACCAATAGTCGATAAAGTCAGACCACTTCTTGACCTTGCTGCGAACCTCGTCGGGAATCAAATCAGTATTGGGGATGACGAAATCGGTGAGCTTCACTTGGGCCTTCCGTCCTTTTGACTGCTTGATGTCGACTTCCAGATAGGCCAGCTCGAAGAACTGAATATCGCCACGATCGACCGCTTGCTGCTCCATGACTTCACGTGGAATATGAAGTAGTACTAACTTGACGCCCTTCTTCTTGCCCTCAGCAACCATCAGGTCGTAGAGGCCCATTTCCCATTCCCAGCCGAGAATGTGCAATTCAGGGCGATTGAGCTTGGCACACTCGTCCAGAGACTGACTGATTTCGTCGATCGTGACCGGTGCGTCCACCGCCCCAATGTGAACCATGGCACGCCCTTTCTTCCCGTGAAGATGAGTAAGCCCTGGCACGGGTTGTGCACCGTACAACCGGAGAATGAAAGCAAGATACTCATACAAAGCTCTCTCGGTCAGGGAACGCTCATCACCCTCACCGAATGTAACGCCTTGCCAATACTGGCGTTCGTACTGGCCAAGGTTGAGAACATCGAAGGAATTACAGCCTTCAATACTCGTCAGCCTCTTACGAGATGTATGTATCGACCATCGGCTGAGGTCACATCCGATCCAACGACGAGGCCCTAAGTCGAGATCGTCAGTAATTAGCTTTTCAGTCTTTTCGATATAGTTGAACACAGGGTTTTCGGCACAAACAAGCAGTGAGCCAGAGCCGCAGAAGAAATCTGCAACTAGATCGCCACCATTTGATGCCGAGAGAAGGATTCTTCGCAACAATCGCACCGGTTTCTGCGTCTGAAATCCCACGTTCTCCTTGCGATCCGCTGGCATGAGGTAGGGTAATCGCCAAACATCGTCTACGGTTTTCGTGGTGACATCATAATACAGGAGGTTGCCGTCCTCATCGCGTGCTTGCTTCAGCGAACCAGTTTCGGGATCCCATACTCGCTTCTGCTGACGCTTTGGTTCATCCCGATTTTCCACCAACTTATGAAACGTGAAATCATCCGATACGGAATACCAAAAAATCACGTCGTGATTGGCTGCCAATCGCCCCACATTTCCCTGCAACTTGTTGTAATACCACCAGATAATTTCGTTGCGATAATTGTCCGAGCCAAATACTTCGTCCAGAAGGAAGCGTACAGAAGCGGCTACGTGCCAATCCACGTGGACAAAGATGCTGCCGGTCTTCTTCAACAGGTCACGCATCAGAATCAGTCTTGCATATACCATTTCGAGATAAGAGCTAACGCCGCGCCCCCAAGTGTCGCGATATGCCTTCTCCTCAATAATCGATTGTTCCTTGATGATATCTGTGCCGCTCTCGCCAATCTGAGTTGTGAAGGAAAAATCAGCACCGGTCGCGAAGGGTGGATCAATGTAGATCAAATCAACCTTTCCGGCGAACTGTTCCAGAAGCGAACCCATTACCAGTAAATTGTCACCCCAAATGAGCTTGTTTCTCCATCCCAACTCAAAGGTATCGCCGGTATCTTGTTCCCAAATGTCGAATAACGTCGGGCCTCGATCTTTACGGGCCTCTCGTGTTGCTCGGCTCTCGTTGATGCGCTCAATCACCTGAAATGGCAGACTAACTCGCGGCACTTCCTTGAGGGCTCCATCGTCGTTGTACTTGCCTGGCCAGACTAGTTCTGGTTTTGTGGCTCGCAGCATCCCCGATGGGGGTGGCGGAAGTCGGACCGGAGCGGGTTCCGATTCGATGGTAGAGTCGTCAGCGACTGTGTCGTTGTTCATTTTTTGCTGTCCTTTGCGTTTCGCCACCGACGAGGTGGTCTTATTCGCATTCTTGATTCGCTTGGCGTTTTGTGACTTACCATCAAGTTGAGCGAGTCGTTTGATCAGTTTATTGCGTCGACCGGTCGTCGACACGCCGACCAGCTCGCACACCTCTTTGATTTGGTTTTCGTACAGGTATTCCAAAAGCACTGCTGGCTGCGCCCGGCGTGCACGGGAAAGTGTCGCCGCCATCTCTTCGCGGCTGCGTCGGTCGACGCCGTCCAGTTCCAGATCGTCCACGGCTGATTTCAGCGTGTCGCGATCCATCACCGACAGGATGGCTTTCTTGAGTTTCATGAGTTGCCGAGCGGCTAGGTGTCGTCGCCCGCCTCGCTTTCGTCGTCTGGTTCTTCAACTTCAGCCACATTTACCCAACCGTGATCGAAGCAGAAGGTGCGAGCTTTCCCCGCCGGGTCTTGTATGCGAACTATCCGAGAACGGGACGGATCATCCGCGTACTCGACCACGTAGAGCCAATAACCTTCGCTATGCTCTTGGGCACACTCAAATTGTGTTCGGGAAAGTCCGACAGCACGACCCTGCAAGTCGCCTGTCATTGCTTTGACTTCAACGAGCCGCAAAGTCTCCTCGTCATCGCTTCCTTCGAAGAGATCGTAGCCAGGATTATGAGTGGGAGTGCGGTTTAATTGCGGTTCGCGGCTGAGAATCAAGTCGATCGCCTTTTCTTCCAGGGCCATACGTGCTTCATGCACCAATCCATCTGGATCCGATTCGTCTTCATCTGGATGCGTTGCGACGTAGGAAATAAACGGCTTCGTACCGCCGCCCTGCTTGCCTCCGGGCTTCCCTTTGCCACGTTTACCCTTGCCTGAATGCTTTCCGCCCTTCTTACCACTTTTGGCTCCGCCTGAACCGTTGGTGCCTGCACCGCCTCCTTTGCCGAAACCTGTACCACCTCCACCACCCATCGGGTCTGGGCCGGTGGGATCATCGACGGGTGGAGAAGGGCCTGAAGTGTCGCCGAGTATTCCTCTGATCGCGTCGTCGACGTTGCCAGTGTCGTCGCTGTCTTCCTCTTCGTCGTCATCCTCATGGTCTTCAGTATCGGAAACGTCTTCGATGTCGTCGTCGTCATCCCCGCATTCATCTTCGAGTTCGCTATTTTCGTCTTCGATTTCTGAATCTGCGTCATCCTCCTCTTCGTCGTCCTCATCAATTCCAAGCCGTGATACGAGATCTGCGACGCTCGTCAAGCCGTGCTTTTTGAGTAAATCGAGAACACCTGCCTCGACGCCAGCCTCTTTGGCGAGGGCATCAATGATCGGTGGCTTGAAGCGAATCTTCGACTGCAGAAATGGATTTGGCTTCCAACCTAGACTTTCGAGGAGAATCAGACTGGGAGGTTGTAACTCACCGGTTTCATCCGGTATCCATTCACTTTCGTTGAGCGTTCTAATGAATGCCGAATTGAAGGGGGGAGCACGCCGGTCGCCGTAGTGAGTCCACGTATATTCTCCCTCGAACACGCCCTTTCCCCTGCGTTGTTCTAGGTGCGCAAGCTCTTCCCATAACAATTCAGCCTTGACTCTACGCTCTTTCACACTGAGCGAGGGCAGAGTATCAAGAAGATTCGCTAATCCATCCAATGTCCAGTCAGTGACACGATCGTTCTGCCATGACGTTTCGGGGTGGCCAGATTGCTCTCGCAACTTGCACTTTTCATGCCACGATAGTGAGTTATCCGAGACTGGCCTAACGTGCCGAATAACACCACATGCTTCGAGCATTTCTCGAATGGCCTCGCCGCGAAGACATGCATAGTTATCGTCAACGAGCATCACACCAGGCACGCAAGCAAAGAGCTTCTTCAGACGGTCTGTCGCCAGGTACAATTGCTCTGGCGGTGAGACGTACTTTGCACGGTCCCCGACATCGACTGACATTACGAACGGCGTCTTTCGAAGCGCCTTTAGCAGTTTGTCTCTTTGGCCCTTTGAGTCTGTCGCAAAGGCGTCGACGATTTGCTTTATGTCGTCCTTGTACTCGGCATCGTCGACATCGTCGACATCAACCTCGTCTTTTTCGTATTTTGGCAACACATGGCGAATAACGTCGTCGACTACATCTGGTGGTTTGAGCCCAAGCTGAGTCAGAAATCTCAGTGAATCGCCTTCGCACAATGACTTTTTCACCGTGGGAAACGTCGTGCGCCCGGAGCCAGGCAGATAAGCGTTGGGCCTTCCGTTGTTACTGAAGGCGGCTACATGCGCCCCAGTTCGCAAACGAATTAGTGGCTTGAATGAAAACCACGGTCGGCGTCGGATTGCCTGTTGATCTAGGAGAAAGGTGTAGAAGTCAGCGATCCAGTTGTCCGATTGCTTCTTGAGAAAGTCCTCCGACAAGTCGCGTACAAAGCTTTCAGCATCAAGTTCTTTGACTCCGACAGATTCAATTAAAAAACTCCGCAATTCCGGCGTTCGATTGTACGTAATTCCACCTGTAACCCACCCTACCTTTGACCCAGTAATTTCAGCGAGTTGGGGATGCGAAACGAGTTTTCGAAGGCCCTCCGCCCGTGCGATGCATGACGCAGAGCCGCGAAGATGCCCCCCACGGAAGCTTGGTATGAGGCGTTCACACTTCAGGTTGTCAACGATAGACTCCGCGATTGGTCGAAACAATGAAGCTTGAGCACCGACTTCGTACTTGGCAAGATCAACAACTAACGCTTCCAGTGCGTCCACGTTCATGAGCTTCTGATCGCGAATGCTCGCCAGAGCCCACACGAGAACATTTGCAGTCTCTTTGACTAGTTCCTTGTTCCAGGCGTCGTCTCTCGGAATGTTGTCCCGACTCGGAGTAGTTCGATAGGGACCTTGGATCAGGAATCCGAAGTGCGTCTCCTTCTCTGTCGGAAAGTAGACCACGAGCGGAGATTCGGCGATGGCAGCAATTCGTTCTTCATCCCGTTTATCGTTGTGAGTCAATTGGAAAGCGACTTCCACGAATCCAGCAGGATGGTCTTCGTGCATTATTGGCTTGCGGAATACAAGCCAATGCTCTTCTGCCTCGCCTTCCGTGTCATCCTGGCTAAGCAGCGTCACCCGGTCGATACCGTCATCGACAGATGTTGCGTCACGCAAGTATTGCCTCTTTTTTCCGCAGGCTAGATGCCAACTAATCGATTCGATATTCCGAAGAAAGAGCAATGTTCTCAGCCCAAGTTCCTGCAATCGCCCAGCAATCTCGTCGTATGCCTCATCTTGGGGAACGTCTGGATGGTCGAACGGTAAGAAAAACCGCGTTTCCCCATTTGCTGTTCTTCGAGGAGTAGCCTTGCACGGCCTCACAAACGAATCAATCACAAAGTGTTCATCACCTGAATGCACTTCTGGATGGTGTGTGTAAGCGTAGACCGATTTGAAACCAATCCCATGCTTACCTATTGACGACAAGTCTTGCCGCTTGGTGCCCTTACCGATGTTGCAGATGCCACGCACGTGTTCTTCATTAAATGGCTGCCCAAAGTGCCTGAACAACAGACAATTGTTCTGCAGCTCAAATACTACGTCCCTGGGAAAGCTATCTTCGAGAGCAAGACGCCATCCAATTGCATCCTCAGCATTCTGTAGTAGCTCATATACGAAATGAGTCCGATCGCTATACCGATTCGAAAGGAGTACTGGACCATACTCGTCGATATCCGTGCCGTATCGTCGTATGTTTTCCTCGGTAATAAGCCGGTAGTCTGTTGACATCGTTCTAGTACTCATCCAATCGTCCCCTGCACAAGACAATAGGTACGCAGGTCGCACTCTTTACAAATGCCCGCTTCCGGAGGCTCAACAACCGTGAAGTCCTCCGATCTAATCTTTGCTACAACCTCGTCGAAATGGCGACCCGCAGCTTCGATCAGTTCCGGTCGGTACGAGAACTCCATCAGCGCATCCGTCTTCTTTTCTTCGGATGTCCAATACAGAAGCAGTCGATCAGGCCGCTTGCCATACCTACTCTCCAAAATGTGTGCGTAGGTGCATAACTGCCTCTCATAGTTGGCGAGCAACTCCGGGGAATCTGTTGGCTTTGGGGAGGTCTTGAAGTCCAACAGTTCCAGCTTGCCGTCCCCGCCCATCAGTAGATCGATCTTCCCCGTCAGAATGTAGTCGTCCTTCTCGACTGACACGTCGACTTCCGTTTCAACGACACGACTGACTTCATCCCTGTTTTGCGTAAAGTAATTCATGACTTGTCGAAACGCAGCTTCGCGGGCCGTTTTACCAATTGGTCGCACGTCAGCCAGCGTCAGGAATGTAAACGTCCGGTCAAATAGTTCGCCAAGAGTTTTTTCATCTAAGGTGTCGAGCTTCCCATCCAGTGCGATTCTGTGAATCTCTTCGATTGTCTGATGGACCAGTAGTCCGAAGAAGATCACAGCTGAACGTGACGGAGTAAAGTCGTACTCCCGAAAGAACTGATACTGTCGTGGGCACGTTTCGTAGACCTTCAGGTCACCGGTAAAGCTGTATGACCGTTTCACCAGGATGCGATCTTTGAGGGCGAACGACTGCGCTCCGAGCAGATCGGTTTGCACGTAAGGCCATTGCGGTAGGTCTTGCCAGATCGGGTTGAAGTAGTCCTTGGGCTGTTGGTGTGCGGTAAGTACCAGAATCTTTTCGGGGCGCGAAAACGCGACATAGTGAAGCCGCATCCGGTCGAACGCCGTGATCCGGTTCTCGGGCTCGAATCGCGGACGGTGATAAAACGGCTGCAAGTGCCGGTCAATCTGCTTCGCCGACGACATCTGTTTGTCGAGCGAGCCGACGACGACAACGGGAAACTCCAGTCCCTTTGACTGGTGAATAGTCATGACCTGAACATGACCCTTAGGGAAGGGTTGATCAGGATCCTCGTATTCATTGATTCCACCGTCGTAAAGAAGGCGCAGGAAGCTGTTGAACAGGTGAAAACGCAGGTACTCCCGATTTTTGAAGGTGACGACCGTGTAGTGGTAGTAGTTTTGAAATACGTTTAGTAGCTGAGAGAATATCGCCAGATTTCTGGCTCGGTTCTCGTTTTCCACGAGCACAGAAAACGGCTCTTCTGCCATGAGTCGGTAGAAATAGTCTGCGGGTCGCATGTCGAGCGATCCGCCAGCCTGTAGCTACTGAATCTCTTCTGTCAGGATCCGCAACAACTTCGCCATCGGATGGTTTCCGCTGCACTGACGGCCAAGTTCGATAAGACAGTCATCGACGTACCGACCTAACTCGATCAATGCGCCCCCAACGTTGCCTCGCCCATCTCCGTGATAGCCGAAGATCAGTGCGAGACATCCGACCATCAACTGAACTTCTTCATTGTCAAAGTAGGCCCGCGCCCGAGGGCAGAAAGCGGGTATTCCTTTCCGATCCAGTGCTCTCAGAAAGTGCTCGCAATGATCGAGACGCACGCTGTGGAGCAGCAACGCGATCTGACTGTAATCCTCTATGACATTCTTGTCCTTCAAGAACTCCACCAACTCTGCAAAACGTCCTCCCTCATCTCGGGCATCTCGGCCCCAAATGCGAAAAACGGAGGGGTAGTCGGGGTGTTCTGCCTTGGGATCTGGCTCAATAGTTTTGTCATAGCGATAGGATGTGCCGTTTCTATCTCGCCAATTTGCAGATGCCATCCACCGGTCATACGCTCTAACGATGCGTTCGTGAGACCGATAGTTGGTCGTAAGCTTGACCGTCGTGCAATTCTCCACGCGTGACGGAAACTCTAGAATGTTGCGGACTGTCGCGCCACGAAAACGATAGAGGCTCTGATCTTCGTCGCCAACGACACAGAGATTGTGCGACGAGTTGGTCAACAAAAATAGGATGCGCTCCTGGATGTAGTTGGTGTCCTGATACTCGTCGACCATTACGTACTTGATTCGGCTCGCAACCGATTCAAAGATGTCGGCATCTTGAAGTAGGTCGTACACAAGCTTTTGTTGATGTGCGAAATCGAGACGATTGTTCTCGAACAACGCTTCTTCATAAGCCCGATACGCGCGGGCGATCGATTGAAGGAAGGGGTCTGCCGATGCCGCAACGCTTGTTGAGTCAACAAGCTCTTCTGTAATCTTATCAAAGTACCCACGTACCCCTTGAATCGCAGTCCACTTGGTGGACCACTTGCCGAGGAACTTGTCGTCAATCGGTTCACCGACGATATGGTCGAAGTGATCAAAGATGAACAACAGCTGTGTTAGTTCATCAAGCACCTCAAAGTTGTTCCCCAAGACGGTTCTATGTCGATGTAGCTCCAGGAGCCTATTGCAGAATCCATGGATAGTCGACACGCGTAGCTCGGAGAGATCCTTCTTGTAGCCAACCTCGCGAGCTGCCGACGACATTCGATCGCGTAGCTCAAATGCTGCCTTTTCTGTAAAGGTGCAGATTACGAGTTCCCGAGGTGACGCTTTGCCCTGCAAGAGCAGATTCATCGCCCGCAAGACGAGACTAAATGTTTTCCCGGAACCAGGCCCTGCTATGACCAGAAGAGGCCCGTCTGAGTGAGCAATGATTGCTTTCTGGGCATCGTTGATCGCAGAGAATTTCTGAATTAGAGGTGTGGCAATCATTACAGCAGCCCTTCTTTCCGAAAGCTGAATACTTCATCTGCTGTAACGATCACGTGGTCTAACACTCTGATCTGCACGGTTTGGGCTGCAAGTACCAGCGCCCGCGTCAGTGTCTTATCTTCTTCGCTGGGCTGTACGTCTCCGTTTGGATGATTGTGAGCAAAAACGAGAGCAGCCGCATGTCGTTTCATTGCGGCTTCAATCACGCGGCGAGGATACACAGCTGCCCTGTCTACGGTTCCTTCCTCCAGGGTTTCCACGCCGTCGCGCAACAACCGATAGCCACTGTCGAGATAGCCGACCTCGAACACCTCATTGGGAAGTGCACCAATACGCAATCGCCAATACTGCTCCAATGCTTCGGGGTCGATGAAAGAATTTCGTTCTTCGGCAGTTTCTTGCAGGTAGAGGTTAGCGACTTCCCGTACAAACCGAATTGCAGTGGGGGCTACCGATCCAATGCCCTTGATCTCCGCAAGTTCCTCTGCCGATGCGTCGAGGATGCCGCGTAAACTCTCGAATCTGTCGAGAAGTGCTTTCGCTGGTTGTTTTACGTCTGAACGCGGAATGACCAAGGTTAGCAGTAGTTCAACGACCTCGTGATCGCCTAGAGCGACAATCCCACCTTTCAAGAACCTCTCGCGCAGGCGATGACGGTGACCGTGGTAGTGAAGAGCAGCTTTTTCCATGTTCTAACGTCGTTGAATTAAGAAGTGGATTAACGTGGTCTTCTCCGTTGTTTCTTTCGAGCCACGGGGGCGTCTGCTTCCGTTAACAAAGCATCCAGCTCATCCTTGGCATAAAGCCGGTACCCGTTAATCGGATGCCGCCGTTCGGCCAACTTGCCGCTACGGCCCCAGTTCCGCAGCGTGTTCGGCAACACGCCGAGGTACTCAGCGGCTTCCTTAATCCGCAAATAACCATCCAGTTTCGGCATTGCTTCTTCTTCCGCGTGTGCAGTGGCACTAGGTGTCGAGGATTGACCTACCCTACCAAACACCGACAATGTCGAGTAGCCCCTTGGTCACATCGCCAGGCAGCTAAGACGGGACGCCTCCGTAGAGTAAGGACAGCATCATGCCCAAACGGCCCGACAAGAACACGCCCATCACCGCCGACTTCCTCGCCGAAGAGCTGGAGAAACTGTGTCGCCTCAAGGA
>Ga0114931_10009850_pt1 | contig 11412 bp, 8 predicted proteins | sample 2SBtaG_FD_89579 | JGI IMG/M metagenome (GOLD analysis project Ga0114931, IMG submission 89579) | Deep subsurface microbial communities from Kolumbo volcano to uncover new lineages of life (NeLLi) - 2SBTROV14_V59a metaG | ecosystem: Environmental > Aquatic > Marine > Volcanic | place: Kolumbo...
CCTTCTCAGGCGTTGATGATGTGCTGCCGTATGGCGAAGCGCGTCAGGTCGACATTGTGGCGTAGGCCGAGCTTGCGCAGCAGATTTGCTCGGTGGGTGTCGATGGTCTTGACGCCGACACCGAGCTGCTTGGCGATCTAGCGGTTGATGTGGCCATTGGCGAGCAGACGCATGACCTGGTACTCGCGGTCGGTCAGGGTGTCTTCCAGGCTGTGGGCGGGCGATACCCCCAAGTAGCGTTCGGCGCAGGCACGCTGGAGATCTTTGGTGAGGTAGATCTCGCCGCGATGGAGGGTGCGCAGGGCCTCGACCACCTTCGCGGTCGTGGTCTCGGGTGCCAAGATGCCGTGGGCACCGGCACGGAGCATGCGCAGTGCGCCGGACTCACTGGTCTCGGTCGACAGCACCAGCACGCGGGTGCCACGCTCGAGGGCCACGACTCGCTGCACGATGTCGAGCTCGTCCATGACCGAACCGGTGTGTACCAGCAGCAGGGCATCGAGCGGCCGGGTGCGCACCAGGCCGATGGTTTCTGCGGGCGTGGAACCGCTGGCCACGATGTCGAGCTCCTGGCAGCCAGCGAGGAGATGCTCGAGCGCTTCGCGTACCAGCGTGTAGCCAGCGATGATCGCCAGCCGGATCGAGGTGGGGCGGTGGCCCGGTGCGGGGTCGGTGGTGGTCATCGCCATGAAGACCATGGGCCGCCGGGGTGCTGGCACGCATGGAGAGAGGATGGGTGGGTGTCGATGCTGGGCGCACGTGGAATGTTCATCCGTCGGTATTGTTCGAAACTTTCTCTTGGATTGTAATGCGAAATCATTGGTCTTGGTGGTAGGAAAATCTCTGATAATGTGTCACCGTACTTGCAGGGGCTGTGCTCTGATCGGGGACCGAGATTCCTGGTACGTGTCCCGAGCCTGGCGTGGGAAAGGGATGGGCGAGGGACCGCAGGACACGATCTTCCTTGCATGGATTCGATCAGACGAGAATCTCTCTGTATGGTGGGTATACATGCCCGAATCGGCAGTGGAGGAAATGATGCGAACATTTCCGGTATCCCCTCAGTGAAAGTCATGGCTGGCCGCCCTGGCACGCGATGCGAGCGATGTGCCGAGCACGGGACCGAGAGACCACAGGTGCTCGGCCTTGACCGTCATCGAGCCGTCGCGTCGTTCGAGGATGCCTTCGATCACCAATCCTGGGGTGGCCACCACCAGTGCGCGGTGCGCGGTCAAGAGCTGGGGTGAAACGATCGCTTGCGCCATGCCGGTCTCGTCCTCGAGGGTGACGAAAAGCATGCCCTTGGCGGTTCCCGGGCGTTGGCGCACGGTGACCGCGCCGCCGAAACGCACGCGCTGGCCTGTGGCGATGTGCGCCAGATCCGCCGTGGTGTGGGCGCCGAGTGCGCGCAGCCGGGCGCGGGCAAAGGCGATGGGGTGGGTGCCGAGGGTCATGCCGGTGGTCTGGTAGTCGGCGCAGGTTTCGTCCAAGTCGCTCATCGCCGGCAAGGGTGCCGCGTTGGCCTCGATGGGCGGTTGTGCGTCGAACAGCGGTCCGGCGTTGCGTGCCAGGCGTGCTGCTTGCCACAGAGCCTCGCGACGCGTCAGGCCGAAGCCGGCGAGCGCTCCGGCGTACGCCAGGCGATCGAGGGCATCGCTGCCGAGACCACAGCGACGGGCGACGTCATCGAGGTCGGCAAAGGGTTGTTGGCTGCGCTCCGCGATCACGCGCTCCGCGGCCGCACGCTGCAGGCCGCGGACATAGCGCAGCCCGAGCCGTGCGGCACCGTCCTCCCAGGTGCAGGCAAGGGCCGAGTGGCGAAGGTCGATCGGTCGTACTTCGACACCGTGGCGCCGGGCGTCTTGGACCAAGGTCGCCGGATGGTAAAAGCCCATCGGCCAGGCATTGAGCAGGGCGATCAGAAAGGCTGTCGGGTGGTGTGCCTTCAAGTAGGCGCTGGCATAGGCGATGAGCGCGAAGCTGGCAGCGTGCGACTCGGGAAATCCGTAGAGCGCGAATGCGGTGACCGAGTGCACGATCTGGTCTTGGGCCGTGCCGGTGATGCCGCGTGCACTCATGCCGGTGCGCAGGCGTGTCTCGATCGCGCGCATGCGCTCCCGCGAGCGCTTGAAGCCCATGGCGCGACGCAGCTCTTCGGCCTCGCCACCGGAAAAACCCGCGGTGGTCATGGCGATGCGCAGCAACTGCTCCTGGAAGATCGGCACCCCGAGGGTGCGCGCCAGGATCGGCTCCAGGCTGGGGTGTGCATAGCGCACCGGTGCGCGCCCCTGGCGGCGATCGAAGAAGGGGTGAACCATGCCGCCGACGATCGGTCCGGGACGGATGATCGCCACCTGGATCACCAGGTCGTAGAAGGTGCGCGGGGCATTGCGCGGCAGCGAGGCCATCTGCGCCCGACTTTCGACCTGGAAAACGCCCACGGTGTCGGCCGCACGCAACATGCGGTAGGTCTTGGGGTCGTCGGGTGGCAGATGGGCGAGGTCGAGGTCGGGGCGCTGGTGGCGGTGAATGATCGATACCGCCTCTTCGAGCGCATTCAGCATGCCCAGGCCGAGCAGATCGACCTTGATGATGCCGAGTCCTGCGCAGTCGTCCTTGTCCCATTGCACCACCACCCGTCCGGGCATCGACGCTGGCTCGAGAGGGACCACCTCATCGAGCCGACCGTGGGCGATGACCATGCCGCCGGAGTGTTGGCCGAGGTGGCGTGGCAGGTTCTGGATCCGGCGCCACAGCTTGGTGAAATGTCCGACCCGGGGTGCTTCGGGGTCGAACCCGGCACGCCGCAGCTCGCTGGCGAGCTGCTTGCGGTCTCCGCGCGCGCGGTCGTAGTGCCAGCTCCCGAGGGTCTTCGACAGCTTGCCGAGCTGCTCGCCGGAAAAGCCGAGAACCTTGCCCACCTCGCGCGCGGCCAGCCGATCGCGGTAGGTGATGACATTGGCGGTCATGGCCGCACCGTGCGGCCCGTAGCGCTGGTAGACGTATTGGATGACCTGCTCGCGTTTCGCTCCCGAGGGCAAGTCGAGGTCGATGTCCGGCCATTCACCGCGTTCTTCGGAGAGAAAGCGCTCAAAGAGCAGGTCCATCTTGACCGGGTCGACAGCGGTGATCGACAGTGCGTAGCACACTGCGCTGTTGGCGGCCGAGCCGCGGCCCTGGGCCAGGATGCCGTGACGGAGACAGAAGAGGACGATGTCCCAGACGATCAGGAAGTAGCCGGCGAGATCGAGCTTTTCAATGACATCAAGCTCTTTGGCGAGTTGGGCCTGGGCGCGTGCGGTAAGCGGCCGGAAACGCGCGCGGGCGCCGTTCCACACCTGCTGGCGCAGGTAACCGGCAGCGCTCTCGCCGGGCGGCAGCGGATAGGTGGGAAAGCGGTAGTCGAGCTTGGCGAAGGTGAAGTCGAGCTCGGTGGCGAGTTCGACCCCGGCAGCGATCGCCTGCGGCAGGTCGGCGAAAGCGTGTGTCATGGCGCGCGCGTCGCGCAGGTGTGCGCCGCCAGCCGCTGCCAACCGCCGGCCGGCATTGTCGAGCCGGCAGCGATGACGCAGGGCGGTCATGACATCGAAAAGGGGTCGGTCTTCGGTGCGTGCATAGCGCACGCCGCCGGTGGCGACCGGTGGCAGCTTCAGCCGTCGGGCGAGGGTGACCAGTGCTCGGTTGCGCTGTTCTTGCTCGCGCCGGCCGTGGCGTTGCAGCTCGACGTGCAGCCGGCGCTCGAAGATGCTCGCCAGACGCTCGAGCAGCGGCCGCGCCAGGTCGAGGCCACCGCGGTGCAGGCGGTGGGCGAGGGGACCTTCGTCACCACCGGTCAGGCAGTGCAAGCCGCTGGCGTGGGCACACAGCATGCCCCAGCTCACCTGTGGGTCGCCCTTGGGGCGGTCGCGCGCTGCGGCGGTGAGCAGGCGGCAGAGGTTGCGGTAGCCGTCTCGATTGCGTACCAACAGGGTGATGCGTGCGCCGGCCGCTGCGCGCCGGCTGGCGTCGAGCCGGGTGCCACATTGCCGCGCCGCCACTCGTTTGTGTGGCCTCCCTTCCTCGAGCGTAATCTCGGCGCCGACCAAGGCTCGGATGCCGGCCGCACGCGCGGCCTGGTAAAAGCGCGGCGCGCCATACAGTCCGCCGCGGTCGACCAGAGCCACGGCGGGAAGCTCGAGCTCGGCCGCGCGGGCTACCAGGTCCTCGGGCTGCGATGCGCCATCGAGGAAGGAAAAGGCGGAAGCAGCATGAAGCTCGATATAGACCGGCTGCCGTGACCGTCTGGGTCTGGGTCTGGGTCTGGGTCTGGGTTGGCTGGGTTGATCGGTGGGCATGGGTACACGCAAAAGAGAGTAGGCGTAACTGAGGCGTAAGTCTCAGGTGAGTATAGACGGTAGTGAGGCGTAAGTCGATCAGAGATTCCTGCGACTCGAGATGGGTGTTGCGCGGAGTGCGCGTACGAAAGACACGGAGAAATCCGTGCTCGATGCGCAACGGGCTCCTCGCTCAGTCGCGGGTCAGGATGTCGAGGATCGCCTGGCCGTACTTGGCCACCAGCCGGGGCCCCATGCCACGCACGGCGAGCAGCGCGTCGCTGTCGCTGGGACGGCTGGCGACGATGGCTTCGAGGGTGCGGTCGGGCATGATGTGGAAGGCGGGGATGCGCCGTCGCCGCGCTTCGCCCAAGCGCCAGGCCTTGAGCGCATCGACCTTGCCGCGGTCGGCTTCGCGCAGCACGGGTTGGGGCGTCGCGGCCTTGCGAGCGCTGCGGCGGGCGGTGGCCGTGCGTTTCGTGGTCGGGCGGCGTGCCGGTGCCGATCGCCGGGCCGACAAGCGCAGGGTGGCGAAGTCGCCAGCCCCGGCCCGGTAGCCATCGCGGGTCAGCGAGGCCCGCCGGAAGCGGATGATTCGACCGTCTTTTTCGAACGAATCGTCGCGCACCAAGACCAACCCGGCCCGCACCATGGCAGCGAGCAGATGCTCGAAATCACCCCGCACGAGGCCGTGTTGCGCACCGGCGCGCTGGAACAGTTGTCCGGTCGAGAGATCGGGATGTGCGTGCAACGCGGCCTTGGCATCCTCGGCTGCGGTTTGCTCGGCGGGGGTGGCAGTCCGAAACTCTTGGGCCACACTGCGCTCGGGCGCGCATTGGTCGCAAAGTCCGCAGGGATGGCCGGAATCCTCGCGGTCGCCGAAGTGGTCGACCAGTGCGCGCATGCGGCAGCCATGGGCGCTGGCGAAGCGGGTGATGTCCTCGAGCTGGGCCAGCTTGTGCTCGCGCTGCTGGCGGTAGGGACCGCGCCAGCGGTCGTGGCCACGGCGCACATTTTCGTCCGGGTCGATCTGCGCGCCGCCGTGGATCCACAGCTTCTCGAGCGCCTTGTCGAAGATGTCTGGCTCGACCCCACAGGTCGCTGCCACGGCGCTCTTGGGCTGCGCGCGGGCGTCGAGGCGTCCGTAGAGCCGGTCGAGCACCGGTGGCTGCGGGTAGTCGCGCTCGATGAAAAACTCGTGTGTGCGGCGGTCGGCGAAGCTGTAGAGCAAGATGGCGCGTGAGAGCTTGCCATCGCGTCCGGCGCGGCCGATCTCCTGGTAGTAGCCCTCGAGGGTGCCGGGCAGGCCGGTATGGATGACGGTGCGCACGTCGGGCTTGTCGATGCCCATGCCGAAGGCGATGGTGGCGACGATCACTTCGAGCTCGCCGCTGAGGAAGGCGGACTGCACCCGGTCGCGGGTGCGGGCGTTCATTCCCGCATGGTAACTGGCGGCCGAGCACAAGGTGCCGAGCACGGTGCCGAGGTCCTCGGCCTTGGCGCGCGAGGGCGCATAAACGATCGCCGGCCGGTGATCGGGATTCGCGAGCAGGCGGGCGACGGCGTCCTGGCGCTCGGCGGGGCGCATCTCGACCACTTCGACCGCGATGTTGTCGCGACGAAAGCCGTGGATGAAGCGCTTGGGTCCACCGGAACCGGGCCCGGTGAGGCCGAGTTGGGTGACGATGTCGCCTTGCACCAACGGCGTGGCCGTGGCAGTGAGCGCGATCACCGGTGCCGGGCGCAGGCGCGGCAGGCGTGCGCCGAGGAGCCGGTAGTCGGGCCGGAAGTCGTGTCCCCACTGGGAGATGCAATGGGCCTCATCGACCGCCACCAGGACCGGTGGACGGCGGCCGAGAAACTCGATGAAGCCGGGCACGGCGAGCCGTTCGGGGGCGATGTAGAGAAAATCGAGTGCACCCTCGAGGTAGGCCCGGCAGGTGGCTCGGGCATGGGCACGGTCGCGACCTGAATGGATCCGTTCCGCGGCGAGACCTCGGGCCTGGAGCTTCTCGACCTGGTCCTCCATCAAGGCGATCAGTGGCGAGATCACCACGGCAGTGCCAGCGCGCGCGAGCGCTGGAAGCTGGTAGCAGAGCGACTTGCCAGCACCGGTGGGCATCACCACCAGGGCGTCGCGGCCAGCGGTTGCGGCTCGGCATACCGCCTCTTGGTAGGGCAAGAAGCGATCGTAGCCGAAGACCTCGAGGAGCAGCGCGCCAAGCTCCTCGAGCGGCGTTGGTGCCAGCGGCCTGCGGGACGAGACGAGGTCGATCGTACGCGGTGGGTCGCTGCTGTTCGCCGCTGGCTGCGAGCCCGGGTCTCGGACTCGATCCGCATGCGCTGGCGCTGGCTGGGTGCTGTCGAGGGCGGCGTGCCAGCTCTCGTCGGCCTGGACCCAGGGTGGCTCCGTCCCCGGGTCGAGCGCCGATGTGGGTTCGGCGAAGTGGGCTCGGAATTCGCCCGGCGGAGGTGGCAACGGTTCGTTCATGGGTGGCGCTCGCGGCCGTACTCTGCCACAGCTTCAGGGGCTGTCGGGCGGTTGCTGCGGCGACTCCGTGGGTGCTGACCGCGAGACGCGTACCGGAGGCCGTGATCGAGGGCCGTGATCGAGGGCCGTGATCGAGGGCCGTGATCGAGGGCCGTGATCGAGCGGGCTGAGGGGTCAGCAGCCGGCGCCCGGCTCGGGGGTGCCCGGCGCGGTCGCATCCGAGGCTGGTGGCGACTCGCCGGTGCCGCGCAGGCATTGGGCGATCACCAGATGGCGCCGGGTGTCGGCGCCGTGGTAGCCGGAGACCGCGTGCAGGATGCGGCGTTCGGTGTGCGCGGCGTTCCACAGCACGGTGGTCTGGTGGCGCTTACGGTAGAAGGCATAGACCTGGTTGTGCCAGGGCAAGTAGTAGACGAAGGCGCCGCCGCGCTCGCCTCGAGGAGCGCCTGAAGCTTCCTCATCCAGGCCGTGGAACACGGCGAAGACATCGTGCCCGACCCACTCCCGAGGCCAGTAGAGGTCTCGGTGCCAGCCGATGCCGGTGGTTTCGAGCGATTGCAGCGAGAGGGTCAGGCGGAAACGGTGCCGTTCGAGGTCGAAACCGCTCAGACGGCGAAAGGCGGCAGACCCCAGGCCGCGTTCCATAGCGGCGTAAAGATCGCTGGCATTGTCGCGTGTGACGTCGCCCCACGAACCGGTCCAGCGCAGCGTCTGGTCCTCGACCGCTGCTTCCAAGGCGGCGCAGCCCGCGGCGCCGAGGAAGCCTTCGAGATTGACGCATCGATGCTCGGCCAACTGCTCGGCAGCCGATTCCGCGTCGCGCAGGGTGGGCACAGGCTGGGCGCCGGGCGGCACGATCGGACGGTCGACCAGGCGCTGGACACGGACCAGGTCGGCGACCGTGTCCAACAGCCGAGGCCAGGTCTCCGCCCGCATGCGGCGGACGGTCTCGTGACCGGCCAGCCGGGGCAGGCCGGCGCCGATGTCGAGGAGCGTGAAAAGCGCCGGCCAGTGATCGCGTCCGAGGGCCTCCCAGATCGCCTCGACGGAGGCGTTCTCCATGCTCCGCAAGCAGTCGAGGACGCGCTCGATGTCGGTGTCTCGAACCTTCGCTGGCAACGCACCGTGGTTCTCGCAAGCCTGGCTCATGGCGTCTCCCCGGGCACCTGCCAGCCGTCTTCGAGGCGGACGATGCGCTGGCCGTAGCGCGCGTTTTTTTCCGAATGCGTGACCTGCACGATGGAGGTTCCATCGTCATTGAGCTGCTTGAACAGGGCCATGATCTCAGCGGCCTGCTTGGAGTGCAGATTGCCGGTCGGCTCGTCGGCGAGGATCAGTTTGGGGCGCATGATCACCGCGCGCGCAACGCCCACCAACTGCTGCTGGCCGCCGGAGAGCTGGGCCGGAAAGAGATCTTTCTTGGCCACGATGCCGAAGCGATCGAGGGCTTCGGCGACCAGCGACTGGCGCTCGGCGCGTTTGATGCCGCGGTACGAGAGCGGTACCTCGAGGTTCTCGTAGACCGTCAAATCATCGAGCAGGTGGTAGGCTTGGAATACGAAACCGATGTGCTCACGGTGGAGCTGATTGCGCTTGTTGGGCTTGAGCGCGTGGACCGGCTGATCGAGAAAGTGATACTCGCCCTGCCACGCGCTGTCGAGCATGCCCAGGATGTGCAGGAGCGTCGACTTGCCAGCCCCCGAGGGGCCCATAATGGTGACGAAATCGCCTTCATCGACCCGCAGGTCGATCCTGCGCAGCACATAGCTGCGTCCGGCAGCGGTCTGGTAGGCCTTCTCCAGACCCCGGGTCTCGATCAAGCGCATGGATGGTGATGGCAAGTGCTGGGCAGTGCTGGGCAGTGGGTGAGATGGCGGGCCGCGCCACCCGGCCCCTGGCGTAGGCAACTCAGGGGCTCCGGTCCGAAAGCGGGGAGACGAGCCGCTCGGAACCTCAGGCGGCGACGCTTTCTTCGACCACGCGGCCATCGAAAAGATGCACGGAGCGTTCGGCGTGCTCGGCATAGCGCGGATCGTGGGTCACCATGCAGATGGTCGATCCGGTGTCGTGAAGCTCTTTGAGCAGATCCATGACCGCTTCGCCGTTGATCGAGTCGAGGTTGCCGGTGGGCTCGTCCGCGAGCAGGATCGAAGGATCGCCGACCACGGCACGCGCCACGGCTACGCGCTGCTGCTGGCCACCGGAGAGCTGCGAAGGGTAGTGCTTCATGCGGTGCGCCATACCCACCCGCTCGAGTGCCGCCTGCACCTTTTTCTTGCGCTCGGCCGAGGGGGTGCCGCGGTAGGTGAGCGGCAGCTCGACGTTCTCATACACGGTCAAGTCGCCGATCAGGTTGAAGGCCTGGAAGATGAAGCCGACCTCGCGGTTGCGGATGCGCGCGCGCTCGGAGAGTGAAAGGTTCTCGACCGAGCTGCCGTTGAGCAGGTAGGTGCCTTCCGAAGGCGTGTCCAGCAGGCCGAGGATCGACAAGAGGGTCGACTTGCCGCAGCCCGAAGGGCCTTCGATGGCGATGTACTCGCCCGGCTTGATGCCCAGATGGATTCCGGCCAGTGCGTGGGTCTCAACATCTTCGGTATAGAATATCTTTTTGACGGCATCGAGCTTGATCAGCGGCTCGGACATGGCAATCTCCTCGGCTCGGCACACCTCACGGTGTGCTGTGATGGTTCTTCGAGCAGTACGGATGGATGAGCGCCAGGGTTACAGACCCGTCCGGGGGCGCAGGGTTTCGTGGCCGCAGGCGCTTCATGGCGTCTAGCGCAGGCGGATGCGGTCGACGTCGTCGAACGCGCTGGTGTCGGAGAGGATGATGCGGTCGCCGACTGCCAGACCTTCGACGATCTCGACGGTCTGAACCGAGGTACGGCCGAGCTTCACGGGCACGCGGCTGGCGGTCTGTCCCTCGGCATCGAGCTTGAACAGCGACACCTGGGAGTTGGCCTGGACGTAGGTTGGCCGTTGGACATAGATCGCGTCCTCGAGGCGTTCGAGCTCGACCACGCCATCGACCGAGAGGTCGGGGCGGGCACCGGGTGGCAAGGCGCCGTCGAACTCGACATCGACCGTCACCGAGCCATTGACCACCGAGGGGTCGATGCGCGAGACGTGTCCGTCGATCTTGCCGTTGCGGGTGTCGACACGCGCGACCTGGCCGATCTCCACGTCTTTGGCCTGGGTCTCGTTGATGCGCAGGGCGGCCTTGAGATTGGTTTGCTGGGCGACGCGCGCCAGCACCAAGCCCGGCGTCACCCGTTCGCCGATCTCGATCGCGACCTCCTGCAAGACGCCGTCGATGCCAGCGCGCACGCGCAGGGAGCGGAGCTGCTTGCGTTTGAGCTCCCAGACCGCGCGTCGCTGATCGACCTCGGCTTGCTTGGCGGCCAATTGTTGCGTGTTGGAGTCGCCGATTTTCTCCAGCCGTTGCTGCTCGATGGCGTAGCGCTCGCGGGTCTGCCCGGCCTCCAGCTCGGAGCGGCGGAGCACGATGGTGGAGACCACGTTGGCGCGAAACAGCTCCTGATTGGCCTGGGCCTCGAGCTTGGCACCCTCGAAGTCGGCCTTGGCGCGGATCAAGTCGCCTTGTTGGTTGAGCAGTTGACTGCTCAACCGTGCCTGGAGATCGTTGTACCCGGCCTGGGCGCCGAGCAGTTGCAGGTGGGCTTCCTCGAGCTCCTGCTCGAGCTGGGGGTTCGATAGCTCGACGATCACCGCGTCGGCCTGCACGGGGGTGCCGGCTTCGAGCAGACGGCGCTCGACAACGCCACTTTGCTGGGCGGTGACGATGCGGATCTCTTTCGCCACCAGGGTGCCGGGGCCACGCACGGCGCGCAGCATCTCACCGCGCTCGACCGTGCCGATGAACAACTGGTCGGCGTCGACCTCGCGGGCGGCGGGCTCGAGGCGCGAGAGGCCGAGGGTGACGGCGACGATGCCGAGCACGACCAGGGTACCGATCAGAAACCGGCGGCGACGAAGGGCGGCCTTGCGTGAGGGGCGTGGAATGTCCATGGGTTATTCCTCCGGCACAGCAAGGCGTGTGCCAGAATTGCGTGCCGGCCGGGATACGCCCATCGCGGCCGCGGCCAAGCGGCGGTGTCCGTATTCGGGATGCGGCTGTTCCGCAGGCGAACACCCGGAGCTTCGGGGCACCGCGGTCATGAGCGATCCTCGTTGACGCATAGAGTATTGACTCGTGAAGCAAAGTCGATGTCGCGTTGGCTTATGCCACCCGCGTCGTGGGTGGTCAGCTCGATGCGCAGCCGGTTGTAGACGTTCGACCACTCGGGGTGGTGTCCGAGTTGCTCGGCAACCAGCGCCACCTGGGTCATGAAGCCGAAGGCGGCGACGAAGTCTGGAAATCGGAACTGCCGGTGCAGCTTGTCATTTTCGAGCCGCCAGCCATCGAGCTGGGTGAGCGCGGCAGCGATGGCTTGGGGCGAGAGCTTGGCGATGGACATGGGCGCGCGAACCTCAAAGGACCCGTCGTGTGGATGTGGTGGCTGGCCGCAGCCGCTCGCTACCATCATACGGCAGGTTGGGAGACTTCGGGCGCCGAACACTGGCGAACACTGGCGAACACTGGCGAAC
>Ga0114931_10009851_pt1 | contig 11411 bp, 11 predicted proteins | sample 2SBtaG_FD_89579 | JGI IMG/M metagenome (GOLD analysis project Ga0114931, IMG submission 89579) | Deep subsurface microbial communities from Kolumbo volcano to uncover new lineages of life (NeLLi) - 2SBTROV14_V59a metaG | ecosystem: Environmental > Aquatic > Marine > Volcanic | place: Kolumbo...
GCGAATTACCTCAATGCCCATCTGCAGGGGCGTCGCCTGACAGACCTGCGGGCCGCCCTGTTGAAGGAGCTGAAGGTGACCGGTGAAAGAATGACCAGTGAAATGTCGTCGGCCATGGAAATGGCCCAGACCATGTTTGGATCCGACTCCCTCGACGAAGACTTTGTGCTGGCAGGGCAGGTGAACCTGATGGGCTTCTCCGAGCTGTCTGGTCAGGATCGTTTGCGTGGGCTGTTCGAGGCCTTCGAAGAGAAACGCGATCTGATTCACCTGCTGGACCAGTGCATCGGTGCCGAAGGGGTACAGATCTATATCGGCGAGGAATCCGGATACGATCCCTTCGATCAATGCAGTCTCGTGACCCGGGCCTATGAAGTGGAGGATCGGGCGCTGGGGGTGCTTGGGGTCATTGGGCCGACCCGGATGCATTATGATCAAGTCATTCCCCTGGTGGACATTACTGGAAAACTGCTCAGTTTGGCCTTGAATCAGAAATTGTCGTCCCCATCATCTGACTAATCCAAAGAACGAGTTTGGGGGTGCTATCCCCACTCGGGGTGGTTGATTTTTCGTCAACCGCCCTCATAACAAGCTTTCAGGCAGAAATTGAATTTATCTTGTGGAGTAGAAACATGACCGAGGAGACCAAAGATCTCCAGGTGCAGGCCGCAGAGGAAACCGAGCAGCTGGAGGCAAGCGACGAGATCGAGGTTTTGCGGCAGCAGTTACAGACAGCCGAACACAAGGCTGAAGAAAACTGGGATAAGCTGCTCAGGACCCAGGCGGAGTTGGAGAACCTGCACCGCCGGATGGAGCGTGAGCTGCAGAATGCCCAGAAGTATGCCATCGAGAAATTCGCCAAGGAGCTGCTGGCAGTCATGGACAGCCTGGAACTGGGGCTTCAGGCGGCGGTGGAAAGCGACGATGTGGAGAAGATCCGCGAAGGCATGGAGCTCACTTTGAAACAGTTGCTGACGGTCTTCGACCGTTTCAACATCCAGCCTCTTGATCCGGTCGGTGAGCCTTTCAATCCGGAGTTTCATCAGGCCATGGCCACCGAGGAAGTCAAAGGTGTAGAGCCCGACACGGTGGTCAAGGTGTTTCAGAAAGGCTATCTCCTCAATGACCGGCTCATCCGGCCGGCGCTGGTGGTGGTGGCCAAGCCATCGGCCCAGGAACAGCCCCGGGTGGACGAAGAGGCTTGAAAACGCGGCGAATGACCCCATCTTATCGGCAGCGGGCATTCTTCATGGATAACCTTTAACGGAGAAAAGTAATGGCAAAGATTTTGGGAATCGATTTGGGTACCACCAATTCGTGTATGGCAATTTTGGAAGGCGGCAAGGCCCGAGTGATCGAAAACGCCGAAGGCGCCCGCACCACACCGTCGATCGTCGCCTTCACCAAAGAGGGTGAAGTGTTGGTGGGGAGCCCCGCGAAGCGGCAGGCGATCACCAATCCGGAAAACACCTTGTTCGCCATCAAGAGACTGATCGGGCGCAAGTTCGAAGATCCTGTGGTGAAGAGGGATATGGGCATGGTCCCCTACAAGATTGTCGCGGCGCCCAATGGCGACGCCTGGGTGGATGTACCAGCCGTGGGCAAGAAAATGGCACCCCCGGAAGTTTCCGCCCGGGTCCTGAAAAAACTGAAGGAAGACGCCGAGGCCTATCTGGGCGAAGAGATCAAGGAGGCCGTGATCACCGTTCCTGCTTACTTCAATGACTCCCAGCGTCAGGCGACCAAGGATGCCGGGCGGATCGCCGGGCTCGATGTCAAGCGTATCATCAACGAGCCCACCGCAGCCGCCCTGGCTTTCGGTATGGACAAGGAGGGTGGCGACCGCAAGATCGCGGTCTATGACCTGGGTGGTGGAACCTTCGACATCTCCATCATCGAGATGGCGGAAGTGGAAGGCGAGCGGCAGTTCGAAGTGCTGGCCACCAACGGCGACACCTTCCTGGGGGGCGAGGATTTCGACAAGCGGGTGATCGACTACCTGGTGGACGAATTCAAGAAGGACAGCGGTATCGATCTGCGCAACGATCCACTGGCGTTGCAGCGTCTCAAGGAAGCCGCGGAGAAGGCCAAGATTGAGTTGTCCTCGACCCAACAGACCGAGATCAACCTGCCCTATATCACCGCCGACGCCAGTGGGCCCAAGCACCTGAACGTGAAGCTGACCCGGGCCAAACTGGAATCGCTCACTGAGGATCTGATCGACGGGACCCGTCAGCCGTGTGAGATCGCGCTTAAAGATGCCGGGCTTTCGGCGTCGGAGATCGACGACGTGATCCTGGTGGGGGGGCAGACCCGGATGCCCAAGGTGCAGGAGTTCGTCAAGCAGGTGTTCGGCAAGGAACCGCGCAAGGACGTCAATCCCGACGAGGCCGTCGCCATCGGTGCCGCGATTCAGGCGGGTGTCCTGGGAGGCGACGTCAAAGACGTGCTGCTTCTGGATGTGACGCCACTGTCCCTGGGTATCGAAACCCTGGGCGGGGTGATGACCAAGCTGATCGAAAAGAACACCACCATCCCCACCAAGGCGACCCAGATCTTCTCCACCGCCGAGGACAACCAGACAGCGGTGACGGTCCATGTCCTCCAGGGTGAGCGGGAGATGGCGAGGGACAACAAGTCCCTGGGCAAGTTCGATCTCACCGACATCCCGCCGGCCCCGCGGGGGGTGCCGCAGATCGAGGTGACTTTCGATATCGACGCCAACGGAATCCTCAATGTCTCGGCCCGGGACAAGGCGACCGGCAAGGAACAGTCGATCGTGATCAAGGCCTCCAGCGGCCTCACCGAAGAGGAGATCCAGCGGATGGTGCGCGACGCCGAACTCCATGCCGAAGAGGACCGCAAGTTCAAGGAACTGGTGACCGCGCGTAACGAAGCCGATGCCCTGGTCCACGCTACCCGTAAGAGCCTTTAGGAGCTTGGGGACAAAGTGTCCGCCAGTGACAAGGAACAGATCGAGGTGGTGGCGAAGGAGCTGGAAGAGCTCATCAAGGGCGATGACAAGGATGCCATCGAGGCCAAGACCCGGCAGCTGGCCGAGCTTTCCGGCAAGCTGGCGCAGCAGGCCTACAGTGCCGCAGGGGGTGAATCGGGTGGGCCACAGGCCGGTCCTGAAGCAGGTCCGGGAACCTCAGAGGCTGGCGGCGATGATGTGGTCGATGCGGAATTTGAGGAAGTCAAAGACGACGACAAGAAGTAAACTGTTCCGCAGGGACATGTGTTCAACTTGAAATGAAAGGAGAGCCGCCGGCTTGGTGCCGGCGGCGCTGTTGTGTCTATGGCAGAAGATTATTACGTCGTTTTGGGAGTTGCCAAAAACGCCAGCGAGGCGGAGATCAAGCGTGCTTTCCGCAAGCTGGCGATGAAGTACCATCCCGATCGCAATCAGGGCAACCCGGAAGCGGAAGAAAAGTTCAAGCAGGTCAAGGAAGCCTACGATGTCCTCAGTGATCCCCAGAAGCGCGCCGCCTATGACCAGTTCGGCCATGCCGGGGTCCAGGGGGCTGCCGGTGGGGGGGGATTTCACGCCGATGCGTTCAGCGATATCTTCGGCGAGGTTTTCGAGGATCTCTTCGGCATGGGAGGTGGCCGCGGGCGTGGACGCCGGAGCCGAGCCCAGCGGGGGGCAGACCTGCGTTACAACCTGGAGTTGACCCTGGAAGAAGCCGTTGCCGGAACCACGGTGGAAGTGAAAGTTCCGACCCTGGTGCCTTGTGACGAGTGTGGTGGCAGCGGGGTTCGCAAAGGCAGCAGTCCCGTCACCTGTTCAATGTGTCACGGGCAGGGGGTGGTGCGGATGCAGCAGGGGTTTTTCTCGGTCCAGCAGACCTGTCCCAGCTGTCAGGGCAGCGGCAGGGAAATTCGCGATCCCTGTCCACGCTGCCGCGGGCGGGGCCGGGTGCAGCAGACCAAAACCCTCTCGGTCACGATCCCACCCGGGGTGGATACCGGAGACCGGATCCGCCTGGCGGGAGAAGGCGAAGCCGGTGAACATGGGGGACCGGCCGGTGATCTCTATGTCCAGGTTCACGTCAAGGAGCATCCCATCTTCAGCCGGGAAGGAGCCCATCTCCATTGCGAAGTGCCCATCAGTTTCACCACCGCAGCCCTGGGTGGCGAGTTGGAAGTGCCCACCCTGGTGGGAAAGGTGATGCTGAAAATCCCCCCGGAAACCCAGACGGGCACCCTGTTCCGCTTGCGCGGCAAAGGGGTCAAGCCGGTCCGGGGTGGCCCCGTGGGGGATCTGATCTGCAGGGTCCGGGTGGAGACCCCGGTGAAGCTGAACAAGGAGCAGAAGGAGCTGCTCAGGCAATTGGATGAATCCCTCAAGGGGAGCGGCAGCCATCATCGGCCTCAGGAACACGGCTGGCTCGATGGGGTGAAGCAATTTTTCGACAAACTGACCAGCAAGGAGCAGTAACCATGATCCGCATCGCGATCCCCGGGGCCACGGGCAGAATGGGCAAGACCCTGATTCAGGCCATTGCCCAGACGGACGATCTCGTTTTGGGGGCGGCTACCGCACGCCCTGAGTCCGGCGCTCTGGGCAGGGATGCCGGGGAATTGGCCGGGGCCGGGAGCCTGCATGTGCCGGTGACGGAACATCTCGAGCAGGGAGGCGACTTCGACGTGCTGATCGACTTCACTCTGCCCGAATCCTGCCAGGGATTCGTCGAGTTCTGCCGTCGTCACGGGAAACGTCTGGTGATCGGAACCACCGGACTCAGTGATGCGGACCGGGCGGCAATCGATGCTGCGGCCAGGGAAATCCCTATCGTGGTGGCGCCCAATATGAGTGTCGGGGTCAATCTTTCCCTGAAACTTCTGGAGATGGCTGCCAGAGTGTTGGGAGATGAAGTCGATGTGGAAATCATCGAGGCCCACCATCGGCACAAGGTGGATGCCCCCTCCGGGACGGCGTTGCGGATGGGCGAAGTGGTGGCCGACGTTCTGGGACGTGATCTTAATGAATGTGCACTCTATGGCCGCCAGGGACACACCGGCGAGCGCGACCGAAAGACCATTGGTTTTTCCACCATTCGTGCGGGTGACATCGTCGGTGAACACACGGTGATGTTTGCCGCCGAAGGCGAACGCCTGTAGATCACCCACAAGGCCTCCAGCCGCATGACCTTCGCCCGGGGTGCGCTGCGTGCCGCGCGCTAGCTGATGCAGCAGTCTCCTGGTGGGTACGATATGCAGCAGGTATTGGGGTTGCGTTAACCGGGGTTGGATTTGCACTCGAGGGACCAACCGGATAAAATCACAAAAATTTTCAGGGGGAAAATCATGCGTCGACCTTTGGTAGTTGGAAATTGGAAAATGAACGGCAGCCGCGAAAGCTCCCGGCAGCTTGCGGATGCAATCGTCAGCGGTTTGCCTTCCGGGTGCCAGGTGGAGGTGGGTGTCTGTCCTTCTTATGTATTCATCCATCTAGTTGCCGATGTCTTGGGGAATTCAGGGGTCCTGCTGGGGAGCCAGAATGTGGCCGATCAGGACAGTGGGGCTTTCACGGGTGAAGTGTCGGCGCCGATGTTGAAGGAATTCGGCTGCCGCCTCGCCATCGTCGGCCACTCGGAACGCCGTCAGGTCTATGGCGAATCCGACGATCTGATCGCTGGCCGTTATCAGAAGGCGATCGAGCATGGTGTGACTCCCATTCTTTGTATTGGCGAGACCCTGGAAGAGCGCGAGGCCGGGGATACTTTCAAGGTGGTGGACGAACAATTACAGGCGGTTCTCGCAAAAGCGGGTATCCAGTCCCTCGATGAGGCGGTCATCGCTTACGAGCCGGTATGGGCTATCGGCACCGGAAGGACTGCTACCCCCGGGCAGGCCCAGGAAGTCCATGCGCATATCCGTCAACAACTGGCAGCCCAGAATCCCGAAGTGGCATCCAGGGTACGGATTCTGTATGGGGGCAGTGTGAATGCAGACAATGCCTCTTCTCTCTTCGCCCAGGCAGACATCGACGGGGGCCTGATTGGCGGTGCTTCCCTCAAGGCGGACTCCTTCCTGGCAATCATCCAGGCAGCAATGGAAAACAGTTGATATGTTTCAGGTACTCATTGTATTTCACGTTTTGTTGGCCATTGCTATCGTGGTATTCGTCCTGTTGCAGCAAGGCAAGGGGGCGGAAATGGGGGCGGCCTTTGGCAGCGGGGCTTCAGGAACAGTTTTCGGTGCCCAGGGCTCGGCTTCTTTCCTTTCCCGCACCACCGCCGTCCTGGCGGCCTTGTTCTTTATTACCAGCCTGTCGCTGGCCTATTTCAGCGATTTTCAGTCTGGCAAGAAGAAAGACATCATCGATGTTTTGAAATCCGGGGAGGTTCCTCCGGTGCCTCAAGCGCAGGAACCTGTTCCTGCAACTTCTGATATGCCCGTGACCGATGCGCCAGTCGTCATGCCGGAATCGGTCCAGATCCAGAAGGAAGGTTCCAAATGATCAATTATGCCGACGTGGTGGAACTGGTAGACACGCTGTCTTGAGGGGGCAGTGGCGCGAGCCGTGCCGGTTCGAGTCCGGCCGTCGGCACCATATCTTTCTCGAAAAAAACCGCCTTTGGGCGGTTTTTCTTTGGGAATGTACCTGTCTGGGGTATGCTTCCGCTTCGACGAAGCCATTGCGACCGTTGGTCGCAGCGTTCCATAGCCACAGGCCATGAATCAAGCACTCGACATCGCCATCATTGGAGGAGGACCGGCTGCCAGTACGCTGACGACTCTGCTGTGTCGCCAGGGACATCGGGTCGTCATGTTCTCTGTGCCCGATCAGGCACCGATCCTGGTCGGGGAATCACTGGTACCGATGATTGTCCCGATGTTGCAGGATCTGGGGGTGGAGGAAGAGGTTGCCGACGTCAGTGTGTTGAAACCGGGAGCCTGCTTTACCTACGATGCCGACAAGGTTTTCGAGTTCCGCTTCAGGGACAACCCCAAGGGGACACCCTGCTATGCCTACAATGTTCCGCGCAAACGTTTCAATGCCATCTTGTTGGAAAATGCCCGCAAGGCCGGGGCTTGCCGGATTGAACGCCGGGTATGCCTGGAGCGGATCGATGGAACGGATCGGGTCAGGCTCAATCAGGCCTCGTTACAGGCAGCGGCGGAGTACTGGGGCGGTGGTGAGCCGGATCTGATCGTCGATGCGGCAGGGCGGGCCAATTTGCTCGGCCGCCTGCTGGGGATTCCGCTGCAACCGGGGCCAAGGCGCGACCTCGCTCTGTTTGCCCACGTCGACCAAACCGAGTTGGTGGACCCCGGGTATGTACACAACGACCGCCTTGAAAGGGGCTGGTGCTGGCGGATTCCCCTTCCGGGACGGGTGTCTTTGGGATTGGTGGTGCCCGAGGACGACGATGCAGAGCCGGGCGCTTCTCCCGAAACCCGCTACGACCGCCTGTTGCATGGCGATTCGGTACTGCGGCGGCTGGCGCCGAAGGCCAGGCGGTTGACACCGGTACTGCGTTTCGACAATTATCAATCCCTGTCTTCCCGCCTGGTGGGGGAGAACTGGGTGATGCTGGGAGATTCCGCTGGTTTCGTCGATCCGGTGTTCTCCAGTGGTCTGCTGGTGGCGATGCAAGGGGCCTGGCAGTTGGCGGAGACCATTGCAGGCGGCCGTCCCCTGGCTGAATATGAGCAGCGGGTCAGGGAGCATTTGCAAGCCTGGTTCGAAATTGTCGGTTATTATTACGATGGCCGCCTGATGACTAGTATCGAACGGGGCCAGGCCCTCGCCGGCAGTATTTCCGGACGATGGCTGCTCCCCTGGGTCAGCAGGCATATTGCGGCCATCGTGATTGGTGCGGCGACCACCCGCCGGTTCAATCGGGGACTGTTAAGGTTCCTGGTGGACGAGCGTTTCGGCTTGTATGACCGGGATCCAGGAATCTATCGTATCGATTGAAGGAGGGACGCTTCTCATGGCAGCGATGGAAATTCCAGCTGAAGAGATTGCCGCGGAACTGTGTGGTTTCCTGCGCGAGCAGATTCTGGCGCCGGGTGTTCCCGTCACCCCGGAGACGGATTTGAGTGGCATCGGCATCGATTCTTTCGCCTTGATGGAATTGATCCTGTTCGTCGAACGTCGTTATGGTCTGACCCTGCCGCCGGAAGCGCTGATTCCTGAGAATCTTGCCAGTATCGCCGCCCTCAGCCGCTATTGCGTCAACTGCCTGCAGTCGAGCGATGCCTGAAACGGGGGATTTTTTCCCGCCACTTGTCAAACTCAACGAGGTCGACCATTTTCTCCTCCAACTGGACCGCTCCATGCGGCAGGCTGGAGGCGGGGCCAACGTTTGCACCTTCGTGATCACTCTGCGCGGCCGCCTTCCTCTCGAAGAATTACAGCACCGTCTTGAAGCCGACCCCGTCTATCGATGGGTGACCAGTTTGCGACTGTGCCGGCGCCTTTTCAGGAAGAGCCGGTGGCAACCGGACGCTCAGGCCGGCCTGCCCGAGATCCAGGTCCATGAGCCGGAAGAAGCCGGCCCTGTCCCCGAATCTTTATTGGCAATGGAGCTGGCTGTCAGCCGGGAATCGCCGCTGAAAATCGATTTGATACCACAGGGAGGGGATGCCTCTCTCCTGATCTTCACCTGGCATCACGCCTTGATGGATGCCCACGGGGGCGAATTCCTGGTGCGCCATCTGGGTGCCTGTTCTTCAGGGTCTCCCTTGCTATGGCAGCCACCACGGCCGCCCGCCTTGCCCTGGCGGCAGCGGGCCGTGCTCGCCCGGGAAATGAAGAGCGACCTGTACGCTGTCTCCAAGCCCCCGCTGTTGGTATTGCATGGCAGGAATGAAGTCCCCGGACGGCTGCGTTACCGGCTGCTGCGTTTCTCTACCCGGCAGACCCGGCTGATTGGCGAACGGGCCCGGGACCACGGTGCCACTTTCCTCACCAGCGCCTTCTACCTGGCGGCCACCGCCTGTGCGCTCGCCAGGCTCAAGCGTCACCGCGGAGACCGTTTGCAGGATGTGCTGGTACCGGTTCCCCAAGACCGGCGCCGCAGGGGAGCGGACGGCCCGGTGATCGGCAACCAGGTCAGCTTCCTGTTTTACCGTATTCAGGCTGAGGCTTTGGGAGACCTGGCGCGCTGCACTGCGAGCGTGGTGGCACAGATGCAGGAGTTTATCCGTTCGAGGATGCCGGAGCGCTATCTGGTGATGATGGGGCTATTGCGGCACCTGCCAAGCCCCCTGTACCGGGTTTTGCTTCGCTCACCCACCGAGGGCGCGATGGGAAGCTGTTTCTTTTCCGATACCGGCGAGGTCCTTGCGGGCTGCCGGACGTTGTTCGACCATGAAGTGCGCGAGGCAGTCCATTACCCCCCCAACATTCATCCTCCTGGCCTGACCTTCGTCTTCAGCCGTTTTCAGGAGACCTTGCAGGTGACGTTCGCTGTGCTGGACGGGGTCGTCAATGAGGTGGAAAGCGAATATCTGCTGGCGGCGTTACGCCGCTATCTGCTCGGTAAGACAGACGATGCGCTGTGATGTTGCCGTCGTTGGGGCGGGGGCGGCGGGAGTCGCCGCGGCGGTGGCTGCGGGCGGTTTGCGGGTGATCGTGATCGAGCGGGAAGGCTTCGTTGGCGGTCTGGCAAGCAGTGCCATGGTGGGGACGCTGTGTGGCCTCTATTACCGCAGTCTTGGTGGGGCGCGTTATGCTGTGCGGGGGTTTGCCCGGATGTTTGCGGAGCAGCTGGAGGCGGTCTCCGGGACGAAACCCGTGCGGGGAATGGAAGGTCTGTATTTTCTCCCCTACGAAGTGGATGCCTTTCACCGGGAAGCCTCTCGCAAGTTGCGGCAACACGGGGTCTGGCTGCGGCTCCATAGCCTGGTCACCGGGGTGGAGTATGAGGGTCGCCGCATCGTTCGCCTGACGGTCCATTCCCCTGACGAAGATTGGCAGGTAGAGACCGGCGCCGTGATCGACTGTACCGGGGAGGCACGCTTATCCCGCCTGGCCGGACTGCCGTGTCAGGCAGTGTCATTGCAGCAGGCCAATGCCTTCGTGTTCAGGGTTGCCGGGTTGCCGGATCTGCCGGAGTCCGCGTTGGTGCTGACCTTGATCCGGGCGTTGCGGTGGGGAATCGAAGGGCAGGCGCTGGAGCGTGAATGTGAAGGCTTGTCGATTGTACCCGGTTCTGTGGTTCGCGGCTCGGCCCTGCTCAAACTGGGCATGCCCCGACAGGCCGATCTGACCCAGGCCGAACTGACCGCCCGGGCCCGTAGTCACGAAATCGTCAATTATCTGTGTGGCCGTGATGCGGCCCTGGCCGATATGCGGATTGTCGCCATGGCACCCCGCCTGGGGGTGCGTTCAGGTCCCCGTCCCCGGGGATTGACGGTGCTGGATGAAGCAGCGGTGCTGGAATGTGCCAAACCGGACGATGGCGTGGCGATCGGTGCCTGGCCGATGGAATATTGGGGCGCAGGGCGAAAACCGAAAATGCGCTATTTCCCAATGGACGAGCATTATCTGATTCCGGCCCCGGCCCTGGTTTCCCGTGACTTCGATAACCTGTTCTTTGCCGGGCGCGGGTTCTCGGCCACCGAGATGGCGATGGCTTCGGCCCGGGTCATCGGTACCTGTCTTGGGACCGGTTATGCGGCTGGTGTCCTGGCCGCCGCTCAGGTAGGGAAAGGCGACTGGCGCAGTGGCGTCGAAGTGGTCCGCCGGGAGCAGGTGTTGGCCCCAACATGATGACTTCGGTGGAACATATTCTCGCCCTCAGTGCCGGGACCTGGCCCCGGCGGCCGGCGATCATCGACGCCCGCGGGGCCATCAGCTACGCTGAACTTTATCACCAGTCCCAGGCCCTGCAAGGGGATCTGCTGCGGGCCGGATTGAGGCCGGGCATGGGTTTGGGAATCATGGGGCGCAACAGTCGTCATTTCGTCGCCGCCATGATCGCCGGGATGGGCTGCGGGGTGACGGTGTTTCCCTTGTCCCATCAGCTGAAGGCAGCGGAAGTCAGACAAATGCTGGCCGACAGCAGGATGCATCCGGTTCTCGACGACGGCAGTGGCGACTTGCCGATGGAGGAGGGCGGCTGCACTCTGCGTTGTTGTGGGCAAACCTTGCGCTTGCGTTGGACCGGTATCTCCCCGGAGGTGACGGTGACCGGGCTGGCGGATGCCGCCTTCGTCCGTTACACCTCGGGAACCACCGGCCAGAGCAAAGGCGTCGTGCTGTCCCACAAGCGGATTCTGGAGCGGGTGGAGGTCACCTCTCAGGCCCTGGGTCTGACGCCGGAGGACGCAGTGCTCTGGGTTCTCCCGATGGCATATCATTTTCTTGTGACCATTCTGGTTTATCTGCGCAGCGGTGCCGCGATCGTGTTGGCCCAGGATCTGTTGGCTCATCATCTGGTCGAGGCCGC
>Ga0114931_10009852_pt1 | contig 11411 bp, 13 predicted proteins | sample 2SBtaG_FD_89579 | JGI IMG/M metagenome (GOLD analysis project Ga0114931, IMG submission 89579) | Deep subsurface microbial communities from Kolumbo volcano to uncover new lineages of life (NeLLi) - 2SBTROV14_V59a metaG | ecosystem: Environmental > Aquatic > Marine > Volcanic | place: Kolumbo...
AGAGAGTGAAATGGAAGCCGAGCAAAGCGAAGGTTTACATTTCCGAAAGAGCGCAGAAACTACAGGTAAACAAACCTTTATTTTCAAGCGAGAGAGTGAAATGGAAGCCAAGCAAAGCGAAGGCTTACATTTCCGAAAGAGCGTAGAAACTACAGGTTCAATACCTCGGAGTTTGCTCTGAAATTGAGCGAGCGTAGCGAGGTCGGCGTAATACCCCGCATGCTTGCATCGGGGAACCTTTATTTTAATTCCTATTCCTCTCAATCGCCTCATTCAACATTTCACAATACAGGTTCAGTCCTATCTGGTTTATGGTTCCGGATTGTTTTTTGCCGAGGATGTTTCCGGCTCCTCTTATTTCAAGGTCCTTTAGGGCAAGTTGGTAGCCGGCGCCTATCTCCGAATACCTTTCCAAAGCTTCCAAGCGTTTTATGCCGTCCTCGGTCAAAGACTTTTTCTTGTACAAAAAGTAAGCAAAGGCTTCTTTTGTGTGACGGCCGATGCGTCCGCGTATCTGATGCGCCTGGGAAAGTCCAAGATGGGAAGCGTCATCCACTATCAGCGTGTTCACATTTTTTATATCCAGTCCGTTCTCAATAATGGTGGTTGCCACCAAGACGTCAAATCTTCCTTCTTTGAAGTTTTTCATCACCGCTCTTAGCATATGTTCGGAAAGTTGCCCGTGAGCTATAGTAAAGCTTGCCTTTGGTAAAAGTTTTTTAAGGTCGGAAAGCGTTCTGTCTATTGTTTCTATTCTGTTGTGCAAAAAATAGACCTGACCTTTTCTGGAAAGTTCTTTTTCTATCGCTTCTTTTATCATATCGTCGTGGCGTTCTGTCACGATCGTGTTTATAGGTTTTCTGCCAAATGGTGGCGTGTCTATGGTGCTTATAGCGCGAAGCCCGGAAAGGGAAAGGTAAAGCGTTCTTGGTATCGGGGTTGCGGAAAGAGAAATGATGTCCAGTTCTTCGCGGAATTTTTTTAGCTTTTCTTTTTGCTTTACTCCAAAACGCTGCTCTTCGTCGATGATCAGAAGACCAAGTTTCTTAAATTCTACATCATTGGAAAGCACCCGGTGGGTTCCTATCACAATATCAACCTTTCCATTCTTTATTTTTTTAACTGTTTCTTTTTGATTCTCTTGCGATTCAAATCTGTTCAGCGCGCCGATGCTTATCGGAAACCTTTCAAATCGTTTTTTAAAGTTCTCAAAATGCTGGTCGGAAAGGATGGTGGTGGGGCAGAGCACCGCCACTTGCATTCCGGAGTTGACCGCCTTAAAAGCTGCCCGCATGGCAACCTCTGTTTTTCCAAAACCGACATCCCCGCACAAAAGCCTGTCCATCGGGATGTCGGACTCCATATCTTTTTTGATGTCTGCTATTGCCTTTTTCTGGTCCTCTGTCTCCACATACTCAAAGTCATCCTCAAATTCTCTTTGGTGTATGTCATCTTTTTGATAGGGTTGTCTTTTGGCGACCGATCTTTTTGAGTAGACTTCTAAAAGTTCTTTGGCGAATTTTTCGGCATCTTCCGAAGCTTTTCTAAAAGCCCGCTCCCAAGTATTTCCGGAAAGCCGGTGAATTGCCGGCGCACTGAAGCCAAGATACAAAGAAAGCTTGTCCGCTTTTTCTTTTGGTATGAAGAGTCTGTCCGGGTTTTGACTGCCTTTGGGCGGGGCGTATTCAAGTAAGAAGTATTCGGGTTCTTCCTCATTCTCGTTCAGCTTGACCTCTCCGCGAAATATTCCTATCCCGTGGTCAATATGGACTATATAGTCCCCGGGATGCACGTGCTTTAAATGTGATGCATCGGAAAGCGACAGCCGTTTTTTTAAAAGTTTTTCTCTTTCTTTTTCGGAAACAGTTATTTTTTTAAGAGCTGTTATAGAGTCTATCTTATTTCCCAAAAAATCTATCGAGACGGCGTGGTCTTTGTTTACGGGAAACACAGTCACTAGTCCGCCTCGCGTTGAGAACTCGCCCGGCTTTGATATGGTCATCACTTTTTCATAGTTTAGGTCATCCAGTTTTCGCAAGAACTCTGAGAGCTTCATACTCTTATCTTTTTCCAAGAATACAGAGTGGTTCTGCCAAAAAGCATCTGTTTTTTGAGCGTGTTTTATGCGCGCCTCGTTTTCGGAAAACCAAAAAACATCCCTTTCCGAAAAGTCGGGGGTGAGCGCGACGATTAGAAGTTCGCCTTTTTCTTTCATCTTATGGTTTTAGCATATTGGGTAAAATATTAAAAGGGTAGTGCGGTTGAGATTGAATCTAAGTCTTTAAGTGAGTAGTTGACATTTTTTGCTAATATATTTAATATGTAGTTATAAAATAGTTTTAAACTTTATGAAAAAATACAATAAAAAAATATCAAATATAACCCAGATAAGTTTTGTTGCTGACGCTCCTTTGAAAGAAAGAGCCTTGGAAAGAGCAAAGCGGGAAGGGATAACTTTAAAAGCGCTGCTTACAATGTCTATGAGAGCTTATGTTGATGGTAAATTGTCTGTAGGTGTAAGTTCTAATGAATATTATAATGACCTTTTTGAGGATAAAGATATTGTAAAAAAAGCAAATCAGCTCGGATCTTTACTTAAGAAAAAGCAGTTGTAGCAGGTATGATAATAATAACCGATTCATTTTATAAAAAAGAATTTAAGTCGTTGAAAAAATACTATACTTTTGATGATCTCAGAAATTCTATACAAAAAACAGATGTGAGTTCGGTAAATCTATCTCATCTTGGGTATGAAAATGGTAAGTTGTTAAAGTTAAGGATCGCTAATAAAGTTTCCGGTAGAATGATTGTTTATATATTCAACAAAGGCGATGTATTTGTTCCAATAGTTTTACGCCTTAAAAAAGATAAAGTACTGGGAGAAAATTTGGCGCTTAATAACAAAAAGGCAAAAGATCTTATATTAAAAATGATGGATTTGGCGATGGACGATATTAAGAAAGAGAGATATGAGAAGATCTAAATATTTAAAAACTTAGTGACCGAGTCACTAAGTTTTTTGTTTGGAATATTTTTATAAAAACTTTTCCCCAGAAATAAACTTGCATCCCCCCCCAAGAAAAATGATATAGTGGTTTTGGTTGCCAAGATAGGCTTGGTGATTTTAGTTCTTTTTAAATTTTGCAAAAAAGGAGATATGTATGAAATTGCTAAAAAATGCATTCTTTGCGATAATGCTGGTATTGCCGGTTTTTGTTTTTTCAAGTAATGTTTATGCGCAAAATATAGACTACTACATAGGCACTGGGGATTTAATAGGTTTCATGCTCCCTGAGTGGGATACAGCAACAGTCTATTATTTGCCTAATGAGCAGGGCATAAAAGAATTCACTGCTTGGCATGAATCACTCTGGTATTGGGATAAATCTGCTTTTCTGAACTTTTACTGGAGAGATGCATCTATTCCTGGAGATCCATGGCATCTATGGAGATCAATAGTTGCTGAATTCTTGCTAAAAACGGAGCAGGGTCTATACAGCGGTAGTGCTTCCATAGAGTATAAATTTTTCTTCAAAAATTATGATGCTCCTTACGGTCTTGCTATACGGGTTGAAATTCAGTAGAGGTAAAAAGAGGGTGGTCTATTGATCATTCTCTTTTCAATTTTATGTTAAAATTGAAAATTAATTATTTGCAAAATATAGAATATGAAAGAATTTATAAAATTTACATTTTCTAAATTAATATTGACAATTTCCCTAATAATTTCATCCATTGTAGGTATGAGAATAATAGTGGCTTTGTCGACCCCAACAGAAAATTTTGAAAGTATAACAGAAACTTTATTTTTTAGACTCAGACATATTCTTGATATTCCAGCCGCAATCATTTCAAGGGTATTTGGAGATCTATGTTCTTTTATTGGCGCTGGCAGTAATTCAATCTGTTTTAATATCGGGGGATTTTCTTATTTTATTTTGAATATTTTTACTTTTTACTTATTGGCTTGTTTGATTATCTTTATTTTTAGAAAAATAAAAGCCAATTTTTTTATAGAATAGAATTAAAAGTTTTTCTGTTTTTTTAGAGTTTTTTTGTTTTCAAGCGAGTGAGCAAAATGTGAAGCCGAGCGAAGCGAAGGTTTGCATTTCCGAACGAGCCTACCTGCCGGCAGGTAGGCGCTGAAAATACAGGTTCAACACCTCGGAGCTTGCTCCAAAATTGAGCGAGCGTAGCGCCTGTCCGCCCCTGGAGGAAGATTGTCGTAAATACCCAGCATGGCTCTGCATCGGGGAACCTTTATTTTTCAAGATTTATTAAACTCTCCCATAGCCTTTTCCGGGGATTCTAATACAGAAGTTAGAAGCGCTTCATTTATTTTTTTCTTCAACTTCTTTATTCCCTCTTCCTCTTTTTTTGAGAATTTCTTTAAGACCACTTTCATGGCGTCTTTTTTCTTTTTGGTCGGGTTGATGCCTATGCGCAGACGCCAGAACTCTTTTGTCCTTAGTTTTTTGATGATATCCTCAACTCCTTTGTGTCCGCCGGAGTTTTTATTAAAAGACATTTTTGCATTTTCAAAAGGAAGGTCTATCTCGTCTTGCAGGACTAAAATATTTTCCGCTTTCACCTTGAAGAACTTTGCCGCTTTTCCGACAGCGTCTCCGGAAAGATTCATAAAAGTTTCCGGCAAGAGTAAAATAACTTTTTCTTTTTCCAATTTTCCCTCAGAGGTAAGCGCGTTGAACTTTTTATTCTCGGAAAACTCAGGGAAGTCATATTTTTTAGCAAAGGCCAAAACAGCATCGCGTCCGATGTTGTGCCTTGTGTGCTCATATTCCTTGCCTGGATTTCCCAGACCTATGATTAAGTGTGTCATATATTGTTTAAATAAAATAAAAGAATTTTGAATCTAGAATTTAGAGAACTTATTTCTCAGTTTATCATTTCTATATTCAATATTCTAAATTCCAGGTTCATCTCCATAGAAAATAAAAATTTCATCGCACGACATCATTCTTTTAATTAAAGATGTCCTCTGCTAAGGTCTGTATCTCCGAATAATCAAAATCTCCAGCCTTTGGCTTTAAAACAAAACCTCTTTGTTCTCCAAACATAAAAGATCCTGAAGTGATAAGTGAGTCGTCCTGCCCGCCATTTAATACCACATTGTTTATTTTATCATAACTGACATTTTTTACGAGCTCATAAAGCCGGCGGATCTCTTTGTCTGAAATGTCTGTTTGGATGTTCTCTGATATTGTTCCCATCATGGAAAATATCTTTGGCAGATCCAAAAATAGATTAAGTCCGAATATTTTTTTTCTGAGAGCTTCAAGTACCGCTTGCTGCTGTTCCATTCTGTCGAAGTCCCCGTTTTGAGAGTGTCGAGTTCTTAAGTATTTCTGAACGGTGTCACCATCAAAATATCGCCAACCTTTCTCTACTTTGAAAACCTCTGTCCCAAAATTTGCGGTAGGGAAGGTCGCATCATAGATATCTTTTTTGACAAAGACATTCAGCCCGCCAAGGTCGTCGATTATTTTTTTGACCGCGGTCGTATCCAGAACGAAATAATAATGTATCTTTTGACCGGTTATCTCTTCTACTTTGTTCTCTATAAGTTCCGGGTTCTTTTCGTTCATTATAAAAAGAGCGTTTATTTTTGAATATCTTCTTTCATCGGGAAGATAGACCAAAAGATCGCGGGGGATGGAAAGAAGAGAGATCTGTTTTGTGCTCGGCTTGATGCTTAAAAGTATTATTGAGTCTGTCAGGTCGGGTGCGCTGTTGCCTTTGCCGGGTGTTCCGAGAAAAAGTATGTTCACTCGGTCCAACGCTTCTCCTCCTACCGGGTCTGCCTCATTTTTTAAAAAAGAGAAAACGGTCTTTACAGCCGTTGCCGTGTTGAAGTCAGTTTGTGCCGGTTTTGAAATGGCGGTGGAGTTGAAGAAAAAGATCATGGCGGAAATGCCAAAAAAGGCCAGGATCTTTAATGTCGTTCTGACAAAAAAAGCGTGGTTTTTTTCTTCTTTTAATTTGTAGTCGTAGTAGGCTTCCATCTCCTATATGATAGCATAAAATAAAAAGAGGGGTTAGATGTTTGCATCTTATAAACATTTTATTTTCAAGCGAGAGAGTGAAATGGAAGCCGAGCAAAGCGAAGGTTTACATTTCCGAACGAGCGCTGAACTCGGAGCTTGCTCCGAAATTGAGCGAGCGTAGCGCCTGTCCGCCTCTGGAGGAAGGTCGGCGTAATACCCCGCATGCTCTTGCATCGGGGAACCTTTATAGTTGTTGGGATGATAGGTCTGCCTCATCAGTGATCAATGTTCGTAATTTTTCATAGACCATAATGCGTAGTACAAGCATATGGTCTACTTTTTAGTCTATATAAAAATTAGAAATTGAGTCTATAATTCTTAGATCTTAAATCATCACATTCTTGTAATAAAGTTAATTTTATGGTAGATTATTTTTACTATGAGTTTTAAAAAAATATCCGGTTTTTTGTGGGAGACCGCAAAGCTGGTCCTAATATCACTTATAATAATAGTTCCGCTGAGATATTTTGTCATTCAGCCATTTTTTGTTTTGGGAGCTTCAATGGAGCCCACTTTTGACAATAACGATTACCTCATAATCGATGAGTTGTCATACGAGCTCGGAGATCCAAAAAGAGGGGATGTAGTTGTTTTTAAATATCCATATGACACGAGCCAGTACTATATAAAGAGAATTATAGGTTTGCCGGGTGAGATCGTTGAGTTCAAAGACGGTAGGGTAATGATAAAGAATAAAGACGATCCGGATGGGTTCTTTGTGGATGAACCTTATCTTGAAGATTCAAAAGAGACCTTTGGCGGGGGTCCGGTAACCTTGGGATATAACGAATATTTTGTCTTGGGTGATAATAGGGTGGCGTCGTCAGACTCAAGAAGATGGGGAGCGCTGAAAGATGAGTTTATGGTTGGCAAGGTTTTAGTTCGCGTGTTCCCATTCAATAATTTTCAACTTTATAAATAATATTAAAAATTATGGCCAGAAAACCCAAGAACTCATTTCAGACCCCGAAAGGGACCTTTGATATCCTTCCGAAAGATCAGAGGTACTGGGAGAAGATCAGGGAGGTTGTTAAGAAAGCCTCAATCAATTATGGATTTGGGCGAATAGACACGCCTGTTTTTGAAAATGCGGAGCTTTATGAAGCCTCAGTGGGTATTTCTACAGATATTTTGGAAAAGCAGATGTATGTTTTCAAGACAAAAGGAAAAGACATAGTAGCTTTAAGGCCGGAAGGAACAGCGGGTGTGGCCAGAGCTTATGTTGAGAACGGTATGGCCAATATGCCGCAGCCAGTGAAACTTTACTATCTCGGACCAATGTTCAGATACGAACAGCCGCAAGCCGGAAGGTTTAGGCAATTTCATCAAGTTGGTTTCGAGGTTTTGGGCGACATGGATCCGGTTTACGATGCTCAAATTATAAATCTTTTTGTTAGGGTGTGTAATGACCTTGGTCTTAAAAATTTGAATGTTGAGATAAATAGTATTGGCTGCAAGACCTGCAGAGCCGGATACAGAAAGCAACTTTTAAAATATTATAGAGCAAGAATAAAAGGAGCTTGTACTGACTGTAAAAAGAGGGTAAAGATAAATCCGCTTAGACTTTTGGATTGCAAGGAAGAGAAGTGCCAGCCTATAAAAGTAAATGCTCCTAATATAATAGATAACCTTTGCAAGGAGTGTCATGATCACTTCAAGTCTGTTCTGGAGTTTTTGGATGAACTTGAGATTCCGTACTCACTTAATCATCATCTTGTAAGAGGTCTTGATTATTATACAAAGACAGTATTTGAGGTTTTCTTGGAAGATGAACATTTGGAAAAACACAGCGAAACAACACACAAGAGGTCAAGGCTTGCAATAGGCGGTGGCGGAAGATTTGACGACCTCATAAAGGTTGTTGGCGGAAAAGATACTCCAGCCGTAGGCGCCGCCTTGGGAATGGAAAGAGTCATAGACATTATGAAGTTTCAAAATGTGAAAGTTCCAGGTATTGCCAAGTCACAGGTATTTTTGGTACAAATAGGGGATCTTGGGAGAAAGAAGAGTCTCAAGCTTTTTGATGATCTTTTAAAGGCTGGCATTCACACATCTGAGGCCTTTGGAAGAACCAGTATTTCTTCTCAGCTTAGAATAGCTGATAAGGCAGAAGCTAAGATGAGTTTAATAATAGGTCAGAAGGAGGCGATAGACGGAGATATAATCTTGAGAGACATGGAGACCGGTTCCCAGGAAGTGATACCTATTGAGAATATTATTAAAGTCGTTAAAGACCGCCTTAAAAAGAATTAAGAATTATGATTTAAGATTTAAGAATTGTTACAAAATTCATCAATCGTAAATCTTAAATCAACAATGAATGGATTGTTTATTTTGTAAAATTGTAAATAAGGATGTAGCTTCAGATGTTGTTTTGGAGAACGATGATTTTTTGGTTTTTGAGGATATTCACCCCAAGGCCAGTGTCCATGTTCTGATAGTTCCGAAAAAACACATAGCTTCGGTTGATCACATTGAAGATAGTGATGATGTGGTTTTGAGTAAAATATTTCATACAGCAAAAGAGACTGCCCAAAAGCTCGGAGTATCAGGTGGTTACAGGTTGCAGGTCAATGTTGGAAAAGATGGAGGACAGGAGATAGAGCATATTCATATGCATCTATTGTCTGACAAAAAGAGAAAGGAGGTGGATATGAAATGATAGAAGCAAAAAGAAGGGACGGAGAGTCAACAGGAGCTTTCTTGAGGAGGTTTACAAGAAAGATACAGCAGAGCGGAGTTTTGGTTAGAGCAAGAAGAACAAGATTTCTTGAGCCAAAAAGATCAAAGATAGAAAGAAAAGAAAAAGCTCTTAGAAGATCAAGAATAATAAAGGAAAAAGAGAAATTATTTAAATTAGGTAAACTAAGTGAAAATGAATTTAAAAGAGGTTATTAATTCAGACTTTAAAGAAGCGTTCAAAGCTGGCGATGCTATGGCAAAGTCCGTGATATCGATGCTTAAGTCTGCAATAAAGAACAAAGAGATAGACAACAAGGGTCTTGAGCTTTCTGACGAGCAGGTTATAGAAATTATTTCTTCGGAAGTAAAGAAAAGAAAAGAATCTGCTAAGCAGTATAGAGAGGGAGGCAGGGAAGACCTTGCAAAGAATGAAGAAGATGAGCTCGCTGTGCTTATGAAGTACATGCCACAACAGCTTTCTGAGGAAGAGATAACAGAGCTTGTAAAAAAAGCAATCTCAGACACAGGAGCGGAAAGTGCGCAAGACCTCGGAAAAGTGATGGCGGTACTGAAGGACGCAACCAAAGGAAAGGCTGATGGGAGTTTGGTAGCCAAAATAGTAAAAGAGAGCTTAGCGTAAAAAAACTTCCAAAATTGGCGCATCTCTAGCCAAAAAATTAAAAACTAGCTAGCCGTACTTCTGAGTACGTCGTCGCTTCATTTTTAATTTTTTGCCGTCGACCTATACTCAATTTTGAAAGTTTTTTATCTAAGGATTTTTAAAAATCTTTAGGTTAAATAAAAACCAAAACCACTCCGGTGTAATAACCGGGGTGGTTTTGGTTTCGAACTACGAAAAAAATTTCTGGTACTGGTGCTTGACAAAATGGAAAAAAGCATGTATACTTCATAGTGAAGTTCTTTAAAAAAGCAGTAAAATAGTTTGACAATCTCGTAAACCTTGCTGACCTGAAAAAGGGAAAGCATATCAAGAGGAGAAATCCAAATGAAAACCACAATGAGCACTGGTAATTTACAGGCAATTTTAAGCCTTGCAGAGCAAAAAGGTTTAACACCGGAAAGGATGACAAAAATCCTTAGTTCCGGAGTGTTGGCGGATTTATTTGATGAACAAATAGATCTTTCAAGCAGAGATGCTTGGCGACAAGCCTTTGGTCTCGGTCCACTGGAGCTAAAAATAAAAGTGGACTATAATCTGACTCTGGAGCAAATGATTGTAGCGGGAAATTACGACTGGACAAACGATAACATTACCGCTGAAAATTTTCCAGTAGTCGGTCGAGGTGTTAAGGAGTTAGTTGTTGAATTGGTTCATTTCAGCCGAGTTATTTCTTCAGGCGATGCCGAGGAAGAACTCAATAAAATGGGTCTTCGTCCGGCAAAAATTGAGGAATTCCTTGCCCTCGGAGCAGCTTACCAGGAAACAAAATTCCCGGTAATTGCTTTGGCTTCTTCTCTTGATGGCAATCGTCGGGTTGTCTATCTTGACAGGGATGGTGCGGAGCGGTGCCTGGACCTGCGTCTGGGTTGGCGTGGCGATGGCTGGATTGAGGTTTGTCGGTTTCTCGCTGTTCGCAAAGAGAACTCGGAATCTTAAGCATTTGATTTTTTGGGCTTGGACTCTTTGATCCTTTGGATCTTTCGCGCATGTGCAGTTGCACATGCGCGATTTTTATTTTTCGTGTATAATGAAAAAGACAAGTGAGAAATCTGAGGTTACGGCTTTGGATAATTTGTCCGCACATCCAGCGATGAGGATTTTGTCGGCTATGGCTTGCAAAAGAGTGTTGTTGGGTTCTGTACAAAAACAGAGAAAGTTGGTGCGACATTGCTAGTAGTGTAATTAAGGCTACAAATACTATACAACTTTGAAAGTTTTGAGTGACTCGGAATATGCTAAATTTTATTGAAATTGTAACTTAAGGAGTGGTGGAATAGATGGTGTGTCGTACGTTTGTTCGGTGGATTCCATTGATGGCAATCGTCGAGTTGTCTATCTTAACAGGAATGGTGCGGAGCGGAACCTGAACCTGAATCTGAATTGGCGTGACAATGACTGGAATGAGGTTTGTCGGTTTCTCGCTGTTCGCAACTATCGATGTTCTCCCACTTTATTTATGAGCGGGAGTTTTGTTTTTAATATTTTTCCTCCAACCACCAAGCATCCTACCCACCTCCAAAAGAGCTTCTGAGAGAATAGAATATTTTTTCGTATCCAAAGCTCGCACGTTCCAAGCAAGCTGTAGCAAGAGTTTTATCAAGTCTACTCGTGAAATAGCCCGGTCAAGCAAGACCGGCTTTTCTGTTAAGTTGGCATAGCTCGCCAAAAAACAATACTCAATGGCGTAGAGAAACACGTCGTCAATTTTTGAGCCTAAAGTGTAGCGGTTTGCTTTAGGAAAGTCGGTGAGGTATTTTTGCCAAAGTCCGTAAGCATCTTTTAACTTCAAAACCACAGGAACAAGCTTTGGTTGCAAAACTCCTGAGGGGGGGGGGTATTATTGGCTGTATGAGAAAGTTTATTCATACATACAATGATATCACATCTTTAGATAATTTGCTCTATGCTTGGGAGGAGTTCAAAAAAGGAAAAGCAAAAAGAAAGGATGTTTTGGAATTTCAATATTCTCTAATGGATAATAT
>Ga0114931_10009853_pt1 | contig 11411 bp, 10 predicted proteins | sample 2SBtaG_FD_89579 | JGI IMG/M metagenome (GOLD analysis project Ga0114931, IMG submission 89579) | Deep subsurface microbial communities from Kolumbo volcano to uncover new lineages of life (NeLLi) - 2SBTROV14_V59a metaG | ecosystem: Environmental > Aquatic > Marine > Volcanic | place: Kolumbo...
GCCCTCTTCGACTATCTCCGAAAGAGCCACTCGCAGGGCTTCGTTCTCAGCATCAGCGGAGGCGCCGACTCAGCCGCGGCGGCCTGTCTGGTCTCGCTGATGGTCGACCGCGCGCTCGAAGAGCTCGACGCCCAACGGTTTGCCGACAAAATCGGACTCGACTCCGAAGCAAGTGCGCGCGACTGGGTCCGAAAGCTCCTGTGCTGCGCCTACCAACCAACCGACAACAGCACGGACATCACGCGCAATGCGGCCGCTGCTGTGGCCGATGCGATCGGCGCCACCTTTTACGTCCTCGACGTGCAGCATATCGTCACCGCCTACGAGCATTTGATCGGCGATGCGGTTGGGCGCCCGCTGACCTGGGAGCAGGACGACATCACACTGCAAAACATCCAGGCACGTGCGCGCGGCCCAAGCGTGTGGATGCTGGCGAACATGCGCGGGGCGTTGCTCCTATCGACGAGCAATCGCTCCGAAGCTGCGGTCGGCTATGCCACGATGGACGGCGACACCTGTGGTGGGCTGAGCCCGATCGCTGGCATCGACAAAGCGTTCCTCCGCCACTGGCTTCGTTGGCTCGAAACCAAAGGTCCCGTGGGCATGAAGCCGATTCCGGCCCTACATGCGGTCAACGTACAGACGCCCACTGCGGAGCTCCGGCCGCAGGAGAGCGAGCAAACCGATGAAGGCGACCTGATGCCCTACCCCGTGCTCGACGTGATCGAGCGGCGCGCGATAGGGGACAAGCTCCCTCCCGCCGATTGTCTGGAGCTTCTCGAGACCGAGTTCCCAGAGTACGACGGCAAAGCCCTGCGCGCCTGGGTGAAGCGCTTCTTCCGGCTCTGGTCGCGGAACCAATGGAAGCGGGAGCGCTACGCCCCTTCGTTCCACGTCGACGACGAGAACCTGGACCCGAAAACCTGGTGCCGGTTTCCGATCTTGTCTGGCGGCTTCGAGCGTGAGCTATCGGAACTTTGAGCGAACCGTGTCGGCCATGCGCTCGATCTCGGCGCGCACTATTTCCGGATGCTCCATCGTCATGAAGTGAGAGGCCTCTTCGAGGATCAGCAGGCGCGTCCGGGGCTGGTGCCGCATGAATGCGTCCCGGGACGCCCTGGTGAACGGCGGGCCGTCGTGCTCGCGCGCGATCAAGGTGATGGGGCATCGGAGCTTCTTCACGTACACATATGGGGTGACGCTCGCCACGGCAAAGGTCTTGCTCTCCCAAAGGCGATCACAGCTGAGGCGGACGGTCCCGTCTTGCTCGGCGACCGTCCCACCCTCCACGTAGGCCTCGATCCATGCGCGGGGCCAGGTACGAAAAGCGCCCTTGCCAACGTAGTTCTCGACGGCCGCCTCCTTGCAAGGGAAGCTCATTCGGCGCCGCGCGGCCGCCTGGGAGATCGGAACGAGACGGCTGGTCAAGCCGAAGGTCCTCGCCAGTGCCAAGACCGGAATCTGACGCGGTGGCACGATGACTGGATCGATGAGCACCAAGCCCTGGACCAAGTCAGGCCGCGTTGCTGCGAGCTCCATGCTCACCGTCGCGCCCATCGAGTGGCCTGCAAGCACCGTCGGCTGCGGAAGTGTCTCGACGAATGCCTCGAGGTCTTTGCGGTAAGGCACCCAGGATCGTAGCCTGCTCGGGTCTGCGATCGCTTCGGACATCCCGTGCCCGCGCGCGTCCATCGCATACACCTCTAGCGAAGGATCGAGCGCTGAGAAAAGCGCTCGGTAGGTTGCCGCATTGAATCCAGTGGCGTGCGCGAAATGCACCGTGACCCGCCCTTCACCGCTTGCTTCACGATGGAGAACCGAAAAGTCTCCGAAGCGCTCCCGTCGAATGCGCTGCACGGTTATTCTGGGCTGATCCGCTTGAAAACGCGCGCCACGATGCCATCGGTGGTTGCAGGCATGAAGCGCTTGAGGGCGTCTGCGACGCGCGCTTCTTTCGTGATCAGGACGCGAGGTGAATTGTACTCGATGGCCTTGACGACGCGCGCAGCCACGACATCGGGCGTCGTGCCAAGCCGATCGAAAAGGCGCTGGGTCGAGTTACGGAGCGCCTCGTGCGTGTCGGTAACCAAGCGCGCATTCCGAATGATGTTGGTCTGTATCGCCCCGGGATGCACCGAGGTGACGCCGATGTTTTCTTCTGCAAGCTCCGCCCTGAGCGACTCGCTAAACCCTCGCACCGCAAACTTCGTCGCGACGTAGCTGGTCTGCAGCGGCGGCGCGATGATGCCAAACACGCTCGAAAGATTGACGATATGCCCTTCGCCCGCCGCCTTGAGGTGCGGAAGGAAAAATTTGCAGCCATAGATGACCCCCCAGAGGTTGACGCCGAAAATCCACTCGAAGTCCTCGATGGTATGTTCTTCGAATGAGGCAAAGACCGTCACGCCTGCGTTGTTGACCAGGACATGAACCCCGCCGTGCGCGTCGACGACATCGGACGCGAATGCCTCCATCTGGGTCTTGTCGGAAACATCGACCGGGTGGGCCGTCACCGTCGCGCCGCCGGCTTGCAGCTCGGCGTGGACCGCATCGAGCGCCTCCTCGTTGACATCGCAAATCGCGAGCCGGCACCCCTTGCCAGCCAAGGCAAGCGCCGTTTCGCGCCCAATGCCGTGCCCCGCGCCCGTCACCACTGCAACTTTCCCATCGAGCTTACGCATGCACCCTCCCATCCAGACCGTACGAGCCTCCGCTCCGCGTGCAAGTCCGAGCGCGTGCGCGTGGCGCGCTAACGAGCTTGCCGTCGGGGAATAAGGAGCTTGAGCAAGGAGAACTGGATATGCGATTTATCATGGCATTGGTCCTAGGCGGAGCGCTCGCGCTGAGCGGGTGTGGAGATGATAGCGGCGCGGGCGGCAGCGGCGGCGGCTCAGCAGGCACGGGAGGCGCGGCCGGAACCGGCGGTCAAGGGGGCTCTGGCGGTGCGGGCACGGCTGCGCCCTTCATTACGATGGTGGCGTGGGAGGCAGCTCCGGGCTGCGCACCAGGCACCCGGTCCGACGTGGTCATTACCGTGACCGCCTCCGACCCGGACACCGACCCTGCCGACCTAACCTATAGCGGAAACGTCGGCGGCTGTAATGGCTCCCTCGACGCGGCAACCTCTACAGTCAGTTGTCCGAACGCGGCGACGTACCCGAGCACCGTGATGGTCTCGGATCCGGACGGGAACGACAGCACCCTCGTAACATTCGCCGTGCCAATCTGCGGAACCGGCGACTGCACCACCGACCCAAACACCTGCGGTTCTTAAAGCGGGCGCAGTGACAAGCGGCCATGCAAGCAACCCGCTGCCGATTGGGCGCGAGCGCCGAGAGCCGCCCCCCGGTGACTCAGCCGCGGGCGCCTGCTATGCTCGCGCGTCTCCATGGCCATCCAGAATACCTATGAAGCCGAGGTCGTCGTCATTGGCGCGGGCCTTGCCGGAATGGTGACTGCGCTCGAGCTACTCGATGCCGGCAAGCGCGTGGTCCTGCTCGAAGCGGCGGGCCGCGATCGCTTTGGCGGCCTCGCGCGATGGTCGTTTGGCGGCATGTTCTTCGTCGACTCTCCCGAGCAGCGCAAGAACGGCATCGAGGACTCCGTCGACCTCGCCATGCGGGATTGGGTTCGCTACGGCGAGCTCGACCCGAACGATGTCTGGCCGTACCGCTGGGCCGAGGCGTATGTCAACCGTTGCACCGAGGAAGTCCGGGGCTGGCTCGCCGAGCGCGACGTGAGTTTTTTCCGCGCCGTCAACTGGACGGAGCGCGGGTATTTCGTGCCGGGCAACTCGGTGCCGCGGTTCCACATCGTCTGGGGCACGGGCGAAGGCGTCGTACTGCCGCTCATTCCACGCCTCGAGGCGCATGAAAAGGCTGGGCGGCTTCATCTTCACTTCGATCACCGGGTCGACAGCCTCACCCAAGAAGGCGGCCAAGTGGTGGGCTGCCATGGCAGCCACAGCGCGGGGGCGTTCGAAGCGCGGGGTGACGTCGTCGTCATCGCGGCGGGCGGGATCGCCGGCAACCACGACAAGGTCCGCGAGGTCTGGCCGCGAGAGCAATGGGGGGAGCCGCCCGCGCAGATGCTCAACGGCTCCATTCCCGAGGCCGATGGCCGGCTGCTCGACCGTGCGAAAGAGCTCGGCGCCAACATTACGCATCTCGAAAAGATGTGGAACTATGCAGCGGGCGTGCGCCACTGGGAACCGCTCTTTCCCGACCATGGCCTGAGCCTGGTTCCCGCTAAGTCTCCGCTGTGGGTCAACTACCAAGGCCGCCGTTTCGTCGACCCGCCGCTGGTGGGCTCGTACGACACCCTCATGCTCATCGACCGCATTTGCCGCGAGCAGAAAAAGTACTCCTGGCACGTGATGAACCGCAAAATCGCCAACAAAGAGTTCGCGGTTTCGGGAGCCGAGTTCAACCCGGCGGTCCGCGAAAAGAAGCTCCTTGCGTTTATCGTGCGGCTCCTCAAGGGCAACGGCGAGCAGGTCCAAGAGTTCATCGACCACTGCCCCGACTTCGTCACGGCCAACACCGTAGCCGAGCTGGCCGACAAGATGAACGCGCTCACCGGCACCGACGATGTGAATGCCGAGTTACTCGAACGGGACATTGCCGACTACGATGCCAACATCGCGCGGGGCACAAAGTTTCAAAATGACGACCAGCTTCGCCGCATCGCACACGTCCGCCAGTACCTGGGAGACCGGCTGCGCACCTGCAACATGGCGCGCATCCTCGACCCTAACGCCATGCCATTGATCGCGATCCACATGCAGATCCTGACGCGCAAAAGCCTTGGCGGCATCCAGGTGGACCTTCATGCCAGGGTGCTCGACGGGGGAGGCAATCCCATCCCCAATCTTTTCGCGGTCGGCGAAGCCTGTGGATTCGGGGGCGGCGGAATGCATGGGAAACGGGCGCTCGAGGGAACATTCCTCGGGGGCTGCGTGTATTCAGGTCGGGTCGCGGCTCGAGCGATCCACAGTGGCCGAGGTGTTAGGTAACCCATGAAGCAAAACGGTGCATGGTTGACGGCGCGCGCTCAAACAGCACACCATTGGACGAGGTCTCCCATGTTGCACCGTGCAATCCTGGTCACCTGTTTCGTTCTGGCAGGGAGCTGGGCCGGCCTTCCGCTGCAAGCGACGGCCGAACGGCCGGCGGACAAGCCAAGCGCCCCGAAGAACATCGATGCCACCCCTCCGCTGATCCCGATACCCAACGCGCGGGTCACCAAGACCGGTCTGCTGATCGGAGGCCAGCCTGCTCCGGGGCAGTGGAAAACAATCCAGGAGGCGGGCTACCGCACGGTCATTACCCTTCGTCCCGAAAGTGAGCGGGGCGACGAGGGCGAGCAAGCCGCAGTCGAACGCCTGGGCATGAAGTTCGTACGGATCCCGGTCGCAGGCGGCGCGGACCTCACCGAAGCCAACGCGCGCGCGCTGGGCAAGGCCCTCGGCGAAGAAGATGCGCTACCTGCCGTCTTGCATTGCAGCACGGGGCAGCGAGTGAGCGCCTTGTTGGGTCTGAAGGCGTTCGTGGTCGAACGTAAAAGCCCGGCGGAAGCCATCGACCTGGCCAAAAGCTTGGGCATGCAGAAGGCGTACGAGGCGGTGCTCCGTGAGCGGATCGCCGAAATCTGCAAAGCCGACAAATCTCGAAGCTGCGAGGACATGCCATGAACGCGGAGCCGACGGCCCTGGTCCTGGTCACTCAGGGGACTGAAGAGATAGAAGCCGTCATCAGCATCGATGTCCTGCGTCGCGGCGGAATCGCCGTCACCGTTGCGGGCGTCGATGGCCCGGATCCGATCCGATGCAGCCGCGGCGTCGTCCTCACGCCGGACCTGGCACTCGAAAGCGTCGATGGCGATTTCGACGTCGTCGTCCTCCCGGGCGGGGCAGAAGGCGCGCAACGCCTGGCGACGTCCACCAAGGTCGGAGAGATTCTTCGCAAGCAAGAGCAGAGCGGCCGCTGGGTCGGAGCGATCTGCGCGGCCCCCATTGCGCTGCAGGCGCACGGGGTCTTTCGAAATCGGCAGCTCACCAGTCATCCGAGCGTCAAAGGCATGCTCGAAGGCTGGGGCGAATACAGCGAGCACCCAGTGGTGGCTGACGGCAACCTGATCACCAGCCGAGGCCCCGGCACCGCGTTCCCGTTTGCCCTGCGCATCGTCGGCGCGCTCACCGACGCACAACGCATGGTCGAAGTGCGCGCGCCCATGATGTTCCCGGTACAGGTTTCCTAGAGCCTATCTCTCCGAGTCCGGTGACTCGGGCGGCTCGGGCGGCCGCGTCACTCGGGGCCGAACCGAGATGGTTGCCCGGGCAACGTGGGACAAGAGCCTTTGCAGCGGCGTTCCCATGAGGAATCCCGGCGCGGTTGGTGTGCGATCAGGCTCGGGAATCGGCAGCGTCGCGATCACCGCCCCGTCCCCCGATGGACGGAACTGCACGTCGGGGCTGAGCGATTCAATCATGCGTTTGGAGGCCTTATTGTCGGCGAGAAGCTCCGTGCAAAACCAGCGAATATCCCGCTCCCATGCCGCTTCGGTCAACCGTTGCAGCATGATCGAGCCGAGCCCCTTTCCCTGAAAGCTGTCGACGACCGTCACGGCCGGCTCGGCGGTGTCGGGCCGATCGCTCAAACGCACGAACCGGGCGCTCCCCACGCCCTCGTCCTGTGACACCAAGCGTCGCCAAATAGCCCCTATCGCGAAGTGATCGATGCCGTCCACCTCGGTGAGGTAGCAAAGCTCCCTCTCGGTCAGCTTGGATTTCGGCGCCATGAACTTGGCGTATCGGGAATCCGGCGATAGGTGCTCGAAGCCCTCGAGCAGCATCCGCCTGTCCGATGGGCGCACGGGCCGAAGACGAACGCGTCGGCCGTCCGACAGGGTGACGGTTTCCTCGTAGGATTCGTCGTACCGATAGCGGTGCCCTGACTCCCCCATGACCAGGCTAACCTAGAGACGATCGAGCGCATGCACAAGCTCATCCATAGCCGCTGCGGCTCCGGCTTGAAGCCGGTAGTCCACGATGTGCGACACTTCGCTCGCGCCAGGGTTGATTTCGACGGTCAGCGCGCCCCGACGGCGCGCGTCGATCACGGGCTCCGCGATGTAGGGGAAGACACTGGTGGTTCCGATTGAAAACACGGCGTCAAACCCGCGCGCTAGTTGTTCTTGCAGCAGCCTAGTGCGGTCCACGGGCAACATTTCTCCGAACAAGACGACCTCGGGTCTCACCAAGGAGGCACACTCCGGGCACGAGGGCGGAATGTCGAGACCGGCATAGCTCGTGACGCGCCAACGGTGCCCACAGCGCGTACACAGCAATCGGTGTACATCGCCATGAATGTCGATGACCTGCTCGCTGCCCGCCACATGATGCAAGCCATCCACGTTCTGTGTCAGCGTCCACACGCGTTCGAACCGGTGCTCGAGCTCCGCAATCACCTCGTGGGCGCGATTGGGACCCGCGCTGCGGCAAGAGCATTCGATTTGATGGATGTGCTTCCAGGTGATCGCCGGATCGCGCTGGAACATCGCCCCGGAGAGGGCCGCTTCGATCGGGATGCCCTCATCGGTCTTTTCCTGCTCGTAGAGGCCTCCGATGCCTCGATAGGTGGGCAAGCCCGAGTCTGCCGAGACGCCGGCCCCAGTGATGAAAAGGATGCTCCGGCTGTTTTGAAGCCGCCGGACGATATCGGAGAGGTGCAGGTGCAGCACAGGGCTGGGTTATCGTATAATCGAGGTGTGCGCCACTTCGTCCTCGACGCGTCCCTCGAAGGACCATTCCCCGAGGACACATACACAGCGATGTTCGGTCTGGGTTGCTTCTGGGGCGCCGAACGGAAGTTCTGGCAAACGCCAGGGGTATATACGACGGCGGCCGGCTACGCCGCGGGTCACACTCCGAACCCGACATATGAAGATGTGTGCTCCGGACGCACCGGTCATAGCGAGGTCGTCCTCGTGGTGTATCGGCCCGCCGAGGTCGGCTATGAGCAGTTGCTCCAAGTCTTTTGGGAAAGCCACGACCCGACGCAGGGCATGCGCCAAGGTAATGACCGAGGAACGCAGTACCGCTCGGGCATCTATTGCCTCGATGATGCGCAGCGCCAGGCGGCGACAGCGTCACTTCAGCGCTACCAGGCAGCGCTCGAGGATGCAGGGTATGGCCGCATCACGACCGAGATCCTGGCAGCGCCGCCGTTTTACTATGCAGAGGACTACCACCAGCAGTACCTCGCCAAGAACCCGTCAGGCTACTGTGGGCTCGGGGGCACTGGCATAAGGTTGCCTCCAGCTGCGACCTAGCGCTGCTGCAATAAGGTTGTTGTTCGGTTTTCTCCTGTATATTTGTGCATTAATCGGTGGTTTTTGATTGACCTATCGGTGGTGTTTCCATGTATCCTGCGCCCGCCCCCCGCTGGGCCGCGTGATGGGTGGAGGAGCCCCTGGAATGAAACACAAACTGTTGACGGCATGCCTTTGCGCCGGCCTGCTGACCCCCGCATTTGCAAGCGCCAATCCCGAACCCACCGCGTACAATGCCCGCAGCATCGCCATGGGTCTCACCGGCGCGACCTACTACGATGGGGCGTCTGCGCTCGTGCTCAATCCGGCCAACCTGGACGGCATCGAAAAGCTCGGGTTCGAGTTCACGTTCACCGGGCTCTTCGTGAATCAGCGGGCACCCGTTCAAGGCCCCAACACCAAAGTCGACTCGGGCGTCGGGTTTGGCCCGCTTCCGGCTGGCTTCATCGCGGGCAGGATCGCGCCGCGTGTCGTGTTTGGTGGAGGGCTTTACATCGAGACGGGGTACGGCTCGTCGTTCAGCGGGGTGAAGTGCATGGATGGCGCCCCAGTTGGGGGTCCGCCCAACTACACGCCCGACACCGACCCCGCAACATGTACCAACCCAGACCCTCAAAACCTCGACGTGACTTTTTTCGTTGGCGAGTTTGCGGGCGGCTTTTCGTTTCACGCGCACGACAAATTGTCGCTTGGGCTGGCGTTGCGGATCCCCTTTGCCAAGCAGACCGCGGACCTTTGGCAAAATGTTGGCGCTGCGCTCGGCGGTTCATTCTACGGTCGGGTCAAGAACGACCTTGGCGGCATCGGCTTCCCCTCGATCCGGTTCGGATTCACCTTCAAGCCACATCCCAAGGTCCGGATCAGCGCGATGTATCGCATGTATTCGAAGATCAAGATGACCGGCACCACGGAAACCGCCCTGGCACCCGGCGCCGATCCTCTCACCCTCGACGCAGCAGCCAATTGGGTCGTCCCGAACGCGGTTCAATTCGGTATTTCCTATCAGGCAAACAAGCACCTCTTGCTGGCGTTCGAGACCCGCCTTCAGTTCCATGGGGCCAAGAAGACCGGCAACAGCGACCAGACGGTGACCGCGACCGACCCAAACGGGCTGCTCCCTACGACGACCATCGTGGTGCCCTTCGGCTGGCGCAATGTCTGGAGCCTCAAGCTCGGGTTCGAGTATCGCTTCATGAAGGACTTGCTCGCGCTTCGCTTGGGCGCCAACGTCGCGCAAGGAGCGACGACCGCTGCCTTTGCCCAGTACTTCACGCCTCCACCAGCTCCGGGCAACCTAGCCTCGGTGATGGGCGGCCTCGGATTCTACTGGGATGACCGGAACGACCCGAGCATCAAGGACAAGTACAGGCTCGACCTCGGTGGCCTCTTTGCCTTCACGAACGACACCCTCGGCAACGAGTACATCGGGACCGAGCAACTCATCCCAGGGCAAGACCCAAACGATCCGAACAGTTTCGTCAAGGTCTGTTCGGATGAGCAAGTCGTCCGCACCGGCTGTCCGGGGCAGTATCGGGTCTTCAGCTACTGGGCATCGGTGACGTTCACTTTGCAGTACTAGCGGGCTTGGCAGATTCGATCTCGACACCGAGGATCGGCGCATAGAGCGTTCGATCCTTGCGCTTCCACCAAGGTCCGCCGGCTTTGCGCTCGGCGCGACTGCTAAATTCGTACTGGTAGATGACTGCCCGCACCTGCTTCGGCGGCTCGTCCTCGAAGGGGTTGTCGCCCATGAGCTCGAGGACGCTGGGCTCTCCCTGCAGCAGCCGCGTCATCAGATTGCCCAGCCAAAGATTTCTGCGGTAGTCACCCAGTGCCGCAAACCACATTTGCCAGTCGAGCCGCGGCTGGTGCGGCTCGTTCCACACGGGCGCCCTACCGAGCGGCCCCGGCTTGTACCGGAACACGTAGGGCTTCCAAGTCTTCCCGTCGAGGGTGCCTTCGATGCTGATCTCGGGACGCTCGCGGGTCATCACCGCAAAAAGCCCATAGTTGTTGAGCGTGCTGAACCGATAAATCGGGCTGAGCCAGCCAGGAATCCGCTGAGCGAACGTGCCCGTGAAGAAAATGACGGCTGAGAGCGCGATCACCAAAGCCGGCGCGACGCCACGCCAGGGCTTCGATTTCGATTCGTGCGGGAGCGGCGCGTTCTGCATGAAACCGCTGGGCACGAAGCGGCGGAACAAGCGGTCGTCCAGCAAGGGGATGCACAGCACGATCGTGAGCAGGTTGAAGAAGCCGTAGTTCCCGGTCAGGGCGATCAAAAGCATCAGGGTCGCGATCGAGCCAGCCGCGGTTCGGCGAGCCCAAGCGCGGGGAATCCAGATCAGAACGGGCGCGCCGAGCTCGATGGCGAACATCAGAGCGCAGGAAAGCCTTTGAAACCAGTCCGGAAGCAGGTTCGCATACCAGGCCAGCACCGTAGGAAGCGGCTGGGTCCAGTAATGGTAGGTCAAGGCGCTCAAATCCGCCCAGGCCGCATCCCCGCTCGCAAGCTTCACATAGCCGGATCGCAAAATGAGACGAAACAACAGCCACCACAAAGCCCAGCGCGCGAGCGGATGCGGCTCCGGATGAGCGTCAGGCCGATCCCATGCTCGCCAGGGAACGAAAAAGATCGCCGTGAACGAAACCTCCAGGAGGAGCGTATCCCACTGAAACGACATGAACGGCCAGCCAAGGCTGACGAACGAAAGATAGGCAAACCAGGAAACCAGCAAAGCGGCCTTCGACAGCAGACCGACGAACAAGGCCACGGCGGCGATCGCTCCGACGACCCAGATGCCGGTGATCATCACGTCGCTGCTCCCCCACCAGAGCGCGCTCGGATGCTGCCAGAAAGTATGCTGGGCACGCTTCGCGGACTCGACGAACATCGAGACCGGCATCACGCCATGGACCCCAAAGAGCCCCTTCGCCTGAACCCCGAGAGACACGAATGCGATGAGCAGCACTGCACCCAGCGCTCGCCCGAAGACCCAGGAAGAGATGGCGAAGGTTTGCTTGTGTGGAGCCGTAGTCGTCACAGCCGTGCTTATCACAGTGTCAGGGGCAGCGTCGGC
>Ga0114931_10009854_pt1 | contig 11410 bp, 19 predicted proteins | sample 2SBtaG_FD_89579 | JGI IMG/M metagenome (GOLD analysis project Ga0114931, IMG submission 89579) | Deep subsurface microbial communities from Kolumbo volcano to uncover new lineages of life (NeLLi) - 2SBTROV14_V59a metaG | ecosystem: Environmental > Aquatic > Marine > Volcanic | place: Kolumbo...
GGTCGCGGTCGGGATCGCGGTCGCGGTCGTGGTCGGGGTCGCGCTGATCCGTCACTGTGACGCCCTCCGCCATGGCCGATCCCCCCCCCTTGCGTGACCGGCCCGAAGGGTGTACCGATGGTACACCCCGGAGGGCGAGACCCGGTTGGCTAACTCTGACCCCACACCCTGGCACCATCAAAGGGTCCATTGGACCAAGATCCACGCATCCTGGTGGACTTCGCCTTCCCACCAGACGGTGGGCGGTCTGACCCTATGTATCGGTGCCGCGCTGGTATGCTGGGCCAACCGGATCGGCCGCCAGGCGGACGGGACCGGAGCCCTAAAACTCCCTGACATCTCCCCCGGATCTCCCCCGGATCTCTCCGAGATCTCCTCCGGATCTCCCCGAGATCTCCCCGAGATCTCCGCGGCATCTCCGGAAGATCTCGCGCGCATCTTTCGCGTAGATCTGCGCCACATGCGCCGTGCCCTGGAGGAGCTCGTGCGGGTCGGCACCTTCCGGCTCGACGGGCAACTATACGTGATCCCCAACCTTATGGCTTGGCAGGAGTCGAGCTCTGCGGCGCGGATGCGACGCAAGCGGTCCAAGTCGTCCGTCACTGTGACGCAAACGCCCAACGTCACAGTGACGGAACCGTTACGGGGAGAACGCAGAACGCAGAACGCAGAACGCAGAGATCAAGGATCTATGTCGCGCTCACGCGCTCCCGCTGGTGTTTCTGATCCTCGGATCGACGAGGTGTGGGGTCGCTACCATGCGCACCATTCGAGAGCGAAGCTCGGGGAAAAGGCGCGCCGGCTCATCCGGGATCGCCTCGGCGAGGGGTGGGGGGTCGAGGAGCTCGGCCGCGCGATCGACGGATACGAGCAGAACCCGTGGCATCGCGGCGAGAACGACCGCGGCAAGCGCTACACCTCGCTCGCGTTGTATCTGCGGGACTCGGAGCACGTCCTCGCCGGGCTCGAGATGGCGGAGCGGCCGGAGCGGCCTCCGCCGGGCCAGGCCGAGGCGAACCGCGAGCGCATCGCCAAGGCCGCATGGCGCGAGCTCTGGCGCGCGGTGACTGGTGGCGGGTTCACTGCCGCCCGGGAGCGCTGGTCGCCGGACACGCCAGTGGGCGCCGCCGTCGGGCGTGCGGGCGGATGGACCGCGCTAGGCAGGCTGGATCCAAAAAAAGACCCATGGGACTTTCGGGGTCGTTTCATGGAGGCATACCGGCCTCCGGAGGGTTGATCTATGGCAAAAACGAAACCGGAACCCACGCAACCGATGCGGGTGTCGACCGAACAACTCGCGGTGTTTCCGTTCGCGAAGGGCTCTAAGGCGCGGACGATCGACCAGACCGACGGGGCTAAGAGCACGCGCGAGCTCGAGCTATCGCAAGTTCTGGTCGAGGCCGGCGGGCGGGCTGTCGCGTCCGACGGAACCGCGCTCGCGATCGTGCGATACCCGGTGCACGAGGACGAGGCCAGCGGGCGGGAGCGCGTCCTGGTGTCGGGCTCGATCGTGCGCGGGATCTCCGAGGCGGTGAACCGCCACGGCACCGAGGGCGTGGAGGTCACGCGCTCGAGCTCGGGCGCGTTCGTGTTCCGGTTCCGCGACCAGGATACCGAGGAGGAGATCCAGGAGATCATCGCGGCCCCGGTGTCGGAGGAGTATCCCGACTATGCGCCCCTGGTGGCGGCGGCGCTCGGCGCGAAACCGAAGGCGCGGATCGCGATCGAGTCGAAGACGCTCGCGCGGGTGGCTGCGCTCCGGGCGAAGGTCGGCGGTCACGGGCCCGTCATGTTCGACTTCGCCGGCGAGATAGACTCGATCGTGGCTCGGTGGGAGCTCCCGGACGGCCAGCGGGCGCTGGTGATCGTCCAGCCGACGAAGCTCGACCCGGAGCATTGGGCGAAGGCGTCCGAGGCGGGGTGGATCTGATGGCGCACGGACCAGCGAAAGGCCCAGACTCCGAGATAGACGATCTGCGCAGGATCGCCCGGGCGAACGCCGAACGTGCGGACAAGTACAAAGCCCGGATGGGGCGCGCGCGCCAGGGTGAGCGGGTTTACGTCGCGAGCTCGTGGCGCAACATCCACCAGCCAGCCGTGGTGGAGGCGATCCGCGAACGTGGTCACCTCGCCTACGACTTCCGCCACCCCGCCCGCGATGGCGGCGGGTTTGCGTGGTCCGAGATCGATACCGAGTGGGAGTCCTGGACCACCGAGCAGTACGCGGCCACCCTCCGCCACCCGGTCGCCAAGCGCGGTTTCAGTCGAGACGAATCCGCCATGCGGTGGGCGACGTCGGCGGTCCTCGTCCTCCCGTGCGGCCGGTCTGCCCACATGGAGGCCGGGTGGTTCATGGGCCGCGATAAGCCCGTGATCGTCTACACGCCCGAGCCCCAGGAACCCGAGCTCATGTATTTGCTCGGGGGGCCTAGGACCAAGATCACGGATGACGTAGGGCTCGTCCTTCGGTGGCTCGACGGCCTCGGGCAACGGGTGTGGTTCGGCCACGGCCACGAGGTGGGCTGAAGTGGCGCTCCGGGTGGTCCGCGCATCGGCGGGAACGATCGTGGAGGTGCCGCGTAGGCTCGCTAGGCTCCGCCTGGTGGTCCAAGAGGGGATCAGCCCGTCCGATAGGGCGGTGCGGGCGCAGTGCTCGGGATGCGGGCGGGTGACCGAGCAGGCGGCGCGCGATGCGCTCGAGGAGCTCGAGCCCGGGCGCTTTCGTCTCCTGGTTGGCTACGCGGCCGACCTCGAGCGCTGGGCGCGGCGGCACCGGGCATGCTGGACGAACCCGACGGCCACGCGTGGGAAAGTGCAAAGGTTGCTGTGATGCGGGGCCGTCGGTGCCGCGCATGCGGGGAGGCGTGGGTTGAGGAGCGGTGTGGGCTTCACGAGCTCGCTCGGGACGTCATGTCTTACGCGTGGTGGATGCGGGCGGTGCACGGGATCGAGGTGACGGCGGCCGACGTCCGGGCGGACTTCCGCCGGGACCGCCACCTTGCCGTGGATATCCTCGAGATGGCCCGCGCCCTGGACCTCCTCGCCGAGCCGATACTACGGCGGATCGCGTGCCGCGACGTCGCCGCCGACGGCGCGCTGCTAGCGTCCACCGGCATACATCAATTTTCCGATCCCCACCGGACTTGACTGGTGTACCTCCCGGGCGCAAGGTACACCTATGAGTTGGACATATACGCGGACCGCGCTCGAGCTCGAACAGCAGGGCGCCACACCCCAGATCCTCGAGCGGATCGAGCGCATGATCGAGCGCGAGGGCGCAACGGAGGGCGTCCGCCTCCTCCTCGACGCCTACGCGGAGCGGATCGATCCCGAGGTGGACGAGGAGCGCGAGGCTTTCGAGGATGTCGAGGGCGCCTACTTCGCCGCCGTCGCCCGCGCCGGCCGCCGCGACACGAGCCCGCTCGACTCGAGCCCGGTGGTGTTTTGAGCGCGTTCGGTACGGTATTCGTCGCCGCGGGTGACGGCGAGCTCGCATGGGAGATCACGGTGGAGGCGATCGGCCGCGGATGCCCGGCGAACCTCAGCGGGCATCCGGACGGGCGGCACCCTGGCGATCCGGCCGAGACCGCGATCGTCGAGGCGTTCCTCCCCGGCGACAAGCGCAACCACCTCGCCCGACTGTCGGCCCGGTACCGCCAGCGCCTCGAGGCGGCCGCCGAGCCGCTTCACATGGAGGCGGCGCAAAACGCGTTGGAGGACCCCGCCTATGCATGACGCCGAGGACGCTGGCGCCCTAGATTCCCGCATGGAGGCCAAGCTCGCGGAGCTTGAGGCGCGTTCGGCCGGGGCCGAGGAGAAGCCGTCGGAGGACGTGGAGATCACTATCCCGCCGGCCCCGCCCGTGCTCCTGGCGTTTCTGGCGTTCGACCGTCCGGTGCGCCAGGCGATCCAAGTCCGCCAAGCGCTGGACGCCTGGATCCGCCAGGGCGGAGGCCCGCTCACCCGGGTGGACGGCCAGACCGGCCTCGCGGCACCGGCCGACCCCCGCCGCGCGGTGCGGGAGCTCGTGGAGGCGGAGGCGGAGGCCGAGCGCGCGATCGTCGACTTCGTTCGTGTCGCGATGAAAAAGGCAAAGCGGGACGGCCAAGGCCGGCCCGGGAGGGGATGAGCATGGCTTGCGACTGGCGAGAATTCGCGCCGCTGTCAGACGATCCCGACCCGCTCGATGCGGTCGAGCATATGGTGACCCGGTGGATGCCGTCGGAGGGCACGCGGGACGCTATCATCGCCGCGATCCGCGAGGAGCGGCGGCGTCGGGCGACCCGCAGACTGTCGCCGCTCCTGCTCGAGCTGGCGGAGCGGTTCGAAGCGCTCACCGGCGAGGCGCTCGAGGACGGGCGCGCGAGCATGGGGACCCGCGTGGCGCTCGACGGACTCGGGCAGACGATCCGGGCGCTGGTTGGAACAGCGGCCTCCGAGGGCGAATCATGAGTGAGCAAGCCAAGGCGGAGGCGACCGAGATCGTCCGGCTGACCACCTTACTCGCCGAGCGCGAACACCATCGATCGCTCCGCGCGTCCGGACAATCCTTTGAGCGCGACCGCGTGGGGCAGGTGGAGGCGGACGACCTTTGGCGCTCGATGGTGACGGCACCACCGGAGCTCCGCGCCGAACGCCTCGCCCGCCTCGAGGCCGAGCTATGACTAAGAGAAAACCCAAACATCCGGCTATCCGGGACCGCATCAAAGACTTCCGGCGTGTGCGTGGCGGCGACTTGCGGCCTAACCCGAAAAACTGGCGGACGCACCCCAGCAACCAGCGGGCGGCCCTACAGGGCCTCCTCCGTCAGGTTGGATACGCTGAAGCCGTCCTGGCTCGCGAGGTCGACGGCGGCCTCGAGTTGATCGACGGCCATCTCCGGGCCGAGCTCAACCCGGAGGCCGAGATCCCGGTGCTAGTCCTCGACGTGACGGAGGCGGAGGCGGACACGCTCCTCGCCACCCTCGATCCGTTGGCGGCGCTCGCCGACACCGACCAGGAGCGGCTCGACGCCCTGCTCGAGACCGTATCGGTAGACGCGGACGACTCATTGTCGGAGCTCCTCCGCGGTCCCGAGATCCCGGCGACGTCCGCCAAGCCAAAGGTGTTCGTCAAACCGAACCCGCCGGCCATGACGTGGGCCCTTGTCGGCATCCCCACGGTCCGGTACGCCGAGATCGCCGAGCAGGTTGTCACCATCGCGGCGGTCCCCGGCGTGTTCTGCGAGGTCGTGGCGAATGACCAAGACGGATAATGACAACCTCGAGGCGAAGCTCGAGCTCCGCCGTCACTTCATGCGCACGTACCACGCGGACGGTCTTGCCCGCGTGTTCGACTGCTGTCAGGGCTCCGGCACGATCTGGGGTCGCCTCCGTCGCGAGTTCACGGTGGCGCGCTATTGGGGCGCGGACCAAAAGCGCCGCGCCGGCCGCCTCAAAATCGACAGCGCGCGCGTGCTCGAGGCCCCGGGATGGAGCGACGACGTCCTAGACGTCGACACCTACGGGGCTCCGTGGCGGCACTGGTGGGCTATCCTCGAGCACGGCCGTGGTCCGTTGACCGTGTTTCTCACGGTCGGGCGCGGCATGGCAGCGCCGAGGTTGACCAACATGGACCGGTGGTCCCGGGAGGCGCTCGGGCTAAGGTTTTCCCGTCCGGTGCCGGTCATGCTCCTGACCGCCCTCGCCGATCTGGGGACCGAGTATGCCCTGGCCCGGGCCGCCCGCAAGGGGTGGCGCACTGTAAGCCTCATGGAGGGCGCGCCAGGCGTCCGGGCGAGGTATTTCGGCGTCCGGCTCGAGCCTGAATAGCCTGGTGTACCTGCGCCGATGCGGGTACACTGGCCCTATGAATGAGACCGCCATCGCCTGGACCACCCTCACGTGGAACGTCTTTTCCGGCTGTATCAAGGTCGACGAGGGGTGTAAGCACTGCTACGCCGAGACCCTCGCCGAGCAAAAGCGCGGCACGCGCGCATTCCCCAACGGGTTCGATCTCACCCTTCGGATCCACAAGCTCCGCGAGCCGCTCCGGGTCCGCGAGCCGAGTCTGATCTTCGTCAACAGCATGAGCGACCTTTTCCTATCCGAGCAGGACGGGGTGACGGACGCCCTCCGGGACCAGATCCTCGACGTGATCGAGCAATGCCCGCAGCATGAATTCCAGGTGTTGACCAAGCGCGTGGGCGAGCTCCTCCGGTACAGTCGCCGCCGCCCGCTCCCGCCCAACTTTTGGGCCGGCGTGACGGTCGCGTCGCCGCGAAACTACGATCGCGTGGACACGCTCCGCCAGGTGGATGCGGAGGTCCGGTTCCTGTCGGTCGAGCCGCTCCTACATGACCTCGAGGATCTGGACGTCTCCGGGCTCCAATGGGTGATCACGGGCGGCGAGTCCGGGCTTCACCTCCGCGACCCGAGGATCCTCGCAAAGCGCGGTCTCGCGGAGCGCGGCCCAGACGGCCGCTGGTGCGCCCGCGCCGCCCGGGTACCGTGGGTGCGTCGGATCCGAGACCGTTGCCTCGCGGGCGGTGTGGCGTTCTTTCACAAGCAATGGGGCGGCGTCCGCCCGCATTCCGCCGGGCGCGAGCTCGACGGGCGGACGTGGGACCAATTCCCCCGCCTCCCCGGCGCCGAGCGCACACCGCGCCAAGCTCGCCTATCGCTGGTGTAGACCACCCGTCCGCCGAGAGTGTACCGTGCTCGGGTGGCCCGGCCCTCACTCCTCACCCCTGAGACGCACCGCACGATCGTTGCGGCGCTGCAGGCCGGGACCTACCTCGACACCGCCGCCTCCGTCGCCGGGATCAACCGGGACACCCTCCGCGAGTGGCTCAAACGCGGTGCGCGCGAGGCCAGGCGCCGCGAGGCCGGGAAGAAAGCAGCCCGGGCCGAGGATCGCTACGTAGCGTTTTCCGCCGCCGTGAAAAAGGCCCTGGCCATGTTCGAGCTCGCGGCGATCTCGGGCATCCGAAACGCAGGGCAGAACCAATGGCAAGCGCTCGCCTGGCTCCTCGAACGCCGCATGCCGCACCGATACGGACGCCAGGATCGCCCGCCGGTCGAGGACGACCTCGAGCTCCGCGAGGACGAGGCCGCGCTCGACCACCACGATCTAAGGGAGCTCCTCGCCGATGGAAACGTCCGAAGCGCTGTCGATGCTGTCGCGAAACGCTTGGAGGGCGACGCCGGCCGCGATGGCGGCCCGCCTCAGCGCCGGTAGGTATCAGCGTCAGGGACATCTCGACCACCTATCGGACGTTCTCGCCGACGCGGCATTGACCGGTGACCGCCGCGTGATCGTCTCGATGCCGCCGCGGCACGGGAAGTCCACCACGGCATCCCTTCACTTCCCCGTCTGGTTCCTGTCGCTCTTTCCCGAGCGACACGTCGTCCTGGCGAGCTACGAGCGAAACTACGCGGCGAGCTGGGGACGCAAGGTCCGCGACACGATCCGGCGCTACGGCGCGAGCCTAGGCGGGCTCCGGATCCGCCAGGACGTGAGCGCCGCCGGCGAGTGGGAGCTCGAGCGGCACGGTGGCGGGATGTATTGCACCGGAACCGCCGCCGGCGCGACCGGCCGAGGCGCGGACGTCCTCCTAATCGACGATCCCGTGAAGAATTGGGTGGACGCCTACTCGGAGAAGCGCCGCGCTGAGATCTGGAATTGGTATCTCAGCGTCGCGGAGACACGCCTCGAGCCCGGCGCGTCCGTGGCGCTGATCATGACCCGGTGGCACCAGGACGACCTCGCCGGCCGCCTCCTCCGCGAGCAGCCCGACCAATGGACCGAGATCCGGTTTCCGGCGCTCGCGACCGAGGGCGACGTATTGGGTCGGGCCGAGGGCGACGCGTTGTGGTCCGGCCGATACGGCGCGGAGCGCCTCCGGGGGATCGAGCGCCGGCTGGGCCCCCAAGTGTTCGGGGCGCTCTTTCAACAAGATCCGGCGCCCGCCGGAAACCGAGACCTCCCGCGGGATGCGGTGCGCCACTACACCGCCACCAGTCTCCCGCCCCCGGCCTCGATGGATCGGATCGTTCAGAGCTGGGACATGGCCTTCAAGGCGAAGGCGGACACCGACTTTGTTGTGGGCCAGCTCTGGGGATTCAAGGGGGCGGACGCGTACCTCCTCGACCAGGCGCGCGGCCGCTGGTCGTTTGCCATCACGTGCCAAGAGTGGCTCCGCCTGCAGCGCTCAAGCCCGCTCTGGCGCCGCGCCTCCGCCAAGCTCGTCGAGGACAAAGCGAACGGGCCGGCGGTGGTGTCGGCCCTCCGCCAGGCGATCCCGGGCCTGATCGAGGTATCGCCCCAGGGATCGAAAGAGGCCCGCGTTGCGGCGTGCTCGCCCCTGTGGCTCGCCGGGAACGTCCACGTGCCGGACCCGTCGGTGGTGCCGTGGGCGGCCGGGTTCGTGGAGGAGTGCCACGCCTTCCCGACGGCCCCGAACGACGATCAGGTTGACGCCATGACCCAGGCCTTGATCCAGGTGTACCTCCTAGGTACACTCGGCCCGACCGACCTTGATCCGACCCTCGCCGAGGCGCTGGGGATCATCGATCCCCTTGAGTCCGTGCGCGGCGGTCGGGCGCGGCGGTAGGAGGGCGAGCAACGGATGAGCAAAAAAACGGAGCGATGGAAGCATGCGGTGGAACAGGAACGCCGTCGGCGGAGCGCCTTCGAGCGGGTTCTGGAAATAATCGGCGAGCTCGACTTCGCCGAGGCTTCAGCGGTTGTGACTGAGATCGAGGATCTCATACTCGAGGCCGGGAGGGATGCGGGGGACCAACCGAAAACATCGGATCGGATAGGTCTCGACATGGATCGACCGCCCTCGACATGGGCTAACGGGACCGCTGATCTCAGCACCAAAGTGGACCGAGATACCCTCGACTTTGTGTGCCGCAAGGAACCGGTGTCCAACCGTGACGTCGGGGCTTGGGCCGGTATCACGCCCCAGAACGCCCAGCACCGACTGAAACGCTTGGTTCGCGCCGGATACGTGGTGTTGGTGTCGGAGGCCACCAAAGGGTCTGGGGCGAAGCCGGCCCTATGGGGCGCAACGGCGAAAGGCAACGCATCCCAGCTATCGCACGTATCGCAATCCGATCCGCCGTTCGGCTCCGGGGGGATGTAGTGGCGGTCTCGTGTCCATCGGATGCCGGCTGGCAGTGCGGCGTCCATCGGGAGCCCGATGGCCGTTGGGCCTGGTGGTTTTGGATCTGGGTCCCGTATCCGGACGGTGGGGCGCACCGCGTGACGGTGCGCGGATCCGAGGACACGCGCGCCCGCGCCGTGGCGTGCCTAGACGAGCTCACCAATCGGCACGAGGTGTGGAAGTGACCTTCCCGATCCGCCCCACCACGGACGCCGAGGCGCGCCAGCTCTGGGCCACACCCTGGTGGTTGATCGGGTGGCTCGAGTCGGTCACCGGACAGCCGATCCTCCTCGACGTCGCGTCCGAGGAGTGGAGCGCGAAGGCCGAGCGGTGGCTCGGCCCCGGCGGAGTCGAGGAAAACGCCCTATCGGTCACGTGCGACTGGCGCGCGCTCGCGGGCGGAGGAGGATTCCCGCACGTGTGGCTCAACCCGCCCTATGGGCGGATCGAACCATGGGTGGACGCGGCGATCCGCCAGGCGTCCACCGGGCGCCTCGTGATCTGGCTCCTCGTCCCGATGCGGACCGATCAGGCGTGGTGTGCGCGGGCTATGGAGGCCGGTCCCGTCACGCTACTGACCGGCTCGCCGCGGGTAGGATTCACGCCCCCGCCTGGGATCGAGGCTTCCACCCCGATGGGTTCGCCGGTCCTTTTTCAATTCGGCGTCGGTCGGTGGCTCCCCCGGTCGGTGGACGTCCGGGAGGCGCGCGCCCTCGGGACCGCCTACGTCGCCGCGGTGCCGCGCCTCCGCGAGCTCCGCGACCACCGGGCCGCGCTCCGGGCCGAGGGCCTGGATCGAGTCGGCGGATCGGGAAATAGCACCGCCGGCGACGTGGTGGATCTGTTCGGAGTCGGGGGGTAGCGTGGCTCCGTGATCGGCCGACTCCACGCCCTCGCCGACGCGAACAACCGCCTCGACGCCCGAGCGGTCCCGCTGGCGGAGCTCCTCGAGCGGCTCCTCCGCGAGCGCCGGCGCGCCCTCCTCCGTGAGCTCGCGGCCCGCTACGTGTCCAAGGCGGACCCCACCGCCGAGGCCGCGGCGCGCGCGACCGAGCTCGTGCGGCGCTTCGGCCTAGCCCAGATCGGCGACGCGGGCCAGCGGGTGGGGACGCGCGTACGCGGCACGCGGACGGATGAGGCGCTCCGGACGCGCGTCACCTCCGCCGTGATGCGCGACTGGATCGCCGGCGTTGCCGACCGGCTCACGCAAGGGCTCGGCTCCGACGAGGCGCGCACGCGCGCGGCGATATTCGGGACGATCCAGCAGGCCACCCTCGAGGACCCTCGGCCGAGTGACTCGGAGATCGCTCGGCGCATCCGGGCCAAGGTCGAGGAGCAAGGTCAATTCTCGTTCGAGCGCTCGATGCGGATCGCCCGCACCGAGCTCGCGATCGCCGACTCCGCCGGCACCGTCGAGGGCTATCGAGCGGTCGGGGTCGAGCGGATCCGGTGGCTCGCCTACAAGGCCCCGATCTGGCCTCGCCGCCACGATCGGATGGACGGCCAGGAGGTGGAGCTCGGTGGCGTGTTCGTGCTCCCGTCCGGCGCGCGGATGCGCTATCCCCACGACCCCGCCGGGCCCGTCGGCGAGATCGTAAACTGTCGCTGCTCGACAGTCGCGGTCCGGGCCGGACCGGCCGCGGATCGCGAGGTGCCGCTCGAGGAGCGCCGCCCGGAGGCGCTGCAGGACCTCTCGAGCGGGCGCATCCCCAACCACGCCCTCGACTATCTGCGGGAGGGCATGCGGCGGTTGGATACCTTCCGGTCCGCGTTCGAGGGCCGCAATGCGAACGCGGTAGCGACCGGACGGGCCGCGACCGACCAAGGAACCCGGTTCGATCCGATCAAAGTGACGGCGGAGGTGGCCCTCGACGGGACCGCCCACTACGTCCTGACCGACGGGCGCCACCGGCTCGCCGCCGCTCGCGAGGCCGGGGCGACCGAGATCCGGGCCGAGATCCGAGTGCACCAGGAACAACCCGATGGGTCCTACACCGAGATCCTCCGAGACGTCCGTGTGATCCCGATCCCACGGTGAAAAAAGGGGCTCGAGGCGGACGAATCCGCTAGACGGGTACACCACGGGGTGTACCATACGGTTGCGGGGGATGAGCCCCGCAGATTGGGGAAGCCGTGAACGTGATCACCTATTCGACCTATCTCGGTGGCAACATCGACCTTTGCGCCGAGCATGCGGATTCGCCGCCCTCGTGGGTGCCGGGCCTCGTCCAAGTCCAGTATGGCGCCCACCCCGGAAAA
>Ga0114931_10009855_pt1 | contig 11409 bp, 9 predicted proteins | sample 2SBtaG_FD_89579 | JGI IMG/M metagenome (GOLD analysis project Ga0114931, IMG submission 89579) | Deep subsurface microbial communities from Kolumbo volcano to uncover new lineages of life (NeLLi) - 2SBTROV14_V59a metaG | ecosystem: Environmental > Aquatic > Marine > Volcanic | place: Kolumbo...
CACCGAGATGCCGAAGCGTTTGCCGATCCAGTCGTGCAACGCACCATCCACCGCCGCAACAGTGGCGCGCTGGTCGTCATAGCGAGACAGCAGATCGCCGGTGACGGATTCGACGGCGGGCAACTCGTCGGTGCGTCCCCACTCCCGCGCCAAAGGGACGATGCTCCGCAGCGTGGCCTCGGACGAGGCGAGCGATTGGCCATAGGTGTCCATCGGCACGGCCTCGCCCCACCCTTCGACGCGGTCGTGCTCGAGGCGGACCCAGATGGTTTGTTTGTCCGACCGGACGGCCTGGGCGGTCCGAAAGGGGCCGGCGAGCTTCAAGTTGATCCGTCGCCAGGTGAGCTTCATAGCGTGGATTTCAGGCCAACGGTGGCCCGTGGGCAAGTCGCGGGCCCCTCCGCGCCGCCGACCAGGCTGGAAGGGCCCAGTGGAAAACAGAGGCGGCTGCTGGAAAAGAATGTGGTGCCCCCTTGCAGGATGGGTCGGATCGTGCGAACATCTCGCCTGCATCCTGCCGCCAAGCGGAGCTTGCGGTGCCAACGTGGGGGTATTCCGATTGCGGGGATAGCGTCATAAGGTATTGATATTGCGTAAGTAATGGTTTGCTGCCTCCACCACTTGCATATGTGTTGCCATCTAGTGGGGGCTGTGTATGATTTCGGCGCTGGGGTGGAGGCGTGCATGGTGCTGGTTCGATGGCCGGCACAAGGGGGTGCTGCCCTAGGCGCGTAGGTTTTGCTATGATGCCTCGTTTTGCGTTCGGCAGGCGTGGGTCCGCCGGCGCAATGGCGCGTTGAGATGGGCCCGCGTGGGGCCGTCGGCGCGACAGGCGTCTAGACTGGGAGTCCGATGTCCATCCTACCTGTCAGAATCGCAGGGACCGGGAGTTTCCTTCCAGGCCCGCCCATCCCGAATGACAAAGTCGAGGCGGTCCTCGGTCCGCTGGACCATGCGCCCACGAAGGTCAAGAGCTTCGTGGGCAATCTGGGCCAGAAGATGTTGGATCGCGGAGGGGTTCACACCCGGCACTTCGCCGTCGACCCTGAAACCGGCGACATGACCTACAACTTCAGCAGCCTGGCCGAACAGGCCGCCCGTCGCGCGCTGGAGATGGCCGAGCTTGAGCCGCAACAACTCGACATGATTATCATCTCCTGCCCGTCCTACGACCACAGCACGCCCCCGACCAGTGCCCTGCTCCAAGAACGCCTCGGCGTGCAAAATTGCGCAGAGATGGAAATCCACTCCAACTGCACCGGCGTCGGCAAGAGCGTGCAGATCGCCTTTGATGCGATCCGCACCGGCCGATACCAGAACGTCCTGGTCGCCTACAGCCAGCTCTCCTCCATCTATCTGCGCGGTTGCTATTTCAACCAGGCCAAGGTGGACAAGGTCCAGGCGGCCCTGCGATGGATTCTGGCTGACGGTGCCGGCGCACTGGTCCTCCAGGCTTCGCCGAATGGAGAGGCCGACCATCAGCTCATCGACACGTTCGTCGAGTCCGTCGGCGCCGGGCGTCCCGCGGGAATGACCGCCGGCGGCGCCGCCGCGGACCTGATGAAGGCATCCTGTCAGATTCCCGAACTCTATAATGCCGGCAACCACCACCTCTGGCAGGACTTCACCGCCGTCAACGACAACGCCGCCCCCCTGCTCCTTCAGGGCTTGATCAACTTCACCACCAGACTAAAGATCGATCCCAGCACCGTCGATCACTACGTCGTTTCGATTCCCACCACGCAACTCTACGAGGACCATATCCCCGCTTTTCTCGACCGACTCGGCATCACTCGCGACAAGATCAAGTTCCGAAGCGACAAGGTGGGATACTGCGGCGGAGCGGCGACCATCCTGCACTTCGATCAGATGGTCCGGGACGGCGAAATCAAGCCGGGCGATCTGGCCATCGTCCACGCGGTCGAGTCCAGCAAGTGGATGACGGCGGGCTTCGCTGTGCGATGGTAAACTCCCACCCCACAGACCATCCCTCGTCGGCCTGGTTGGCCTTCAAGATGGTCCTCTACGCGACCAGCTTCCTCTCGTTCATCCTTTGCCTGGTTCCCTACGGCTTTGACCGGCTGGGCGAGACGCTGTACCCCCGCGACCAACACCCCTGGCTCTATCCCGGCTTCGCCCAGCAGGTGCTCGGCGCATTCCTTGCCGTCGGCGGGCTGATCTGCTACCTCATCTGTTCTCTTTGGCTGGTGATCTTCGGCAAGGGGCCATTTGTCGAGTTCGATCCCCCCAAGGAGTTCGTCGCCACCGGGCCCTACCGCTGGATGCGCAATCCCGTCGCCGCCTGCCTCATTCTGACGGTCCTGGGCGAGGCGATCTTTTTCGGTTCGCCGGGCATCTTCGCCCTGTTCCTGCTGGGCCTGCCGCTGGCGCAGCTCCAGGTCACCCGCATCGAGGAACCGAAACTGAGCAAGCGTTTCGGCAAGACCTATCTCGAATACTGCCAACGCGTGCCACGCTGGTGGCCCAAACGCCCCAGCGACGACGACCCGACCGTACACGCCTAGCCCCAACCATCACGACCCTCGAACGGACACCACTCATGAATGCCTTGGTCACCGGTGGCACCGGCTTTTTCGGGAGCCATCTCATCGAAGAACTCCGCGAGCGGGGCGAATCGGTCCGAGCACTGGTGCGGCCGACCAGCAATCAAACACTGGTCCAACGTTTCGGCGCCGAGCCGGTCGAAGGCGACCTGGAAGACCTCGACTCCTTGCGTCGGGCCTGTGACGGATGCCGAGTCGTCTATCACTGCGCCGCCCGCGTCGAGATCGTCGGCACCCCCGCCCAGTTCGAGCAAACCACCGTGGCCGGCACCGAGCGACTTCTCGCCGCCGCCGCCGAGGCCGGCGTCCAGCGTTTTGTCTATGTCAGCTCCTGCGGCGTCTATCACCCCGCCCTTTTCGCTTCCGGCCAGGAGATCAACGAGTTCACCCCGGTGCGTGTTCCGCCGCGATGGTTTATCTATGGTCGGGCCAAGTACCGCGCCGAGTGCAGCGTCCGGGCTCAGTGCCCCACCCCGATGCAGTGGACCATCGTCCGACTCGGATACCTGTATGGTCCCCGCAACCGCACGATGCACACCTACCTCGAGCCGGCCATGCGCGACCGCACCATGCGCATCATCGGTGATGGTCAAAACGAAATGGCCTTCGTCTATGTCCGCGACGCCGCACGAGCCGTGGCCGCGGCAGGGCGACGCCCCCAGGCCGTAGGCCAAGTTCTCATCGCCGGTGGCAACGAGCACGTCACCCAGCAGCAATACTTCGACACGCTGGCCGACGGATTCGGCATTCCACGAGTGACCAAGCGCGTGCCGTATTGGGTTGCATTTTTTTTCGGCTGGCTGGGTGAGTATCTGGTTCGCAGCGGTCCGCGCCGGGCGGTGTTACGCCGCGCCGCCATCGCCCTGACCGGCCTGCCCCAGCACTTGCGCTGCGACCACACCCAAAAGCTGTTGGACTGGCGGCCGGAGGTCAAGTTCGCCGACGGCATGAAAACCGCCTTCCAGTGGTATCACGCCGAATACGATTAGGGAAGTTCACGAAATGGCGTGGTGTCCAGCCTCCGTTCCGGACGCCGGCAGTGCTACTTCGCGACTTTCACGTGCCGCCCGCACTTCTTGCAACTGACATACTCCGCGCTGAAGGTCGGGCTGAGCTGAATGGTGCCTCCGCAGGGGCAGCGGAACGATTCCCAATCCTCACCCTTTCGATGATAAACCAACGGACGATCCTCCTCTCTGCGCACGTCGTCGGCGTCGGGCTCGGCCTTGGGGATGTCGTGAAACCGGCCGCATCGCGGACACTTCACGCCGGCCAGGGCCAGTTGCGGCGGAATCTTGATCCGCATCCCGCAGACGCAAGGGATCATCAAGAAACCGGCCGCCCGGTCCAGCACGCCGATCGCCTCGCGTGCCCGCTGGGCGGCGTCTTTCTTCTTCTCGCCCTGCGGCGTGGATTTGCGAGCTTCGAGGTGGGTCTGCTGACTCAGAAACGCCGGGTCCAAGCAAGCATTCTTTTCGCCCCAGACCTTGCGAAAGGCCGATTCGTAATCGACGTATCCCGCGCCGCCGGCCATGCTGCGAAGGATGCCGATTCGTTTCTCCAGCGGCGGATGGGTGGAGAACAGACCCGCTGCGGAGGCGGATTGTAGTGGATTCACGATGTACAGCGGGGCGAGCCCCTTGCTCACACGCTCCTTCTTGCCCGCGGAGGCGGAGGCGCCGATCTTCTCCAGGGCCGAGGCCAGCCCGTCGGGGTATCGCGTGAATCGGGCGCTGCAAGCGTCGGCCAGGTATTCTCGCCGTCGGGAACAGGCCAAGAAAAGCAACCGGACGGCGATGGGCGCGAGGATGGCCAGAACAATGGCGACGACGAGCAGGATCGCCTGGGCCTGGCCGCCGCCCTTGGACGAGGACGATCGTCTTCGTCCGCCGCCGAACCACAGCGAGCGAAGGAACACCTCCGAGATCAGCACGATGCTGCCGACCATGACCGAGGCCAAGGTCATGAAACGAACGTCGTAGTTGTGGATGTGCCCGATTTCGTGGCCGATCACGCCTTGCAGCTCGTCTCGATTCATGCGCTTGAGCATGGCGGTGGTGACGGCGACGGCGGCCCGCGAAGGATCGCGCCCGACGGCGAAAGCGTTTGGTACGGGGTCGTCCATGATAAAGACGCGCGGCATGTTCGGCAGGCCGGCGGCGATGGTCATCTCCTCGACGACGTTCCACAATTGCGGAGCGTCCTCTTTTTGGATTTCGTGTGCCGTCGCGCTTCGCAGCAGGATCGCATCGCCGCCGAACAGGGCGGTGCAGGCCAGGCCGATCCAAAGTCCCGCGGCGACCAAAACGCCGATCCAGGGGCCCGGGGCCGTGAGCAGATTCACCGGCTCCTGGCTGTGGTCGGAGAATCTCAGCAGCAACGCCCCTCCGACGGCATAGCCCAGGGCCAATAGAATCAACCCCATGATGCCGATCAGGATCCATGAGCGGCGTTGGTTTCGTTGGATGGCTTCCCACATGGATGGCGAACGGTCCAGTGCAACAATGGTGGGACGGTCTGATGGCGACACGGGTTTATCGCAAAAGCTCGAAGAGCCGCGGGCTTTTTGCCCGCGCGGACGTTCCGAGCACTGGAACGCCCCTCGCAAATCAACACACCGCGCGGACTGAAGTCCGCGGCTCGTCTGAACGGTTTGCGTCGGTTCGCATCATGAAAAACTGACCTTCGGCACCTCGCGGGCGGCCTGGTCCTGCAACTCGAAAAACTCCTCCTCGTCGAAGTTGAACATGCCGGCGATGATGTTCGTCGGGACGCTCTGAATCTTGGTGTTGAACCTCATCACCGTGTCGTTGTAGAACTGCCGCGAGAAGCTCAGCTTGTTCTCGGTGGAGGTCAGCTCTTCCTGAAGCGCGAGGAAGTTCTGATTGGCCTTCAGGTCGGGGTACTGCTCCACGACCATCATCAACCGGCTCAGCGCGTTGCTCAGTTCGCCCTCGGCGCGGGCCTGCGACGCGACACCCTGGGCGCTGACCGCCTGGGACCGGGCCTGCACGACGTTCTGAAGCGTCTCTTTCTCATGGGCGGCATAGCCCTTGACCGTCTCGACCAGGTTGGGAATCAGGTCGTGGCGGCGCTTGAGCTGTACGTCGATCTGCGCCCAAGCATTTTTGACCTGGTTCCGCAGGCGGACCAGGCCGTTGTAGGCGGCCAGGGCCCAGAGCAGCAGCACGACGCCGACAACGACAATTCCGATCAGGATTGGGGACATCAGCGTGAACCTCCTTCTTTCGTCAGACGAATCGATGCGGAGAACCCTCGGCTATTGCGAACGATCCACGGGTCCATCCTACCCGGCTCTCATTCCGTCACCACCTCACTGGCATACAAATTCGCGAAAAACCGGACGACCGCGCCCTCATGCCCGCTGGCAAACGCGGCAATCAGCGTCTTCATCTCGCCACGATCGAACCACAGCCCATGATGCAACGGGCAGCCATCCAGTTCAAGGCCCGGCGGCTCGGCCGGGTAGATGGTGCGAAGCCTGCGCCGGCACCGTGGGCACCGCCGGTCGCTGCGCCGCCCACCGGCCGCCGCGTGAATGGCCTCGGCGAGCCTGCCCACGTCGCCGCCGGCCCGCTCGGTGATCGCCTCGATCTCTCCGGCATCGAGCCAGGTCCCTCCGCAATCCAGACAGTGGTCGATCTCAATCCCCTCAAGTTCCAGCACGATCATCGGTTTCTTGCAAGCGGGACACATGGACGCGCATCTCCTGCACGACACCCGGCATCTTCCCGGAGCCGGCTCCCCACAACAGTCTAACGCGGCCCGGCCCGGTCAACGATTAGAAAAACCTATGATTCTTCGCATGGGGGGGGGATCTGCTGGGCAGAGATAGGCCGTGACACTTTCGGCGGCTCAGGCAGCTAATTGAGGGTTATTTTTGGGGTTGGGTTGTGGCCCTTCGGGCTTTGTCGAGTTTGGCGCGGACGATGTTGTCGGCCGGTGGGGGCAGTTTCGGCAGGGACTTCTCGTAGAGGTGGATCGCCTTTTCGTAATCACCGTCCGCCGCGGCGCGATCGGCGTTCTCGGCGAGCCTGGCGGCCTCGAATGCCGTCCTCATCCGCTCGAGCATCCGCGCGGCCTCGGGGTTGGGCAGCTTCCAGGGAGAGCCCTCCAATTCCCACCGCGAACGCTTGAGGTTTCGTTCGGCCAGCAATAAGTCGCCTGTCTTGATGGCTTGGCGGGCCTCATCAATCAACCGAGCCGCCCGTGCGGTCCGGACCTTTTGCTCGATCTCGATCGACGGCTCGATCTCGTTGGCGGAGGTAAAGGCCTTCTCGGCCGCAGCGAAATCCGCATCCGCCAAGGCCCGCTGACCACGGATGATCCAGTCCTCGCGGCGCTGGGCGTCGAGAATCTGCTTGCGGAGTTGACGGGTCGCGCTGGTGATCTTGATCGCTTCGGCATCACTGCACGCAATGCCGGCTCCCTCGAATTCCTTCTTGCTCAGTTTCTCCCGAGCAAGTTCCAAGGCCTTGCGATACTTCACGTCGATCCTGGTCAGTTCCAGTTTGTCCTTGGTCGAGCTCGGGTCGAGTCCTGCGGCGCGGGCCTTTTCCTCATAATCGCCGAGTTTGAGCTTGGCGCTGGAGAAGAGGTGTTGCTCGATGTCCTTGTTGACGTCCTCGGCGAGGCGATAGACGTCTTTTTTGTTCCAATACTTGGTGCGCAGAGCGCTGAGCAGGGCCGGATTTGCGCCGCGGACCTCTGCCCGCTCGAGCAACTGCTTGGCATTGTCGAAGTCGTCCTTGGCGAGGGCCAATTGGGCCTCAACAAGGAGGAGCATGAGATCACTCTCGCTCGCCTCGGCTCCGAGGCCCGCCTTGCCGGCACACAAACCTGTCGCTTTTTCGAACTGCTTGAAGGCTGCCGGATAATCTCCACGCTCGTACGAGGCGATGCCATCGTCAATGATTTGCCTGATGGCACGTTTTTGCGGGTTGTCGTTCACATGGTTCCACAGGTATGGCACTGACAGGCTCAACGCGGACAGGATGATCGCGCTGAGGGCAATGGGCAGTGCCAGGCGGCGGCGGCGGCGGCGGAGGGGTTCTTCGACCTTGCCCAGCGGGGGAACGTTCCGGGGCACCACCGGCCGCGGTGGAGCTGGCGGCAGGGTCCGGCGAGAGGGACGGCGAATCCTCCGCCCCGGCTGCGCGCGCAGGCTTGGTTCCATTGGCGCGGTCTTTGTTGGTGGTTGTTCCAACGGCAATAACGCGTCCGGGTCGCGGAAGGTTCGCACGACGTGCCGTGAGGTCGATTGATCGTGCCGAACGAGCCACGTGAGACCATCGGGCAGCAGCGTAGTTCCCCTTGCCCCGAGCGAGGACGGCAGGGCCGGCGTCGGATTGCGAAGCTGTGATCGGATCTCCAGCACTCTCGTCGGCGCTGCGGCGGACAGCGCCGGCGGTGCGTCGGTCTTGTTGACCATGCTGAACTGTGTGGACAACATCTCCAAGACCTCCCGCCCCGAGGAAAGTCGGTGGTCCAGGTCTTTGGCGGTCATCTTGCGTAAGATCGAGGAGAGGGCAGGCGGCACGGTCGGGTTGAGGGTCGTCGCGTCGGGAAGGGCCGCAGCGAGATCGCAATGCCACTGCCGCCAGAAGTCGTCGTCGTGTGGCAGCTCGGACATGGGGTCGGCGAAATGGGCTCTGAAGACGACCCGGCCGACACTCAGTTCGTAGATCAGGAAGCCCAGGCCGTAAATGTCCGCCCGTGCGTCGTGCTCACCGGCGGCCTGAATCTCGGGCGCTGCGTACTTTGGCGTGATGGCCGGCGGCGGGGTGCTGTCCCCTTCGTGGGCGGCGCACGCCAGGTTCGTGATTCGCACCATTCCGTCTCGGGTGACGAGCAGGTTTTCCGGGCAAATGTCTCGGTGCACGATCCTGCGGGAATGCAACGCCTCCAGACCCCGACATGCCGTTTGCAGCAGCCGAACCGCATCGGTGGCGTCGGCCTGCCGCTTTGAGATCAGTGTCTCCAGCCGATCGCCATCGACGTATTCCTGGACGATAAAGAGACCTTCCTCGGCCTCGATCAGCTCGTGGATGTGGACCAGGCCGGGAACGTCTTTGGGAATCCGTGCCAGCAATTGTGCTTCGCGTTTGAACTCGCCGCAGGCGATCGGATCATCCACCAGCCTTGGGTCCATTTGTTTAATGGTGACGGACCGATCCAACATCCCGTCGCGCGCTTTGTAGATGATGGCGTTGAAGGTTGTGCCGATGCGTTCGAGGATTCGGTATTTGCCCAGCCCGGTGCCCGATGGAATGCCGCGGAAGGCGGGAGAACCACGCAGGGCGGAAGGCTTGCCGGCCTCTTGGCCGTGCGTCTTGGTTTGATCATCTTCGTGATCGTGTTTTCGGGACTGTGCCACGAGGCGACCTCGAACGACAATTCACCGGATGGAAACCGGTGCCACAAGGTTGGGATATCTCACGGACGCTCGGTCGGCGACCCATCCAGGGGCCGTAGCCATCGGCGTCCGAGAATCATTACAATGAGGGCGGAAAGTTGGCTCTATCGTCCCCCCTCCCCACGGACATAATCCTTCGATTCTATCCCATTGCGGTGCATAAAGTCCAGTGTGTCGAGAAACTTTGTTCCCAAAAAACGCATCTCCGTTGTGACATGGAAACCCAACAATTATGATAGAGGTAATGAAGATCGCCTTTGACCATAAGCCACTGGGTGAAAAGAGTTTGACTGGAGGGGTGCAGGTTCTCGCGGCCGTGTTCCTGGGCTGGTTATCGGCTGTTCCGGCGCTCGCCCAAGGGCCGGGGCCCAACCGCGTCGAGGCGGTGCCGGCGGTCGAGCGTGAGGTGGCACCCACGATTCGCCTGGTCGGCACGGTGCGTCCACGGGTCCAAACGACGGTCGCATCGGAGGTGTCCGGCCGCGTGGCCGAACTGCCCGTGGACGAGGGCGACTTCGTGGCCAAGGGCGCTCTTTTGTGCAAGCTGCGCGATGCCCCCCGACGGTTTTCCCATGACGAAGCCGTCGCCCGACTTTCCGAGTTGCAGGCCGGCCTGGCGGTCGCTCGTGCCGGTTTGAAGAAGGCCGAGTTCGAGAAAAACCGCACCGAGCGACTCTGGAAGAAGCAGCAATCCACCGACAAGGAACGGACCGACACGCTGGCGGACTTCGTCGCGGCAAAGGCCGCCGTCGATCAGGCTCGGTTCGCGGTCGATGCGCAGAAGGCCGTCGTGGATCGGCTGGCCGATGCGCTGGCCCAGACCGAGATTCACGCGCCGTTTAGCGGCTATGTGGTGGCCAAGCGGACGGAGGTCGGTGCGTGGGTGCAACAGGGTGGCGGCATCGTCGATCTGCTCGACCTGTCTGTGGCGCGCATCCGGATCAACGTTCCGGAATCCTACATCCCTTTCTGCCAGATCGGGGCCGAAGCGCGTGTCACCATCGAAGCACTGGATAAGAGTTTTGCCGGTCGCATCAGCCGCGTGGTCCCCAACGCAGACGCGCAAGCCCGAACGTTCCCCGTCGATATCGACATTCCCAACAAGACCGCCCAATTAAAGGCCGGAATGTTCGTTCGTGCGATGGTGCCGTCGGGCCCCAAGGGTCGGCATTTGCTGATTCCGAAGGATGCCGTGGTCATGCGCGGCCCAATGCCGATGATCTTCGTGGTCCGGCGTTCTAAGGAAGGTCAGATGGCCGACATGCTCCCGGTGAAGGTGCTGGACGAGGTCCTGGACGCCGTGGCGGTCAGGGCCCGCGGGCTAGCGGCGGGCGACTGGGTCGTCGTGCGTGGAAACGAACGAATGCGCGGCCCAGGACCGGTCATCGCAACGCTGCGCAAGGTTCCGACGAGGCTCAAGCCCGACTCCATCGCCGGGCGCGGCGAAAAACCTTCGCTGGCACTAGGCACGGATAAGAAGGGTGATCGGGAGGGAGCGAATGACCACGGCGGCGACGATCAGAAAAAGAACGAGCCGATCGACGCCCGTCACAGTGCGAAAGGGTCCAGAGCCAAGGGGGTACTCTCAGGTCCTGCCGGGCAGCAAGACACCCGCATCAGGCCGACCAGCCGGCCCAGCGGCGAGGGCTGAATCCATGCAGGGTGATATCGCCGTAGAGGATGCGGTGATTCGTCAGCGACGGCGCCTTGTAAGCAGAAAACCGGTGAGGACGAGCATCCAAGCCGTCGCAGGCTCCGGGATGGCGCGGACGTTATCCATCCCCATCTGCGCGACGATGGGGGGAGAACTGCCCACGCCGGTGGGCGTGCCGGGCTGGTGACGGAAGAGAATCTTATCCACGTTTTGCAGAGTGAGGTTCAGGTCGTTGCCGCTGCCACCAACGTTCACGAGATCGGCGGCCGACAAACCGAAGGTCAGTGTGTGCCAAGCGCCGTCGGCCGGGACGGTATGAGCGAGCGTCGAGGTGAAGTCCCCGCCGGCGCCGAACGGAAACAGCAGGCGAATTCCCAGATCAACGCCGCTGGCACTGAAGTTTTTCATGTCGACCTGGATCGCCGTGACGCCTGCGGTGACGTAATCGCCGGACCACTGAGCAAACTCGTTGTCCGTAGCCAGTTTACTTCCCGGCCCACTACCACCAATCGACGTGATTTGCAGATAGTTGTCGTCTACGCCGGCCGGGCCGCCCGAAGGAATGTTGACCGGCGGGCCGGGAGGGGTGGCGAATGAGCCACCCCAGTTCTGAACCGTCCCGTCCTCAAAGTCGTCCACCTGGCCCAACATGACGCCCGCCTTTGCGGCCACGGGCCCAACCAGGAATCCGGCCAATAGCATGAGCAGTGTGCTTCTCATTGTTCCTTCCTATTCGATGTGCCGTGCGATGACAG
>Ga0114931_10009856_pt1 | contig 11409 bp, 9 predicted proteins | sample 2SBtaG_FD_89579 | JGI IMG/M metagenome (GOLD analysis project Ga0114931, IMG submission 89579) | Deep subsurface microbial communities from Kolumbo volcano to uncover new lineages of life (NeLLi) - 2SBTROV14_V59a metaG | ecosystem: Environmental > Aquatic > Marine > Volcanic | place: Kolumbo...
CCGCGCGGAAGAATACCACCAGCGTTATCTCCAAAAACGCGGCCAGACGAATTGTCATATTTGAGCGAAATTTTGTAGGGTGCGTTGTAAAACGCACCGACTATTCCAAGACGTATTCGAATGGTAGGCTTTTTAACCCACCCTACTTCTCAACTACCTTAATTTGAAAAAACCCAATTACAAATCGACATGAATGATAGCCAAAGAGCGTATGTAGATTTCACTACAAATCAAACCAGACACGCGGAAGGCAGAGATGCTCGACATAGATCAATTCTCGCAGAGGTCGAGTCCAAAATCGATTCGATCATTGAACGTGAGACAAAACTCCCAGCCTTAATAATTCATGATGGTGATTATGTAGAATTATTGAAAGAGGCACGGGATTTGTTCAGACACGCCTTTTTCTACTCGTGTGTTGCAATGTGCGGAATTGTTTCCGAACGCATCCTGAAGAATATTTTGAGCCAACACATACGCATCCAAATAAATGACAAAATAACCCATCCAAACAAGAATGCGATGAAACGATTAGAACGACTCACAATCAATCAGACCATTGATTTTCTATCAGAGAAGGATTGTATCGATACAGATGTAAAGAATTCTGCACATAAGCTAAGGCAACTTCGTAATAGATATGCTCACGCAGGCGGAACCGATCCTGAGGGTGATACCTTAAAAGCAATTCAATATTTACACAAGATCGTGGAAGGTACAGTTTCGCTACTCAAAGATCATCAAATTCTTGACGGAAAGCTCGTATCAAAAAATGAACTCGAAGATGGAACGAACACTCAGGTTGATCCTTCAACCAACCCCTCGTAAAGCAAACTGCCGATTCTCACCAGCGTTGCACCCTCTTCGATGGCGATCTCGAAGTCGCCGCTCATTCCCATCGAGAGTTCTTTCAGCGGGAACGCTTCGTCGGCGAGATCGTCCCTCAGTTCTCGCAGTTGTCGGAAAACCGTGCGGGCAGCCTCCGGTCTATCCACCCGGGCGGCCATCGTCATCAAGCCGTCGATTTTTAGATGAGAAAATTCTTCAAACCGTTGGCGATTTACTCTCAACTGCAAGACTTCAAAGCCGTGCTTCGCCGCTTCCCCGGAAAGATTGAGTTCTAACAGCACCGATGTCGTGATGCCAAGTTCTGCCGCGATACGGTCAATCGCTTCTAACAGTCGAAACGAATCGACCGAGTGGATCAACTTCACGACCGGCAACACCTTGCGGATTTTGTTCCGCTGTAACGACCCGATGAGGTGCCAATGAAAATCTCCCGCGATCATCGAAGCCCTCTCATCAAGTTGCTGTGGGCGACTTTCCCCCAGGTCTTCGATGCCCAGTTCAAGCAGGAAGTGAACCCATTCGATTTGTGCATACTTCGTCACGGCAACAAGCTTAACATCGTCGGGATGCCGCCCCGCTCTCTCGCAAGCGGTTGCGATCTTTGCCTGCACTTCATGCAGATTTTTTTCGATAAGAGATGGGATCGAGAAATGGTTCATTGATGTTTTTGAGAGTGAATGACGTTTCTAAAATTATTTTTGAGTCTGTATTCATGTTATTCGTCATTGCGAGAAAGGCAATCTCGAACGAAAAAGAATCGAAAAAGAACCTACCTCGGGTGGCACGCCCTAAGTCTTCGAAGGGCGTGGAAAATCCTTGAAGCATCTCAGAGCCGCGCGTGTTCACAAGCGGGCCGGTGTGAATTACTACCGCCCTGCGCACGACCACCTCAAGGGTGGTCGTGTTCGATTGCTTGTCGCGACTCTGATTGTTTTCACACGGTTCCAGATCCCCGGAATCTTTAAGATTCCGGGGATCTGGCGTAGGATAGATCGATTGACCAACCCTCGACACACTTCATTCCCAGGTTTTAGATGATCGAAAAAACGGGCGCCTTCGAATTCCAGAAATTCCCGCAGAACTGCGATGTTCCTATCGGCTGCATCGGAGCGGGGTTCGTCATGGCCGACTGCCATCTTGTTGCATATCGAAACGTTGGTTTGAATCCTGTCGCCATTTCATCTCGAACCAGAGCTAACGCCGAATCGGCAGCAAACCGTCACAGGATTTCCAAAGTCTATGAACATTACACCGAGTTGCTGAAAGACGAGGAAATACAGGTCGTCGATATTGCCGTGCCGCCGGATATTCAGTTCGAGGTGATTCAGGAAGTTGTCAAACACAGCGATCACATTATTGGAGTGCTCGCCCAAAAACCACTAGGAATGAACTACAACCAGGCCAACGAAATTGTAAGACTCTGTCGCGATGCTGGAATCACACTCGCGGTCAACCAGAATATGCGTTACGACCAGTCGGTACGGTATTGCAAAGGGCTATTGGAGCGGGTGGAATTGGGCGAACCCGTTTTGGCGACCATCGACATGCGGGCGATACCGCACTGGATGCCTTGGCAGGAACGACTGGGTTGGGTGACGCTGCGAATCATGAGCATTCACCACCTCGACACGTTTCGGTTCTGGTTCGGCGACCCCGTTCGAGTTTTCGTATCGACCCGACCCGACCCGCGAACCGCAAAAAAATTCGCACATACCGACGGAATCTGTCTTTACATTCTGGAATACGAAGACGGGTTGCGGGCATCGTCGTGTGACGATGTGTGGACTGGTCCCGCTGAGGGAAGGGCGGCGAAAGAGATCGGCATCGACTGGCGGGTCGAGGGAACGCAGGGGCTTGCATTAGGAACCATCGGATGGCCAAGCTATCCCGAGCGAACGCCCAGCACGATCGATTACACAACAATCGAGTCGGACGGAAAGTGGGAGCGTCCGCGTTGGGACGACGTCTGGTTTCCCGATGCGTTCTCCGGACCGATGGCCGAACTACTTTGTGCGTTGGAAGAGGAAGCGCAGCCAAATTTGTGCGGCAAGGACAATCTGCAAACGATGGCGTTGGTCGATGCCTGTTATCGTTCTGCCGAAGAGCATCGTGCTGTAGAAATTGCGGAGATTCTCGGTTAATCTCGCTTTCATCCCCGGCATCTCCAAGATGCCGGGGATCTGTTTTCTCTTCCCATTTCGATGATTTTCGAGAATTTGGTAATCGTCACCGTTTTTTCAGACCGATGTAGATAACGAGACGTCAGGTTCGTGATCTGGCGTTGCGCTCGAATTGTCGCGATCTCATTATTACTCAACTCCACCGAATGTCCCCAATGGAAGCAACTCGACTCAACGACATCGTCGATTTCGATAGTTCCCCTTTTTCTGTCGCGGGCAGCCCACACGTTGGTACCCATTGCGAAGTCTGGAAACTTGAAGACGAATCTTCCCACGTTCCCGTGGCATTGAAAATTCTTCGCAAGGAGTGGTCTCAAGACGATTTGATCGTCGCAGCGATGAAACGAGAATGGGAAATCTGTTCGCGAATGACCGCAACGGAAATCGTTCGGGCATACGATAAAGACCTCGACTGCGAACGTCCCTGGATGTTGATGGAATGGATCGAGGGGGAGTCGTTGGAAGAGTGTTTGAAAAACGAATCCCAATTATCGATTGCGAAAGCGGTTTGGATTGTCAGACAAATTGCTCAATCGTTGCAAATTCTGGAGAACTACAATACCAACCACGGAGATTTGAAACCGTCAAACGTCATGTTGCAACCGACCGGTTTCGTCAAGCTCGTCGATTTGGGTTTCAGCAATAAAATTAAAGATGCTCACAAGACGACACGTCGCCCACTGATTAAAGGGACGATCGAATATCTTGCACCGGAACTTGTCTCCGGGGAATTTTGCCACCCGGTCATCAGCGATATTTACAGTCTGGGGATTATATTCTATCGCATGATTGCAGGACGGTTACCTTTTCGTTCCCACCAGGCAGCCGAAGTTGTCCGCATGCACCGCCAGGTTCGTCCGCCGGGACTGGATCGGTTTTGCCCGCAACTGCCTTTGCAGATTCACGATCTGATCGACCGAATGCTTGCCAAGCACCCGTTGCGAAGAATAGGCGATCTTGACCAACTTGTTCGCGAGTTGATCGACATCGAATTGCAGTTGAAGTTGAGGCCCATCTCTGAAAAAGCCGCGTAAATTCGAGTCTTGCTTTGAATTTCGAGCTGGATGACGTATTTCGCACACCGTTCCCGTGCTCGCTGGAAACTTTACCCCTGCATCTTGCAAGTTGAGACAACAAGAAAAAAGTAGCTGGAATTGGTCGGATCCCCTTCGTCACAGCTTCTCGGTTCGTCATAGTTCATCGGCTGTATGAACCAGCGCGGCCAACACATCCATCGTGGAGACGATGCCCACAAGCACACTATTTTCGTCAACGACGGGGACGCGATGCCAGTGTCCTTCACACATCACTCGAGCGACTTCCACTATCGGCGTGTCGGTGGTGACCGACGTCACCTGATCCGACATTCGATCCCACACTTTTTCCTCGTTTGCTTGGGGTAACGAACTCTTCTCGTGATGAATCGGTTCCCTTTTTCCGAGCATCGATCCCTCTTGCGACCGATGCTCGAGCAGATCGGAGATCGAGAGAATTCCGATGAATGTTCCACTCTCGTCAACGACAGGAGCACCGGTGATGCGTTTTTCTTTCAAACTGGAAATGGCTTCGGTCAACGGGTCGGTATCTTTCAACACGACCAGGTCGTGAGTCATCAGGTCTCGGGCGGCAAGCGTCCCCAGTCGACCGGGTAGAATGGGCATGGTCAATTCCTTTTGAGAAACCTAGAAAGTGTTCTTAGGGAATTATAGGGAATCGATCGCAAAAGTCATGAGGTGGCCAGTTTCTGGCTGGTTCGAGTTTCGTCAGGATGGTGATTTCTGTTTTGTCGAAACCATTCTGGCATAACGTGCCATCGCCATCAACGGAAAGTAAATTCGGTAGAAATGGTATTTCAAATAGAACACTTTGGGAAATCCGGTTCCTGTGAACGGTATCTCGTCCCAAGTTCCGTCAGTATTTTGCGTTTCGAGTAGATATTCGATTCCTCGTTCGACGGAAGGGGAGTTCACTTCTCCAGCCGCAATTAAGCCCATGATCGCCCATGCGGTTTGCGATGCGGTGGTCGGACCGGTTCCTTTAAGAGCGGCATCGTCGTAACTGCGAGCAGTTTCTCCCCACCCACCATTAACCTGTTGCTTGGAAATCAACCAGCGCGCAGCGGATTGAATTCGTGGATCTTGAAGTGGAATTCCCGTTGCGGTAAGTCCTACTAAACATTGCCAGGTTCCATAGATGTAATTCACACCCCAACGACCGTACCATGTAAAGTCGTTTTCCTGCTCCGCCCAGACGAATTCCACCGCTTTTTGCACAGCAGAATGTTTGCGGTCGAGATTCAAACCAGCGAATAATTCCAGAATGCGTGCCGTCAGGTCGCATGTCGGCGGATCGATCATCGCGTTGTGATCGGCAAATGGAACTCGCGTGAATAACTCTCTGTCGTTCCTGGAATCAAACGCTCCCCATCCACCGTTCTTACTCTGCATCGCCAGCAGCCAGCGAACGCCTCGCCAGATCGCGGTTAATTTTGGTGTCACTTCTTCGATATCCTGAACGATCTTTTTGGGATCGGTATTACGGGAAGATAGAATAGCAGCGGCATTTTGGTCTTGCTGGTGTGGGCTCCAATCTCCCAGAAGAAAGTCGGCAGACCAATCGGTATTACCCAACGAAGGCAAACATCGGCAAATTGCCGTTAGTACCATCGCCGTATCGTCAATGTCGGGGTAGAAGCGGTTGTTGAACTCGAAGCACCAGCCGGATGGTTCGTGACCGGGGTTCAATACGCTCCAATCTCCCTTTTCGCGAATCTCCTGCTTCAACAACCAGTCGATCGATTTACGAATTGCAGGATGATCGGTGGGAAGATCGGCTTCGCGGAGTGCCAGTGTGGTGAGTGCGGTATCCCAAACGGGCGACATACAAGGCTGCAATCGCAACGTGTCGTCTTCGCAGATGGAAAGCTTCTTGAGTTCCTCAAGTGCATCCTGCACGAAGATCGAGTTTTGGGGATATCCCAGACATCTTAAGGCAACGACACTCCAAACGATTGGTGGAAAGATGGCTCCCAAACCATCGCTCGATTTGAAGCGGCGTTTCATCCACTTTTCCGCTTTACCCAAGGCAATTTTTCGCAACGGACGGATACGTAACTTTTCCAGAGTCTTCAAGCCAAGATCCAGTCCGTGAAATACTTTATCCCAGTTCAGCCTGCGTTTTTTCCGAAGTTCGTCGAGATGCTCCGCAGGGGGCATTGTTGCAGGAATTTTGGAAGGATTGCCCAGAAAAATTTCGTCGATGTTGTATTCAACAGACATACGCCGAACCGGTTTGAAAGACCACATGATGCTCAGTGGAATCAAAATGGTTCGTGACCACGCAGACATTTCGTAGACGTTAAACGGCATCCAGCGTGGTGTGAGAATCAGTTCCGGTGGAACCGCCGGACATTTCGAGTAATCGATGATGCCCAGTAAGGCAAGATAAAACCGCGTAAAACTATTGATCCGCTCTGCTCCCCCTGCATTCAGAATGGCATCGCGAGCATGTTGCATCGGTTCGATGTCTGGAGAGTGATCCGTCAATTTGAGAGCGAAGTAAGCTTTCACCGACGCACTGATTTCAAGAGGACCACCGGGATAGAGTGACCAACCCCCTTCGGGAAGCTGCTGCCCAAGAATATAATTTGCGGCCATTCTGGCATCTTGGGAATTTTCCATTCCGAGATAAGCGAGAAGCAGAATGTACTCCGATTCGAGAATCGTATCTCCTTCGAGTTCCGCAACCCAGTAGCCTTCCCCTCGTTGTTCGTCGAGGAGATAATCGCGAGTTTTTTCGATGGCAGAATGAAGACGCGGATTCCTGCTTTTCAGTGCAAGAGGATCCAGCGCACGTTCGGAGACGTGGGGAGACTTCTCAGCGATTTCTTCGGAAGTGTCGAAACGCAATCGTCTCGAACCGAGCCATCCAGAATTCATCGGTGTTTCCTTCCAGTTGGAATCAAGCGGTATCCTACCTCTTCGAATTCGATGGGGGGAGTGATTCTATTCTCGAAATCCAACTCAATCAACCTCAATTTAGAAACACCGATAAAACACATCTATAAGAAAATCACAACATAAATAATTGCCAAAACGATTTGCGCCAAGGCGAACGGCACTGCCGCAACCACGAAACCCACAAAGCTCATTTCTATTTTCTGTTTGCGAATGATTGTTATCGCAACAACGGTCGATGCCGAACCGATAGGAGTGATATTTCCACCCAGGTTGGCACCGAAGATCACGCACCACCAAAGAGGCGAATTCGTCTCGGTTTGCAACCCCTTTAGAATTTTCGCCAGCATTGCCGCGAGGGGGATATTGTCAGTGACCGAACTTGCCGCAGCCGAACTCACCAACAGCAAGCCCGATGCGACATTTTCCGAAAGACCAAGAATTCCTTGAATTCCTTCTCCGATCAAACCCAGCACTTCGGCATGCTCCATCACGTTAATGACGACGAACAACCCCGCAAAAAATGCGAGTAAATCCCAATCGACGGTCGAATAAAACTTATCGACTTCATGTTTGTAAGTCACAAGCATCACGCCCGCAAAAAATAATGCGACGAAACCCATCCCCAAACCGTCAAGTCCCCAGGGGAGATGCTGTTGCCCGGAAAGCGAGGCAATGAAGAGTACGAGAATTCCCACCGCGAACCAGAAAAACTTCTTGCTGGGAATCCCCTCGTTTTCGTCGAACCCCGCAACCATCGTCGCTGCCTCGCGTTTTTCTTCTTCAGTCGTGAGTCTATTGATGCCGAATTTCCATTTCCCCATCAACAACGTCACCGCCGTTGCCACCACCACATAAGGCGCAGCCACCAGAAAGAACTTTCCGAAGCTGATGCTCGCTGTATTTCCCACGATGATGTTGGGGACGCTGCTAATCAGCGTCAGCAGTCCGCCCACGTTGGTGAGCAATCCCTCGATCAGAAGAAATCCAAGCAGCAAATCGGTGCGATTCAGTTTTTTCAGCGAGACGGACGTCAAACTTCCGATGATGATCATCGCGGTGACGTTGTTCAAAACGGCAGAAAATATGACCGTGAGAACGCCGTAAGACAGCAAAAGTTTCCACGGGTCACCGCTGGATGTTTTGGTAAGTTTGATCGCCATCCAGGTGAAAACACCGGAACGGCTTGTGACTTCCACGAACAAACTGGCCCCCAGAATAATCGTAATCACTCCCCAATCGATGGCAGGAATATAAACCGGAAGCGCAAGCTGGTGGCCGTCAGGAAGTTTCACATCGCCGAAAGAAAGCAACTCCAACATGGTTGCCAAAATCAAACATAATCCCGCGAAGGCTCCCACGACCATCGATTTCTTCGCATGAATTTTTTCTTCGAACGCAAGGGCCGTAATCATCCCCACAAGAATGAACAGAAAAAGGTATGTCACCCAGTGGGGAACTTCTTGAACATCATTTGCCAGAAGAACCAGCATCGTGCTCTATTCCTCGAATGAACTTCCTGAAACTGAGATTCCCGGAATCTTAAAGATTCCGGGAATCTGGCGTCGGCATCTTACAACAGTAACATCGCGGTGTCCGTTAATTCCACGCTGATGGAATACGTCATACCGTGCATGGCGAGCTGGCCTTCGTCTTTGGTGTTCGCGACCAGCAAATCGATCTCGTGTTCGTCGATTAACTGACGATATTCCCGCAAGTGGTGTCCTTTGCGCACCCGCTCGTGAAAAGAGAGATTCGGACCGTGCTCTTGTAACGCAGCAATACAAATTTCTATGAAATCGCGAGCCTCTTTGAGAAGCTGTCCCTCGATCAGTTCACGAGCGGAATCGGTTTCGATTTCTGGAATTTTTGCAATGGCATCCATAAAACGGTCAAGTGCTGCTTCGTCTTCGGTGTGACAGAGCCAGACACTGCCTCCTAACGTGCAAAGCCGAACGCCGTAATTTACCAAGCGGTTATCGCCTGAGATGTGGTCTGTCACAACCATCACACGGTTGCAATTTTTTCCAACCAGCGAAATGGGTTTTGCCGCTGTTCCGGGTAACACCAGTACCGGGATGCTTGTTTTTTGGGTCAACACATCGAGGTACAGACCCAGACTGTGTTGAGGCACAAACGATTTCGCGTGAAGCAGCCGATACGTGACGAGCAGATCGGTTTGATCTTCATCGATTTTTTCCAGTAAGTCGTTCACGTTGGAGTAATCGTTTTCTGCGAAAACTCGCCAACTCTCAATCGTCTCGAATCTTGGAATGAATTGTAGTACCTGGCGTTTGAGTTCCTCTGCTGAGGACGAAGCCCCATCGATAACAATTGTCGCTTTTGAGATGGGTATTTCGGCAAAGGCGAACTGTTCCCGTTCGGCCCGTTTGAAGATCGATTCGAACTCGTCAATATGTTCCGATTTACCGGTCATGGAAATCCACTTTTGTTGCGATTGACAAGCACGAATACCGATCTGTTCGAGCGAGTGTAACGGTTTCAGCTTCATTCCTTAAGGCAGAACTGCTTGAAAATCGACGATACCCAGATCCCCGGAATCTTCAAGATTCCGGGGATCTGTATTCACCATGAATTTCGCGTCGGATGATGCGTCTTGAGTTGTCGAAGAGTGTGGGAACGTTGAGGAGTTTTCAAGTAGAGGAACCTTTTCACGTCCTATTGAGCGCTGCTATTCTTGTTATTGTGGTAAATTGAAATCTCCAGAGAATCTTCCAGATAAGACAACGGAAAACGACATGACACAGAAAACGGAAAAAATCGATCGGAGCGAAGAGGAATGGCGGGAAATGCTCTCCGCCGAGCAATTCCATGTTTTGCGAGAGAGAGGAACAGAAAGTCCGTTTGAAAATGAGTTTGACAAGCATTTTGCGTTGGGTACTTATTCCTGCGCCGCATGTGGGCAAGAGTTGTTCGATTCGGAGACCAAGTTCAACTCGGGATGCGGCTGGCCGGCGTTCTTCGCTGCGAAAGCGGGGGACCGCGTCAATCTGCTTCCTGACAATTCGCATGGCAGACAGCGAACCGAAGTCACCTGCGCACAGTGCGACTCGCATCTGGGTCACATTTTCGACGACGCGCCCCAAACCCCAACAGGCCAACGCTACTGCATCAATTCTGTTTCGTTGAAGTTCACAGCTTCTCAGTAGAAGCAACCCCGAATCTCAACGAGCTACGAACGGTTCCTCTTCTGCTTCCTTGCGAAATCGATCGCAATGCGACATGATGAGAATCGAACAAAGAACATTGACTTCATGCGAATAAGGAGACGCCCTCGGATGACCGCGCGCAAAATCAACCTGAAACAATTACTCGTCTTTTCGCTCATACTTGTGTCGTCGGTTTCGCTATTGTCGAGGCAATCCTTGGCGAAAGACCAGAAGAAAAAACGCCCCAACATCGTTTTCATCTTTTCCGACGATCATGCTTCCCACGCGCTTTCGTGCTACGGATCGAAAATCAATCAAACGCCTCACCTCGATCGTATTGCCAACGAGGGGATGATCTTCGCCAATTGTTTTTGCACGAACTCGTTATGCGGCCCCAGCCGAGCGGTGATCCTCACCGGAAAGCACAGCCACATTAACGGCTTCAAACAAAACGGAAATCGGTTTAATGCAGCACAACAAACTTTTCCAAAATTGCTGCAAACGGCCGGATACCAGACGGCCATTGTCGGCAAATGGCATTTGGGAACCGAACCCACTGGTTTCAATTACTGGCAGATTCTTCGCGGACAGGGCACCTACTATAACCCCAATATGAAAGAAATCGACAACCCCAAAGGTGTCAAACACGTCGGTTACACGACCGATATCATCACCGATGTCGCGCTCGATTTTCTTAAGAACAAACGCGATCGAGACAAACCTTTCATGCTGATGTATCAAAACAAGGCTCCCCATCGAAATTGGCAACCGGGGCCGAAATACCTCGACATGTACGACGGCGTCACCATCCCGGAACCGGACAACCTTTTCGACAACTACGAGGGACGTGGCACCGCCGCCAAACAACAGGATATGATGATCAAAAAAACGTTGACGCCGTTTGACCTAAAATTTCGACCGCCCAGAAATCTCAAGCCAGATCAACTCAAAGTGTGGAATGCCGCTTACAATCCCAAGAACAAAGCGTTCCGAGAGGCAAACCTGAAAGGCAAAGCGCTCATCCGCTGGAAATATCAGCGCTATATCAAGGACTACCTGCGTTGTATTGCCTCGGTAGACGACAACGTCGGTCGATTCTTAAAATACCTGGACGACTCCGGTCTGGCAAAAAACACCGTGGTCATCTACTGTTCCGATCAGGGTTTCTTCCTGGGAGATCATGGATGGTTCGATAAACGGTTTATGTACGAGGAAGCATACCGAATGCCTTTCATGGTGCGCTGGCCGGGAAAA
>Ga0114931_10009857_pt1 | contig 11409 bp, 13 predicted proteins | sample 2SBtaG_FD_89579 | JGI IMG/M metagenome (GOLD analysis project Ga0114931, IMG submission 89579) | Deep subsurface microbial communities from Kolumbo volcano to uncover new lineages of life (NeLLi) - 2SBTROV14_V59a metaG | ecosystem: Environmental > Aquatic > Marine > Volcanic | place: Kolumbo...
CCATGAACTCGGAAATCGTGCGCCTGACCGTTTCCGGTTCGACCCTGCGATGTCTAGGCTTCGCAGGGTCGAACCGGAAACGGTCAGGCGCACGATTTCCGAGTTCATGGACACGCTGTGCCTCCAGCGTGTCCATGAACTCGGAAATCGTGCGCCTTACCGTTTCCGGTTCGACCCTGCGAAGCCTAGACATCGCATTGCTGAAGGCACGCAGCGCATTGTCGTCAAGTTGTTCGAGAACCGGCCCGGCGGCATTCGGTCCCAGAACCCCGATGATGATCGCAGCTTTCTGAGCCGGCGAGAGATCCTGATCCCGCGATGTGGCCCCCGGTGCCGCCCCCGGTACTACTGCGGGCTCGCGTGTGCGTCCGCCGGCGTTCCCGGCAACGAGTGGGTTCGTCATTGCCCGTAACCCCTCAGCAAGGCCCCGGCGACCAGGCTCCAGCCATCGGCGATCACGAAGAAGGCGAGTTTCAGCGGCAGCGACACGACGACCGGCGGCACCATCATCATCCCCATCGACATCAGCACCGAGGCAACCACGAGATCGATGACCAGGAATGGCAGAAAGATCATGAACCCGATCTGGAAGGCGCGCTCGAGTTCAGACAGCATGAAGGCCGGAACCAGAAGCGAGAGCGGTGTCGGCTGGCCGGGCGTCAGCGTGGCACTTGGCCCTGATGCCGAGGCCGCAAGCTCGGCGATGGTCTTGGACGAGACCCGCCCCTCCATGAATATCCTGAACGGTTCGATGCCGCGCTCCCACCCCTGTTCCGGCGTGATGTTGCCGTCGATGAGGGGCGAGAGCCCGGCCGTCCAGGCCTCGGAAAACACCGGCTCCATCACGAACCAGGTCAGGAACAGTGCGAGGGTCACGATCAGCATGTTCGGGGGCGATTGCTGAAGCCCCAGCCCCTGGCGCAGGATGGCGAGCACCGTGACCATGAAGGGAAAGCAGGTCACCATCATGGCGATGCCCGGTGCCAGGCTCAGTACCGTTGTCAGCAGGAACAGCTGGACGACCCGCCCGGTCAGGGTCGCGCCCTCGCCGAGATCGATGCTGATCGACTGCGCCTGCGCCTCGCCGGCCAGCAGAGCCAGGCAGAGTGCGGCACAGATGCCGAGGGATCTGGGAAATCGAAGCATACCGCCTTCAGAAGAGATCGCTGACATCCACGACCTCGGTCAGGCGGACGCCGAGACGCCCGCCGTCTTCGCTCAGCTCCTCCAACTCACCGCGCGTGATGACCCGGTCCCCGACCATGATCTGGACCGGATCGTCGACCCGGCTGGAGAGTGGCAGTACCATGTCGCGGCGCATGGCCAGAAGTTCGCCGATCACCGGCTGGGCCTGACCGACCGAGACGACCACATCAACCGGCACCGAGAAGATGGCCCTGCGGTATTGCCCCTCGGCGCTCTGGTCCCGGCGATCGAGAAACGGCGCCTGTCCGGGGTTTTCGTCTCCCTCGGGGGACGGCCGGTCAGGTTGATCGGTCTCATCGTTGTTCATCGTTTATGTTTCCTTTCCGGATTCGGAGAAGTGCAGATGGAAGACACGCCGGGCCGCCTCATGCATCGCATTCAGATCGATCTCGCCGCCGCCATTCTGCCAGGTGAGCCTGATTTGCCCGGGGGCGAGCCGGTCTTCCGCTTCGAGCGAGACGCCGGGACCAATACGACGCTCCGAAATTGCACGGGAAACCGCTTCGGCATCCGTGGCGGCGGTGTGGAGTTCGAGCCACGGATCGGGCAGCTTGGCAAGGATCGCGCCTGCCATCGCCGCGACCTCCGCGGCGAAATGGCTGTCGAGGAGGTTTTCCAGGCAGGCTTCTGCGGCTGCGCCCAACGCATTTTCGAACCGGTATGCAAGTTGTTCACGGGCGCGCTTGCCCTCGGCAATGAACAGTGCGAGCGCTTCGGCTGTCGCTTCCGCGCGAGCCGTCTGGGTATCCGGCAACGCATCGTGTGCGGCCCCTGACACACCGTCCAAGCGAGGCGGCAAGCTCGCGGATTCCGACGAGATACCGGGCGCGTCATTCACCTGCCCGGTCTGGCAGCCGCTTGTCAGACCGCCGGCCGGTTCTCCGGCTTCGCCATCTGTCGATTCCGTGTGGAGCGGCACAAATCTTGAGGCTTCCAGCTCACGCCGGACCTCATGCCAGCACGGGGCGGGCTCCGGCGGCCTGTCGTCTTCATGCCCTGTGAGATCGGGCAAGAACGGCTCGAGCACGATACCCTCGATCATGCGGCCTCTTCCTCACCTGGAGACAGCCATTCACGCAATGTCTCGACTGTCTGTTCAGGGTTCTGTGCAACTGCGGTGCGCAGGGTCTCGCCATCCTTGGCCGGGCCATCGACACCCTGCGGGAGCGCTGCTGGTGCTGGCGACCCCGCAAGCATCCGGTCATCCGTGGTCGCCGGCCCGGCTTCGAGAGCCGCGGGCATGAACGCAGCGGCCGGGCCTGATGCCGCGCTACGGCTCAGTAGCGGCCTGACGACAGACAGCGCCAGGACCACCGCGACCGCTGCCAGCACGATGATCTGGATCAGGGTCATGGCGTTGCGTTCGATGAAACGCCGTATCGGGCTGATCTCGACGAGCTCGCCGGGCGTCGCGTCAGGCTGGAAAGCCATGCTTTCGACCGTCACGATGTCGCCCCGTGCCTCGTCATACCCGATCGCCGCGATCACCAGTTGACGCAGGGCGGACAGTTCGTCCGCGCCGCGCGGTTGCCACTGAAGCTTGCCCTCGCTGTCCGGGGCGCTGATGCCGTCAACCAGAACCGCCACGCTGATCCGGCGGATCGCACCGGGTTGGCGGGTGCGTTCGCGCCGGATCTCGGAATAGTCATAGTTGACCCTCTCGCGGGTCTCATTGCGGGCGCTTTTACGATCGGCCCCGTTTTTCGCATCCCCGGCGGGCAGGTTGCTTGCCACGGTGACATTGCCCGCGGTGCCGGAGCTGCTGTCGGTGATTTCCTCGCTATCGGAATTTATCGTCACGCGGCTCTCGGGCTGGATGATCTTTTCACTTACGGTTTCTGCTTCCCGGTCGGTCTCGACCGTGACGCTGACCCGTGCCTTGTCACGCCCGACGCGTGCGTCCAGCAACTGTTCGATCTCGGCCTTGAGCTTGGTTTCCCGCGACTGTGCTTCCGTGGCGGCATCCGCCAGCGGGTTTTCGGACCCCGGCGCAAGAATCATCCCCCGCCGGCTGTCGAGCACTGCGACCTGTTCCGGGCTCAACTCGGCCACGGCTAGGGCGACCAGATAGCGGAATGCCGTTGCCTGGGCGGGGGTGAGTGTTCCACCGGCCATTGTGACCGTGATCGACGCGGTCACTTTCGCTTCGGTATTCGAAAACGGGCGGCGGCTGGGCGCCGCGATGTGCACACGGGCCGCACGCACCCCGGGTGACGCCAGTATGGTTCGCGCAAGCTCGCCTTCCTTGGCGCGCCAGTAGGCAGCGTTGAACATGTCGGTGGTCGCCGAGAAGCCGGAGATCTGGTCGAGAAGCTCATAACCGGCCTGACCCTGCCGCGGCAGGCCGTCCCGGGCGAGCGAAAGCCGCACACGATCGCGGGCATCTTCCTCGACATAAATAGCGTCGCCACGAACCTCAGATGTGACATTCATCTGTTCCAGTGCCCCGAGCACCTCGCCGGCAGTCGCCGGGTCGAGGCCGGAATATAGAAGCGCCATACCGGGACGTGTCGCGACCTGCGCAAGTGACAGAACGGCGATAATGGTCAGCAGCGCGGCGCCAGCCAGTATGACCCGGCGCCTGAGGTCGAGTACTCGCCATGTCTGCAAGATACGGTCCATTCTGAACACCACCCCTTGGGATTACTCACACCGGGACTGTGACTGCGGTCGCGCCGAAAATGGAGCCAACAGACTTAATAATCGGTTTAGGTAATTGGGTTTAGCTGGCACGGGTTCAGGGCGTGAAGCCTGAGTATGCGGGGTATGACGGTGCCGGATGAAACCAAAGGGAGCGAGGGGGCCGCAAGGAAGGGCCGGGGAAAGGCGCTTTTGCTGCCTGCTGCGGTGGCCCTGTTGCTCGGCGGCGGGGCATTTTACGCCGTGACGGCCGGATGGGTCGTTTTCCCCGCGCTCAGCGGTGCGGCGCATGACATCACGCGCAGCACCGAAGCGTCGGCCATGATTGCAGATGGTGCATCCGGAGGAGCTGATGCAATACCGGCCTATGTTGCCTTCGATCCGTTCGTGGTTTCGCTCGGGCCTGAGAGCAAGTCGCGCCACCTGAAGCTCGAACTCCAGGCGGAAACGGCGCCCGGCCGCGAGGCTGATGTCGCGGATTATACCCCCAGGATCCGGGATATCCTAAACACCTTTCTTCGCGCGGTCGACGCGCGGGATCTTGCCAATCCGAGGTCGATGGCCCGATTGCGGGCACAAATGTTGAGAAGGGTCCAGCTGGTGACGCCGGAAGGAAGCGTGCGGGATCTTCTGATCCAGGAATTCGTGTTGAATTGAGGAGTCGGGAATGGAGCTGATTGCTGACGGTCTCCTGATCGGGGCGGCCCTGACCGCGACGCTCTATTGCGTGGTCCTGAGCCGGCGTTTGCGTAGTCTGAGCGATGCCGGCACCGGTATCGCCGATCAGATCAAGGCGCTCGATCGGACGCTTGAGGAAACGCGGTCCGCCCTGCGCGAGACCCAGACCCGGCTCGGGGATTTGAAGGGCTCGGCCAAGGTCGCTACCGAGAAACTGTCGCGTGAAGTTCTGCTTGCCAATGAGGCGCAGTCGGGGCTCGAAACAGCACGGGGGTCTCTGGAACGGCTGATTGCGCGGGCCGAGACCTGCATCGACACCTTCGGTCCCATTGCGTGTGCAGAGACCGGTTCGGAAGCTCACCCCGGGGGCGTTGGGCGGGTCGACGATGATCTCGATGGCGCCTCTCTCGATGGTATCGAGAGCTTCGACCCGCTGAGTGAAGATCCGGCGGCCATTCCTGTGGCGGACGCATCTGTGCTTCCTGATCGTCCGGATCATGCGCCCCAACACCCCCCCGCACCACCGGGCCCGGATGATCGGCGGCTTCGGGTCGAGAGGGTTGCGCTGTGAGGGCCGGCGCCAAAGGCAGGATCGGTGCGCTCTCGATTCTCGCGGGCTGTTTCGCTGCCTCGGCCCTGTTGCGCACCGGGGACGTCATCGCGGCGCTTCCGGAGGCGCTGAATGACGGGTTCGGCCATCAGGTCGCCACCAGCACCGGGACGGCGGGTGACCGGGAGCAGGCCGGGATTGCGGCCGCAAGCGAGCTGATTTCGGCGTTGAAACAACAGCGCGCGCAGGTCGAGGAGCGCAGCAGGAAACTCGACGCACGCGAGGCGCTGCTCGCTGCGGTGGAGCAGCGTGTCGAGCGTCGGCTGAAGGAGGTGACCGAGGCGCGGGACCGCCTTGTCGAGACTGCCGCGCTCGTCGACGATGCGGCCGTCAAGGATGTGCGCCGGCTTGCCGAGATGTACCAGCGGATGAAGCCGAAACAGGCTGGGCAGATCTTCGATCAGATGGATCCCGCATTCGCATCAGGTTTCCTGGCCGAGATGCGTGCCGATTCGGCAGCGCTGATCCTCGCCAGCATGGAGGCGACGAATGCCTATGCCGTGACCCTGCTTCTCGCCGGCCGGAATATCGGACCTGCCGGGCGGCCGCCTCCCGATCTTCAGTAATCCTCAATGGTTTGTCCTTAATCCTCGCCCCAGTCGCCGCACAGAATGTCATCGGGTGAAACATGCTGAGCATCGTTGGAATCGTCGTGGTCCTCGTCATGGTGTTCGGCGGGTACACGGCGGCCGGCGGCAAACTGGGGATCATTTTTGAAGCGGTACCCTTCGAGATGATGATCATTGGCGGCGCCGCACTGGGGGCATTCCTGATCGGCAATGACGGACCGACCATCAAGCACACCGGCAGGGACCTGATTCGGGTATTCAAGGGGCCAATCTGGAAGCGCGATGACTACCAGGATCTTCTCTGCCTCCTGTTTTCCCTGATCAAGCTGTCGCGTCGCGATCCGGTGGCGATCGAGACCCATATCGAGGAACCGGAGAATTCTCCGATTTTTCAGGCATATCCCCGAATTCTGGCCGACGGCCTCGCGGTCTCGATGATCTGTGACACGGTCCGGATGGGGATGCTGAGCTATGACGACCCGCACCAGCTCGAGGACATGCTCGATAAACAGCTCGAGGGCCGGCTGAGCCACAGCCTGCATACCACACATGCCTTGCAGACCACTGCCGACGGATTGCCGGCACTGGGGATCGTTGCGGCGGTGCTCGGGGTCATCAAGACGATGGGATCGATCGACCAGCCCCCCGAGGTTCTCGGCAAGCTGATCGGCTCGGCGCTGGTTGGTACGTTTCTGGGCGTGTTTTTGTCCTACGGTCTCGTCGGACCATCCGCCAGCAAGATCAAGGGGCTGGTCGAGGCGGACCACAAGTTCTACGAGTTGATCCGCGATACCCTGGTCGCCAATCTTCATAAGCACAGCCCGCAGATCTGTATCGAGGTCGCCCGTCAGAACCTGCCCGGCGATCTGCGCCCGAGTTTCAACGATCTGGAGGAGGTGCTGCGCGGCACCGCGGAAGCAGCCTGATGCGACGGTTATGCTTCTTCTGATCGCTTCGGGGGCCGCACTGGGCCCATTCGCGGCCTGGGCTGCAGCGGCCCCCGCGCGCGCGCCCGTTCCCCCATTGGCAAACCGTCCATCCGTGATAATCGCGCCTGCCGCCTCGGCTTCGGGGCCTGAAGCTCTCGACCTGCCGGGGGTTCGTGACCGCCTTCTCCTGCAACTTCAGAAAGCTGCAGATGCCGGGTATCTGGTTCTGCAGGCACCGTCTGACATCAATCGCGGCTCTGGCCGCCATGCAGCGCCATCGAATGCACCAGAAAATGATAACAGCGATGCCCCGCCAGCAAGGCGGGTGTCTTCTACCGGGCATCGTTCCGTGATGCAGGCCCGGGCCGCACCGGATACGGCTCCACCGCTGAGGCGGGTGAACCCGGGTCATGCATCCACGCCCGTGTCCACGCCCCGCCCCGTGACGTCAGCACGTGTAGCCGCCGAAACAGAAAACTGCCTTGATGAGGCGCTTTTGTTGCTGCCGGCGTATCCGACGGTGCCCGAGCTTCCCCTCAGAATCGCAGACTACCGGCGTGCGTTGCTTGGTGAATTCGACCGGCCCGACACCGATGTCGTTCTCGACCTGGCCCGGCTTTACATCGCGCATGGACTCGGAGCAGAGGCCCGGGCGGCACTTGATGCATTCGGCCCGGTCGGGCCGCCTGCAAGGGCGTTGAGCGCAATCGCATCGCTCATCGACAGCGGTGCAGATCTGCCGGCTCCGGTTTTCACCACCGATGAATGCGGGCCGCGATATCGGCTGTGGCGCGCGTTCGAGGATGCTCTGAACGGCAGCACGGCGCGGGCGGTGGTCGAAGCATCGAAACTGAAGAGCACCCTCGAGCGACAGCCGGGGCCGATCCGCAGCAGGCTGGCGATAACATTCGGCCTGGCGGCGCTGGACATTGACGATGCGCAACTGGCCGAATGGATGAGAAATCTGGCCGAGCGTGACAGCTACCTGGCGGATCCGGCAGCCCTGGGGCTGCTGCAGGCACGCCTTGCCACACATACCGGCGACAACGACCGTGCGATTGCAATACTCGATCGGACTCGCGCGGACGCCGGAGCCGCCGCCGCGCGCGCCCTGATCCTGCTTGCCGGGCTGAGCCTGGATGGACCTGCGGAACTGGCATTGGGCACGCATCGGCTGCGCCTCGATCTTGGGGCCGCCGCACGGCAATGGCGAGGGGACCGGCTCGGAGCCGATCTCTTCGCCGCAGAAGTGAAGCTGGTCGCGGCAGCATCCGGCAAGGCCGACGCGCTTGATCTGCTCGACTACGGTCTTGCCGCAGGTCTGATCAGCCCTGCCGCGCGCGAACGGGTGCTGGCTGCGATCTCTTCCGGGCGTACAGATGATGCGGATGCGGTTCCGCTTGCTGTTCTCTATCATGCCCGGCCCGGCAGGTTTGAAACCGCCCTCACCGACAGCGGTTTCCGGGAAGCGCTGGCGCGTTCGTACGCCGAGATCGGCGTGCCTTATCTGGCAGTGAACATCCTCGACCCGGGCGATCTCTCGGATCGAAATCTCGCTGCTGTTCTGGCCAGAGCAGCCTTGGAGGGGCGCGATTCCGTGGCTGCTCGATGGTTGCTGGAAACCGCGTCGGGATCATTCGTGCAGCAGGCGGGCCTCGAGGCTCTCGCGGCAATGCCCGCGCCGGGACCTATGTCGCCACCGGATGGCGTGACCGCGAACGATGACGACTCGTCAACCGAACAGCAGGCGTCGGCGGCGCGATCCAAAACCCTGGGTCCGGACGCAACCATCGAGGCTGCGGCGGTCGCGGCGATCGGGGCCCTTGATGCCGGTGCGCCCGAGATACCGAAAACAGCGTTCGATCGTCTGGCGGCGGAAAACCCCGAAGTCGCGAATGCCTTGGCGCGGGCCTTTCCCGGTGCCGATGATCCCGGGCGGGTGCCGAGCCCGACCGACACGGCGTATCTCGAACAGCTGGACGATGAACTCACTGCGCTGGGAGGACTTCTTCATGATGGATAACGCGCTGCATTACCTCGCGCTGAACCGGCAGCGAGGTCTGTCCGCCGAGCTATCCGAGATTGCCAACAACATAGCCAATCTGAGCACTCCGGGCTTTCGTCGCGAAGGCGCGGTATTTTCGGAGTTCGTGGTTGGGGCGGGCACTGGCGGCAGCCTTTCGATGGCCGACATGAATGCACGTTTCACCGATTCCCGCCCGGGCCGTGTTGAGACGACCGGCGGGGCGTTCGATCTCGCGATAGTCGGCGAAGGTTTCTTTCAGGTTCTCACGGATGCAGGCCCGCGGCTAACCCGGTCCGGGGCATTCCTGCGCGACAGCGAGGGCCTACTTGCGTCCCAGACCGGGGCGCTTGTGCTCGACGAAGCCGGGGCGCCGATCTTCATGCCGGCCGACGCCGGGAAGATCTCGGTTGGCAAGGATGGCACCATATCCGCAGGTGGCCTGCCGGTCGGGCAGATTGCCGTTGTCAGCGCACCGGACATCGAAATGTCACGGGACGGCCGCACGGTGTTCAAGGCGCGAGGCCGCGTGGAGCCGGCTGAAGACTACACCATACTGCACAAGGCACTGGAAGGCTCGAACGTCGACCCGGTCGGCGAACTGGCACGGATGATCGAGGTGACTCGCGCCTATGAAGGCGTCCAGTCGATCATCGAGGATGAGGACCAGCGCATTCGTGGCGCGCTGGAGACGCTGGCGCGAGCCTAGGGCGCTCCGGAAAACACCCAAGGAGGGATGAACCTGTCATGCAGGCATTGAAGATCGCAGCGACCGGCATGTCGGCCCAGCAGATGCGGGTCGATGTCACCGCGAACAATATCGCCAACATGAGCACGACCGGCTACAACGCCCGCCGCGCCGAGTTTGCCGATCTCCACTACATGCAATTGCGCGCGCCGGGAGCGATTGCGGCGGCGACCGGGCAGGTCATCCCCACCGGCGTGCAGCTTGGTCTTGGCGTGCGCCCGGCGGCGATTTCGATGGAGCCGGCACAGGGGACCGTCCGGGCGACGGGCGGTGAGCTTGACCTCGCGATAGAGGGTGCCGGGTATTTCGAGGTCGAATTGCCATCAGGCGAGAGCGCCTATACCCGTGATGGATCGTTCAAGGTGACCGGTGATGGAGAGGTGGTGACCTCGGCGGGGTATCCCCTGTTGCCGGAACTGACGGTGCCCGAGGATGCGAGGGAAATCATCATCAACGCTGACGGAACCGTGTTCGCCCGCTTCGTGAACCAGGTCGATGTCGAGCAGATCGGCGAAATCACCATCGCCGCTTTTGTCAACGAGAAGGGCCTTGAGGCGGTTGGTGACAACCTGTTCCGTGAAACCGCGGCCTCGGGAGAACCCCGGATCGGGCAGACCGGGATCGACGGGCGCGGGACGCTCCGACAGGGTTACCTCGAGGAGAGTTCGGTCGATGTCGTGGCCGAGATCACGGAACTGATCGAAGCACAGCGCGGCTATGAGTTGAACGCGCGCGTCATTGCGGCCGCTGATGAAATGCTGTCGGCAACAACGAGGATCAGGTAATGCGGCCGGTGCCCGGGATTTTCCGGTTTGCGGCGCTTGTGCCGTTGCTCGGCGGCATGGCGTTCGGGGAAGAGATCACCGCGGCCAGAACCCTGCCTGCGGGCACGGTTCTGCGTGCGTCTGACCTCCATTCGCCTGAATTGCGCAAGCCTGCGGTCAGTGAACTGGTCGAGGCGATGATCGGATTGCAGGCCCGCCGTGCGATCTTTGCCGGGAATCCGGTAAAGCTGGAAGATCTTGGGCCGGCAACACTCGTCGACCGGAACGAAATCGTCACCATGCGTTATGAAAACGGCCAGCTCGGGATCCGGGCTGAAGGACGGTCGCTGGAGCCAGGTGGTCTGGGCCAGCGGATCCGGGTCATCAATCTCGATTCGCGCGCCTCGATCACGGCGGTTGTGGCGGGGCCTGGCCTGGTCGAGGTCATGCAATGAAGAGGCCGGCCGCGCTTGCCACATTCGCCCTCCTTGCCGCCTGCAATGGCCAGCTGGAGCATCTCGGCCGCCCTCCTCCGATGACGGCTCCGGGGTCGATGGAGAAAATGCATGTAGATGTTCCCACACCCGAGAGGGTTGCGCTGATGCCGGCAATGCCACCACCACCGGACACCGCAACTACCGGATCGCTCTGGAACTCTGGACCCCAATCGCTCTTCGGTGATCGGCGCGCGCGTGTGCGCGGCGATATTCTGACGGTGGTCATCGACATCAAGGACGAAGCGAAGATCAAGAACAAGACCAAGCGGGAGCGGAGCGGTTCGGATGAAATCGGCGTCAAGGCGGCCTATGGGCTGACAGGGCTCGCCGACAAAGTCCTGCCCGGTGACAAGTCGCTGGATCCTGCGGTTTCTGCCGAGGGCAAAAGCAACTCGGAAGGCAGCGGCACAGTCGATCGTAACGAAGAGATCACACTTCGTCTGGCCGCGACGGTAGAGAATGTTCTCCCGAACGGCCATCTGATCATACGCGGCAGCCAGGAGGTGAGAATTAACTTCGAGCTGCGCGAGCTCCAGATCAGCGGGATTGTCCGCCCCGAGGACATCTCTCGACGCAACGAGATCAAGTACGACAAGATCGCCGGCGCGCGCATCGTCTATGGCGGTCGCGGGCAGATCACCGATCTGCAGCAGCCACGCTACGGCCAGCAGATCGTCGATCTGGTTTCTCCATTCTGATTGGCCCGGAGCGATGCGGATCCTGTCTTTCCTCCTGATCCTGGCCG
>Ga0114931_10009858_pt1 | contig 11408 bp, 9 predicted proteins | sample 2SBtaG_FD_89579 | JGI IMG/M metagenome (GOLD analysis project Ga0114931, IMG submission 89579) | Deep subsurface microbial communities from Kolumbo volcano to uncover new lineages of life (NeLLi) - 2SBTROV14_V59a metaG | ecosystem: Environmental > Aquatic > Marine > Volcanic | place: Kolumbo...
CCCTTGCACCTTAATGAAGGAGGAGATCATGCTCGATATTCGTTGGATGCGTGAGAATCGCGAGGCGCTGGCCGACGCCATGCGTAAGCTGAACGCCGAAGACGCTCCCTGGGAGCGGGCGTTGGAACTGGATGCGGAGCGACGCGCGCTTTTGGGCAAAGTGGAGACGCTACGCGCCGAACTCAACGCCGGCTCCAGGCAGATCGGCCAACTCTTCCAGGAGAAGAAGACTGACGAAGCCAACGCACTCAAGGCGGATATGGGCGCGATCGGCGACCAGATCAAGGCGTTGGATGAGCAGCTGCGCGCAGTCGAGGCCGAATTCGAGGACGCCATGTTACGCATCCCCAACCCGCCGGAGCCGGATGTTCCCGTGGCGCCCGACGAGGAGGGCAACGTGGTGGTCAAGGAGTGGGGCCAGCAGCCCGGCTTCGACTTCACCCCCAAACCCCACTGGGAACTTGGGGAGGACCTGGGAATCATCGACTTCGAGCGTGCGATCAGAGTGGCGGGCAGCCGAGCCTACTTCCTCAAAGGCGCGGGCGCGCGTCTGCAACGGGCGTTGAGCAACTGGTTCCTGGATGTGCACACCAGCGAACACGGCTATCAGGAGATATACCCGCCTTTCATGGTGCGCGAGCACGCCATGGTAGGCACAGGCAACCTGCCCAAATTTGGTGACAACCTCTATCGGGACGCGGAGGAGGATTATTGGTTCATCCCTACGGCTGAGGTGCCTGTGACCAACATACACCGGGACGAGATTCTGGAACCAGGTTCGCTGCCTCGCTACTACGTGGCCTCGACCCCCTGCTTTCGGCGGGAGAAAATGTCGGCTGGCAAGGATGTGCGCGGCATCAAGCGAGTGCATCAGTTCCAGAAGGTGGAGATGGTCAAGTTCGTGGAGCCGGCCAGCGGGCGCGATGAACTGGAGTCCCTGACGCGCAACGCCGAGGAACTGTGTGAGCGGTTGGGGTTGCCCTATCGCCGGGTGATCATCGCCACCGGCGATCTCTCGTTCGTGGCCGCGATCAAATACGATATCGAAGTGTGGGCCGCGGGCAGCGGGGAATGGCTGGAAGTCAGCTCCTGTTCGCTTTTCTGGGATTTCCAGTCTCGCCGGGCCAATATCCGGTATCGACCTGCGGAGGGCGCCAAGCCTGAATACGTCTACACCCTCAACGGCTCTGGCCTGGCCTTGCCGCGCATCGTGATCGCCATCCTCGAAAATAACCAACAGGCCAACGGATCAGTGGTCGTTCCCGATGTCCTCCAGCCCTATATGGGCGGGATGGAAACGATCGCCTGACTATTTGAGCATATGGCTCATCGCCTGCTTTACAGATTCACGCTATCGTAGGGGCGGTTTGGAATCGTACGGACTGGCTACCAGAGAAAGCAAGGTATATGAAGGCGAGCGACTAAGCCCCCAGTCGCTCGCTTTACGCATTTAAGAGGCGCCTTCTCAATATTTCGGGGCGCAGAAGTTCGGCTTTTGACAAAAGCCGAACTTCTTTGGCCGTCGACCCCGATTTATTGAGCAGGTGCTGTAAGAGTTATGTAATGAGTTACGTAGACCGTCTTACAGATGAGCGCCTGTATGTCCGTTATAGTCGCAATTGTGTGTATGTGACAGACACGGTCGAGCGCAGGTGCGACGCCGGGACTTCACCCCAAACCCAACGCCGACTTCAGGAGCCTAAAACCATGCGCGATTCCGTTTTACGTCAGAAAAAAGACCAGTTGTTGACGCCTGTCGCCCGTCAATTGTTTGCGAAAATTCATCCCACTACCCTTTCCTGGATATCGTTGGGCGTCGGTCTGTTGTCGGTTGCAGCCATCGTTGACCGCATGTATTGGATTGGCCTCGTCCTGTGGCTTGGCAACCGTACGCTGGATGGACTGGATGGTCTCGTCGCCCGCATTTACGACAAGCAGACTGATCTGGGCGGCTATATAGACCTGGCGCTGGACTTCGTGATCTATTTGACGGTTCCGATTGCGTTCGTCTTTATCAATTCAACGCAGGCCAATCTCTGGGCGCTGGTTTTTCTTTTCACCGCCTACGTGATCAACCTGCTGTCGTGGACTACGCTCTCCGCCATCCTGGAAAAACGGCGGGTGGGCGCAGGGAGTCATCTGACGTCCATCGAAATGCCTGCGGGCCTGGTGGAAGGTGCAGAGACTATCGTCTTTTACACTCTGTTCTACCTCTTGCCTGACTACATCGCTTATCTGTTCGTGATCATGGGGGCGTTGGTCCTATTCACCGCCAGCCAACGGATTTGGTGGGCGTATCGCAATTTGAATTAAAAGGCTTCGACGTAGAGAAAAAGCTGCAACGCAGAGGCGCAAGGAAGCGCAGAGGGAATCTGAAAGATCTCTGCATTCCGCTGTGACTCTGCGTCGGTATGTTTCGGGTGTGTTTAAACTGAGTTAGAGCATTCCGGGATTCGGCCAGAGCATCTCTCGTTGTGGCGCATCTTATGGCCGAATTCCGGAACGCGGTCTGACTCAGTTTGCCCCCTACCGTTTCATGGAGAAATGAGGAGTATTAATGAGTATTATAGGTGATGTGAAGACTGATTCCCCCGTCGCGACCACAACGGAGACCCCGTCATGGATGGCGCGGCATTGGCAAAAAGTCGTCGCCCTGCTCCTTTGGGTGGGGCTGATTGGAGCCTTCGTCTGGTACACCCGCGCTAATGGGCTGACGCTAGCCGAGGGCGTGCTTGATATCATTCTGACCATGCAGACCAGCCCATACGGCCCGCTGATCTACATTGTGCTCTACGCCCTGCGTCCACTGACTTTCTTCTCGTCAGTGCTGTTGACCATCGCTGGCGGCTTTGTCTTCGGGCCTATGTGGGGCGTCTTCTACACGGTCATCGCCTCCAATATTTCGGCCACCGTCGCCTATCTGGTGGGCCGCTATTTCGGCAAAGGAATGCTGGATGAGACTGGTTCAGACGGGTTTGTCCAGAACTGGGCCACGCGCATGCGCGCTAACAGTTTCATCACTGTGCTGATCATGCGTTTTATCTTCCTGCCCTATGATCTGGTGAACTATCTGGCCGGCTTCCTGCGTATTCGCTGGCTCCCCTTTATCCTGGCCACCATCATCGGATCGATCCCCGGCACCATCGCCTTTGTGCTCCTGGGTGCAGCCGCGTCGCCGACCGAGATCGAACAGTTGTTCCTCACCGGCCAGATCCCCAGCTTGGACGTCCGGGTGCTGATGATCTCGTTCGCCATGTTCGCTATCAGCATGATCCTCTCCGTCATTTTCAAACGTCGCGAACGCTCGCAGCAATCCATCTCCTCGGAAGTGGCGCAGACGACGTAAGAGTTTCGGCCCTCACCCGCTCTTGATCAGTGTTGAGGATGACTATATTCGGGCAGGCATTGTCGGAACGCGGATTTTCACGGGATGTAATCGGATTTTCACGGATTTAGAGAAAATCCGTGAAAATCCGTTGAACTCAGCAAAAATCCGCGTTCTAACGATGCTGCCTGGGTGGCAGGCCAAAAATTACAAAGCCAATTTGAAACCCAAGGAATGAGAGATCATGGAAACTCTGGTAAAGACGGTCGAAACGAATGAACTGGATCAGATGACGAAGAAAAATGGCGCCAGACCTGTTACACAGCCTGCGGTCGAGGGTTTGCAGGTGGAGCCTATGGACCAGTACAACCAGATATTGGTAGCCAACGCCCATCCACCCCAGTGGGTGAATCCCACGCCGGACGGCCCCTATAACCTGGTCGTCATTGGCGGCGGCTCCGCCGGCCTGCTGAGCGTGGTGGCCGCGGCCGGCATGGGCGCCAAGGTTGCGCTCATCGAGCGTCACCTGCTGGGCGGGGACTGCCTGAACGTGGGCTGCGTGCCCTCCAAGACAGTGATTCGTTCTTCCAAGGTGTTGGGCGAGATCGCCCGGGCGGGCGAGTTTGGCGTCGAATTGGACCCGGACGCGGTGAAGGTGAACTTCGGCAAGGTCATGGAACGCATGCGCCGAGTCCGCTCTGAGATCAGCGAACATGATTCCGCCATGCGCTTCAAGGACTTGGGCATCGACCTATATTTGGGAGAGGGACGTTTTTCTGGCCCCAATACCGTGGAAGTGGCCGGCCAGACCATCGAGTTCAAGAAGGCCATGATCTCCACCGGCTCCCGTCCCCGGCATCTGCCCATCCCCGGCATTGCCGAAGCCGGCTTCCTGACCAACGAGACCATCTGGTCGCTGACGGAACTGCCGCCGCGGCTGGCCGTCATCGGTTCAGGTCCCATCGGCTCTGAGCTGGGGCAATCGTTCAATCGCTTTGGCAGTCAGGTGACCATCTTCGACGTCATTCCGAGGTTGATGGGCCGGGAGGACGAAGACGCGGCCGAAGTGCTCAGGCGGGTTTTCGAGAGCGAGGGCATCCATCTGGCCCTGGGCGCGCAGATCAGCCAGGTGCGCATGAGTGAAGACGGGGCCAAGATCATCGATTACACGCTGGATGGCGAGGAGAAGAGCCTGGAAGCGGATGCGATTTTGGTGGCTGCCGGACGCGTGCCCAATATCGACACGCTGAACCTGGAAGCGGCCGGCATCGAATATCACCGCGACGGCGTCACTGTGGACGACGCCCTGCACACCACCAATCCCAACGTGTACGCGGCCGGTGATGTGGCTATCAAATATCGCTTCACCCACACCGCGGACGCCACCGGCCGCATTGTGTTGCAGAACGCGCTCTTCCCCGGCCCTAACAAGAAGGTGAGCGACCTGGTGATCCCCTGGTCCACCTACACCGATCCCGAGATCGCGCACGTGGGCATGTATCCTCAGGACGCTGCTGAACAGGGTATGGAGGTAGACACCTATATGCAGCCTATCGGCGAGACCGATCGGGGTCAGGCCGATGGCGACCATCATGGATTCGTCAAGATTCACACCAAAAAGGGGAGCGACCAGATCCTGGGCGCCACCATTGTGGCCCATCACGCCGGCGAAATGATTAGCGAAGTCACCCTGGCCATTACAGCCGGCATTGGTCTCAAGAAACTGGCCACAGTCATTCACCCCTACCCGACCCAGGCCGAGGCTATCAAGCAGGCGGCCGACGCTTACAACCGCACCCGGCTCACGCCCACAGTACAGAAGCTGTTCAAGCGTTGGTTCGCATGGCGGCGGTAGGGCATTGCCGGCGGGTTGGCAAAGTGAGATGGGTGCGTCCTGAATGAGTTGGCATTCCGAGATTCGGCCACAAGATGCGCCGCAACGGCAGATGGTCTGGCCGAATCCCGGAATGCGGTTTCAACTCATTTGAGATACACTCAAAAGAGATGACGGACGAAACGCAGTGACCATTCGGCTACGGTCTGAATGGTCACTGCGTTTCTTGATCACCGCCTAAAATTTGACAGCCGGACCGCAGACGTGTATACTCTTTTGGCACTGCGCGGCCCGTGCAGCGATGCGTTCATGGCGAGCCTGCCACGTGGGCTGTACGACACAGCGAACATGCGTGGAGGGATGGCCGAGTGGACGAAGGCGGTTGTCTTGAAAACAACTGTGGTAGCAATGCCACCGGGGGTTCGAATCCCTCTCCCTCCGCCTGAACATTGTTGAAACCGGCGTTTCGCCGGAACAGGGCTGCAAATCGAATAGCGCGTGGGGAGGTCGCATAGTCCGGTCGAGTGCGCCCGCCTGCTAAGTGGGTAGGGGCGGCAACGTCCCTCGAGGGTTCAAATCCCTCCCTCCCCGCCATTTTGTCCCAGTAGCTCAGCGGATAGAGCGCCGCCCTGCGGAGGCGGAGGCCAGAGGTTCAAATCCTCTCTGGGACGCCTGGAAAATCCTGGCATTTATGTCAGGATTTTGTTTTATAGTGCATGTATCTCCCCAATATTTTCGGGGTGGAGTGCGTCGCACTGACCCAATATAGGCCGAATTTCCCCGACACGCCCGGTCAGTGCGATGGACTTCCCTGGTTTATTGAGCAGATACCATGTATCCCCCCAATATTTTCGGGGCGAAAGAAATGGGTGCGTCCTAAACGAGTTAGCATTCCGGGATTCGGCCACAAGATGCGCCGCAACGGCAGATGGTCTGGCCGAATCCCGGAATGCGGTTGCAACTCATTTGGGACACACCCTATTCATTTTCTCTTCGACAGCCCCGTCAGACCGGTTTGAATTATTGGATTTCGCGGCGCTGTGGTACACTGGTGTCCGTTATTTTGATGCGCTATGCACTGGTCCCTAGCCTATCAATCGCCTGCTTTTCAAAAGCTTATCAAACCTGTTTTGGAGGTTGCAATGGAGTTTCTGCGACGAAACCGGGTTCTCTTGGTTGCAAGCCTACTCCTTGTGATTGTTGTTGCTCTTTCCGCCTGCATGCCCGATGCAACCACGCGAATCATTTCGCCCGATCTGGGTCCACAGTTGGTAGCGGAGGCGGAGGCGAGCAAGGTCGAAGCCACTCCTACGGGAGAAGCTGTGGCGCCTAAAATGTTGGCCGATCTGAGCGAAGATGAAATTTACGCCGGCCTGGAGCCGGATGTGGTCGATGCGATCAAAAACGGCGATCTGGCCAACGCCGAGACCCTGGTCATGACCAATGGTTGTATAGGTTGCCATTCCCTCGATCCTGACGCGCAAATGGTCGGTCCGACCTGGCACAATGTTGGCGACACCGCCGTCACCCGGATCGACGGGATGAGCCCCGCCGCCTATCTGTATGACAGTATCATCGCTCCCAACGATTACGTGGTGGAGGGTTTCCCAGGTAACGTGATGCCGACGACCTTCGGCGACACTCTCAGCACCCAAGAGTTGGGCGATCTGGTGGCCTATCTTCTTTCTCAGCACGGTCAATAGTGTATGAAAAGTATCTGCTCAATAAATCGGGGAAGTCCATCGCACTGACCGGACGCATCGGGGGAATTCGGCCTGTATTGGGTCAGTGCGACGCACTCCGCCCCGAAATATTGAGCAGATACTATCAAAATCGCATAATTTGGCCAGTTTAGGCGAATCGTTGGCGTTCCTTCGCTTCTTGATTGCATCAAAGGTGGGTATGATTCCAGTCATGCCCACCTTTTTGCGTTATATAGACAAGGAGCGATTGCCCGATACCCACCAGAATCGCGTTCGAATATCGCGGTTCTCATCGTTTGGTGCTATAATCTTTGCCGATGGCGTACGATAACAGAACCCCGGGAACCGAGACTCACGCTGAACGCCGTTGTCCCAATTGCGGCGCCCGCGTCGCCCGTGAAGCGAATACTTGCTTCATGTGCGGCCAGGATCTACGCGTCCAGCCCAAGCGCCGCCGTCGCGTCTCCTGGATCGACGCGCTGTTGGTGGTGGCGGTGCTGGCGGTGCTGGTTTTCTGGTGGCGGATGAGCGCCCGTCCGCGCGCCGAGGTCGATACGGGCCAGACCGCGGAACTGATCCTGCCCACCAATGTGCCCTTGTTGGCCCCTACAGACACGCCTACGCCGGAGCCCACCCCTTCGCCCACCTCAACGCCGGTTCCCGCCAAGGAGACGTTTGTCACCCACGTGGTCAAACCGGGGGAAACGTTGCTCGGCATCGCCGGCGCCTATGGCGTCACCGTCGACCAGATTCAGCAGGCCAATAACATTGGTGACGCCCTGATTCGCGTCGGCGACGAGTTGACGATCCCCGTACTCCGGGAGGGGAGCGCGGCCGCGCCTGTGGGCAATGTCACCAACTTCAACTATACGGTTGAGTCCGGTGACACCATCGCCACCATCGCCGCCCGCTTTGGCTCCACCATCCAGGATATCCTGGACGCCAACCAGTTGGCCGCGGATGATGTGATCCGGCCCGGAGACGATCTGATCGTGCCTGTGCGCCAGGTGCCGGCAGAAGTGGTGCAGGCGGCTGAGGAAACGCCGGCTAACGTGGAGACCGGCGACTTGACGCCACAGCCGGAGGGCGCCATCTACATTGAACCGCGTCTGGTCGGTCCCGCCAATCGCTCCACCATTTCCAGAGAGGAGCCGGTCCTTCTGCGTTGGGTCAGCGTGGATGTGCTCGCGCCCAATGAATGGTACGTGCTGATGATCTACCCTACTGAAGGCGCGGCCCTGACCCTACCCAGCATCTGGACCAAGGCCACCAGCCATCGTCTGGAACAGGATCTGGCCCCGGATGAGGGCGAGTCAGCCACCTATTCCTGGCAGGTCTCGGTCGTACGCGTCACCACTGGTCCCGATGGCGAACGCATCCTGGAGCCGGTCAGTCCACCTAGTGCGTTGCGCCGGTTTACGTGGGAATAGAGGAGACTTCATGTCCGAAAGCCTGAATTTCAAGGAGCGTTTTTTCAATTGGATCTACGCCAACCCCACCATCGCCCAGTGGTGGGCGAAGCTGACCGCAGGGCGTACGGGCGCTTTGGTCGACCTGTCGGGCGACATCCCCTTCGCCCACATGCGCAAACCGCTGGCGACTGCCCGGGGCGCGCTGATCACTACCGGCGGCGTGCATCTGCCCGACCAGCCACCCTTCGATATGGAGAACCCGGACGGCGACGCCAGCTACCGGATGATTCCGGGCGATGCGGCTTTCGACAGCCTCACCATCACTCACAAATATTACAACCACAGCGACGCCGATGAGGATTTGAACGTCATGTTTCCCTTGGCCCTTTTTCGCGAACTGACGGCCCAAGGCGTGATCGGCGGCGTCGCCCCCCGCCATTTTGGCTTCATGGGCCACATCGAGGGCGAGCAGATCCCCATCCTCAATCAGACGACGGCCCCGGAAGTGGCGGCCAAACTACGTGCGGACGGGGTGGACTTCGCCTTCCTGACCCCTGCCTGAGGACTCTGCAATCGGTCCGTGGGGCTGATCGCACGTGCAATCGAACGGGTGGGGATCCCGACGGTCTCCATTTCTCTGGCCAAGGACCTGACAGAATCGGTGGGCGTTCCCCGCGCGGTCTTTGTGAAATGGCCCCTCGGCCATCCCCTGGGCGAAAAACACAAGCCGCTCCAACAGCGCACCATCATCTTCGATGCCCTGGCGTTGTTAGCGAGCGCGGATGCTCCTGGCGTCATCGCCGAACCGGGCTATCGCTGGCGGCGCACGACTTATGCTGAACCGGATTGGGCCCAGTTGAGCGAGGGAGCGAAGCCATCGTGAGCAAGCGTAAACCGGATCGCCCCGCCAAGCCGCCGATTCGTTGGGTGGGCGTATTTTTTGCTGCGGCCTTGAACCTGGCCCTGGTTAGTCTGGCTCAGCTTTTGGTCAACCGGCTGGGACTGTCACTGAATTATGAACTGCTAGCGACGCTGGTTGCGCCTGTGTTGGCTGGCGTCTTGACCCACTTATACGTCCAGGAGCGCACCGGCGCCCACGCCTTTCTCGGCGGCCTGATCAGTATTCCGCTGCTAGCCTACCTCTCTTTCGATGGCGTCTGGCAATTTGCTGTCCTCGCCGGCGCGTTTTGCGGCCTGAGCGGAGCATTGGCCGAACTTCTCACCCGCCCCCGTAGCCGTTGACCCAATCATCACCCAAATTTGTCCCTTCTCAATATTTGGGCGTGAAGCATCAGAGGCGTTCTCTAAACCCTCTGCATCCTCGTTTTTATGAGGCGTTACCCGATTCCCGCCAAACGGTAGGCTAAACTACTAGTCAGAAGCCCCGCACCTCTGGTATACTAGTCATCTGCGAAATGGATTCTTTGGAGGAAGTGCATGAAAGGCAACTGGAGTCGAAACGCGTTTGTCTACCTATTGATCCTGGTGGCGGGCGCGGCGCTCTTTTTCAATATCTATCGGCCCGATGAGGCGCCGCAAGAGATCACCCTCAGTCAGTTGGCTGCGTCGATTCAACAGGGGAACGTGCATCAGGTGTCGGTGCATGGGGAAGAGGTCAAGGTTTTCGTCGATGGCAATGAAAACCCGTTGGTCACCCGGCGTGAGGCCGGCATTCCCATCACCGAAACGCTGACCGGCCTGGGTGTGACGCCCGAAGAACTAACCAACGTCAAGATCACCTATGAGCCGCCGGGCAATGCCGGCAACTGGATGGCTTTGCTTATCAATCTGCTGCCGTTGGTTTTTATCGTCGGTCTCTTCTTCTTTCTCTTCCGTCAGACCCAAGGGTCCAACAATCAGGCCCTTTCATTCGGGAAGAGCAAGGCGCGTCTTTTGAGTGGCGATACGCCCACCATCACCTTCGATGATGTGGCCGGCGCGGAGGAAGCCAAACAAGAACTTCAGGAGATCGTCGAATTCCTGGAAGAGCCGCAGAAGTTCGCCGCGCTGGGCGCGCGCATCCCCAAGGGCGTGCTGCTGGTGGGGCCGCCCGGGACGGGCAAGACGCTCATGGCGAAGGCCGTCTCTGGCGAGGCGGGCGTGCCCTTCTTCAGCATCTCCGGTTCAGAGTTTGTGGAGATGTTCGTGGGCGTGGGCGCCAGCCGGGTGCGCGATCTGTTCGAGCAGGCCAAACGCAACAGCCCCTGCATCATCTTCATCGATGAGATCGACGCGGTCGGGCGCTACCGGGGCACGGGCTTGGGCGGCTCTCATGACGAACGCGAGCAGACCCTCAACCAAATTTTGGTGGAGATGGACGGCTTCGGCACCGACACCAATGTGATCCTGATCGCGGCCACCAACAGACCCGATATCCTGGACCCGGCGTTGCTGCGGCCTGGCCGCTTTGACCGCCGGGTGACCATGGATCGTCCCGACATCAAGGGGCGTCGCGCCATCCTCGGCGTCCATGCCAAGGGAAAACCCCTGGCTCTCGATGCAGACCTGGATCGTATCGCTCGTCAGACGCCCGGGTTCGTGGGCGCCGATCTGGAGAACGTGGTCAATGAGGCTGCAATCCTGGCGGCCCGGCGCAACAAACGGGCCATCGGCATGGCCGAGTTGCAGGAGGCGGTGGAACGCATCGGCATGGGCGGGCCTGAGCGGCGCAGTCGGCTGATTTCGCCCAGAGAGAAGAATACTGTGGCCTACCATGAGGCCGGCCACGCGGTGGTCGCCCGGCTTTGCGAGCATTCAGATCCGATTCAGAAGATCACCATCGTGCCCCGGGGGCAGGCCGGCGGCTATGTCTGGCGGGTCTCCGACTACGACCGGGTGCTGGCCTCGCGCTCCTATTATCTGGACAATATCACCGTGGCCCTGGGCGGGCGCGTGGCCGAGGAGTTGGTCTTTGGCGACATCTCCAGCGGGGCCAGCGGAGACATCCAGCAACTGACCCAGATGGCGCGGGCCATGATCACCAAATATGGCATGAGCGAAACCATGGGGCCGCTCCAGTTTGGCCAGCAGGATGAGATGGTCTTCCTGGGGCGAGAGCTTGCGGAGCAGCGCAACTACAGCGAAGAGGTGGCCGAGCAGATCGACGCCGAAGTGCATCATATCGTCGATAACGC
>Ga0114931_10009859_pt1 | contig 11407 bp, 8 predicted proteins | sample 2SBtaG_FD_89579 | JGI IMG/M metagenome (GOLD analysis project Ga0114931, IMG submission 89579) | Deep subsurface microbial communities from Kolumbo volcano to uncover new lineages of life (NeLLi) - 2SBTROV14_V59a metaG | ecosystem: Environmental > Aquatic > Marine > Volcanic | place: Kolumbo...
ACGAGGCCGAATCGATGCTTATGATACGCTTGACGGTGCTGGTACTCGTGGGGCTTGTGGCTCCAGTCGCACAGGCACAGGTACGGACGATCATTTCGCAACGCGTCGCCGCTCGGCATGGCTTGCACCTTGCCTGGTATGCACACCTTCAAATGGACCCAGCCCGAGACAACATTGAGCATGCGGTGCTCTTTGGAGAAACGTTGGTTGTGCAAACCGACCGTGGGATGATCCAAGCAATCAACGCGGAAACTGGCGCGACGACATGGGCAAAGCGCGTCGGAGAACGTCATCTTCCAACTACCGCCATTGGGGCGAATAAGACCTATGTGGCGGTCACCAATGGGTTAACCCTGTACGTCTATGATATGAAAGCTGGGCAAATCCTGTGGCAACGAGAGCTGCAATATCTTCCGAGTTGTGGCCCCGTGCTTAGCGACGATCGGGTCTACGTGTGCTGCATGAACGGTTTGGTCGTTTCGTTCAGACTCAGCGAACCAGAACTCTCGCCAAAACAATTCAACACCACGGGAGTGGTCTACACGCAACCGACGGTAAGTTCGCGAAGCATCGTTTGTGGAACCGACGCGGGCTTTGTTTATGGCTGGAATCCCGACGAGACGAAGTTGGCCTTTCAACTGAAAACCGGCGACGAAGTGAACGCCCGGCTGGGATCTTACGGCGATGAACTATTTGCCGGTTCGCGCGATGGCTTTGTTTTTGCGTTGGACAACCGTACGGGATTGGAACAGTGGCAGTTCTCCATCGGCGCGCCGGTCAACGAGGGTCCGATTCCGACCAAAACAAGCCTCTACGTGGTTTCCGAACTTGGCGGAATGTTCTCGCTCGATATCAAAACCGGCGATGAACAGTGGTGGGCACGCGGCATCCATCGCTTCGTGGCGGCAAGCCCAACGCGTGTGTACGGGATGGACCGTGTCGGGCAGCTCGTTGTGCTAGATGTCACGACCGGCGGACGGCTCGACGTGGTGCCCACGGGACATCTGCGGCTATCCATCACGAACCAGTTGAACGACCGCATCTACCTGGGATCGCCCGATGGCGTGCTGGTTTGTCTTCGCGAAGTGGGGCTCGTGCAACCGGTCCCGCATCGTGTCGAGGAAAAAGAGGAACCCGCCGAAGGAGAATCGCCACCCGAAGCGGAAGCCCCCGACGGTGTCGATGCTCAATAGACCGGCGGCAACAATTCGCGGAATAGGTACTCGCCACGCGGTTCCAGGAATTCTGGCGGAACCGAGGAGACTCAACCCCGAATCTAGAGCGAGACAAAACCAAGCTAATCACGCGCCACCACGTCGCTCGGAACAGCATTGCGTGGCGAACGCTTGACGTCATCGTTAAGATGGAAACGCTTGAACGAGTCGTCCGATTCGCGATTCCCTTGAATTGCCCGTGTTGGCTGTTCTTTACACCTTGCCGTGGCCCCCTCGCATGAAGTTGTCGGAATCTACAGGCGATCAGATTGTCGGTCGAACCGCGAGCGAACTTGCCCGAAGTGTGTCCGATGGCGAACTGTCGGCGGTGGAAGTTCTTCAGGCCCATCTGCAACGAATCGAGACGGTCAATCCAGCGCTAAACGCGATCGTTGTTCCCCTCTTCGACCAAGCGAAACAGGCCGCCAAGGAAGCCGATCGCGCGAAAGGACGGGGTGAAACCGTGGGACCTCTGCACGGGGTGCCGATCACGATCAAGGAGTGTCTCGATGTTGCCGGAACGTCGTCCAGTTTGGGTGTCGCACATCTCGCGAAGCGCATCGCTCCCAACGACGGACCACTTGTCGCTCGCTTGCGGCGCGCCGGAGCTTTGCTGCTGGGGAAAACCAACCTCCCGCAGTTGGCAATGGACCTGGAGACCGATGGACCACTTTTTGGGCCATGTAGCAACCCGTGGGCTTTGGAGCGAAGTCCCGGCGGTTCCAGTGGCGGAGAAGCCGCGATCATCGCAGCGGGAGGCTCGGCGCTAGGGCTCGGAACCGACGCCGGTGGTAGCATTCGATTTCCCGCTCACTGCTGTGGTATCTTCGGGCTGAAACCAACCTCGGGACGGCTCACGCAAACCGATTTACCCGTGACAACCGTCGCTGCGGGTGAATGTTCGATGCCGAGCAACCTTGCCGGGTTGCATGCGATTCTCCAGCCAGGGCCCATGGCGCGGTGTGTCGACGATCTCGATTTGGCAATGCGGGTGTTGGCCTCCCCGGGAATGGAACGGATTGATCCAACCGTTCCCCCTTTGACGTGGCCCGAGATGAATCACGTCGACCTTGAACAGTTGCGGATCGGGTTCTACATGGATGACGGTACATTTTCGGCGGCCCCCGCGGTACGACGCGCCATAGGCGAAGCCGCCGATATCTTACAATCCGCGGGCATCGAAGTCGAAGTCTTCGATCCACCCGAGGTGCATGAAGCGATGCAACTGTTTCGCAGTTTGATCTTGCCCGATGGTGCCGCAGCGTTTCGTCGCATGCTGGGATCGGCGAAGGTGGACAATCGCCTCAAACAGATGCTTTCCGCTGCTTCGATGCCGGAACTCTTGCGTCCGGCGGTTGCCTGGGCTTTAGATCGGGCTGGCCAACACAGATTGGCCGATTCGCTGCGAAGTCTGCGTCGGCTGTCCGCCGATGGTTTCCGACGCCGCGTGGCCCAACGGGCTGCCTATTGCACGAAGTTTCTCGATGCCATGTGTCGACAACGGCTTGATGCGATTCTATGTCCGGTGTTTCCAGTTCCCGCGCCCCCTCATGGAGCTGGATCGGATCTGGGGATGATGACCAGCTACACCGCACTTTACAATCTACTCGGGTTTCCAGCCGGCGTCGTGCCGTTGACCCGTGTTCGAGAAGGTGAAACATCCGATCGGTCCGAGACGCGCTGTCGTGTGGAAAAATCAGCCCGACGGATCGAATCCGACAGCCAGGGACTCCCGATCGGAATCCAAATTGTCGCTCGCCACTGGCGTGAAGATATCGTGTTGGCCGTGATGAAGTACCTTGAAACGGCTGCCCGCCCACGGGCCGATTTTCCAGCCAACCCTCCCGTGTCGTTTTCCGCCCCTCCCTCGAACCCAATGCGATAGCCAGAGGTGACCAATCATGCCGCGCCACTCGCCAACGTCGACTGCCATCGATTCATCTGCGGTTGAATCGACCTCGTTGGGGGCTGCTGAATTGGCCCGTCGCATCGCCGCGGGAGACTTCAGCAGTCGGGAAGTGGTCGACGCGCATATTCAACGGATCGAGCAAATTAACCCACGCTTGAACGCGGTATGCCTAACGCGGTTCGATCAAGCCCGCAAGGAAGCGTCCGCCGCGGACGATCGACAAGCGGCGGGCGAACCTTTGGGACCGCTGCACGGCGTACCGATCACCATTAAGGAGTGTTTTCACTTGAAGGGCACTCCCGCATCGATCGGCGTACGTCGTTTTGCCAAGGAGTTGCACACCGACGATGCCCTCATGGTCGCTCGACTGCGAGCCTCGGGCGCGATCGTGTTGGGAAAGACGAACATTCCGCAATTGATGCTCCTGCACGAGACCGACAACCCCGTGTACGGTCGTACAAACAACCCATGGGATTTGACCCGTGGCCCCGGTGGAAGCAGCGGTGGAGAGGCGGCAATCATCGCCGCATGTGGGTCACCATTGGGGTTGGGCAACGACCTGGGCGGCAGCATTCGCGTTCCGGCCCACTTCTGCGGAATCCATGGCATCAAACCTACAACTGGCCGGTTGTCGAACCACGGCACCCGCGCCGGCTGGAATGGCATGGAAGCGATCGGCAACCAACCAGGACCACTGGCTCGAAGCGTTGAAGACCTTGTGCTGGCCATGAGAATTCTAGCCGCCCCGGGGCAAGACGAACGCGATCATGTCGTCCCGCCGGTTCCTTTGAGAGACCCGGCGGACGTAACGGTCGAAAAACTGCGGATCGGGTTTTGGAAGGATGACGGTTTTTTCGCGGCGGCACCGGCAATGCGTCGCGCCGTGGACGAAGCGGTTGCCGCCTTGAAGGGTCGTGGTGTTGAAGTCGAAGCGTTCACGCCGCCAGATATTTCGGAGGCGATGCGTTTATACTTCGCGATCGTAAGTGCCGACGGTGCCGCAGATTCTCGGCGACTACTCGGCAACAGTCCCCGCGATTGGCGCATTCGGCGATTGTTGCTGTTGGCCAGAATTCCCAATCTCCTCCGTGGCGGAATCGCCGGACTGCTAGGGCTCGTCGGTCAAAAAAATCTCGCTTGGTTGCTCCGCGTCACCGGTACTCTTTCTGCCGATGGCTACTGGCAACTCACCAAGCAGAGGGAACGCTATACAACCGACTTTCTAGCACAACTTCGCGCGCGCCGGCTCGATGCCGTGATCTGTCCACCCTTCGCGCTGCCGGCACTGAAACATGGCGCGACCGATAATCTGGTCACCGCCGCCAGCTATGCCATGCTGTTCAACTTGTTAAATGTTCCCTGTGGTGTTCTTTCCACCACGCGCGTTGCCCCCGGCGAAGAAAGCGATCGGGCCCCCAGTAGCGATCTGTTCGTTCGCCGGGCGCTGGAAGTCGAACAGGGCTCGGCAGGGCTGCCAGTCGGTGTTCAAGTGGCCGCGCCCCACTGGCGGGAAGATGTCGTGCTGGCGGTCATGCAAACCCTCGAAGGGCAGCTCGCCTCTCGAACCGATTCTCCCCCCAATGCTATCCCCCCCATTTGACACGATTACTGAAATCGTTAGGCCGAAGGCGATTGATCCGCACCCACAAGGACAGTACAATTGACTTCAGAGTTGAGACTGAGTCTCAGAAACAACTAGCGAAGCTACTTCACCACGGAAGGCCCGCGCCGCGGATTGTAAAAAGATGCACGAACTGATTCCGCTTCACTCCTTGTTCGCGGGCCAGACGGCCCTTGTGGAAGAGGTTGTGGGCAACTCCGATGAAGTCCAGCGGCTACATGAGATCGGTCTCCGCCAAGGCGCGCCGGTGGAGATGATTCAGCCGGGAACCCCATGTGTCATTCGCTTGGGCGGCAACAAACTGTGTTTCCGCCACGACGATTTGATGAGCGTGATGGTGCGAGCCGGAGTCGTTGCATGATAAAGCTGTCGCAATTGACTGTTGGGCAATGCGGTCGTGTCGATCGGATTAACGACCATGGTCCCCTTGGCACGCGACTAATGGAGATGGGGCTGATCCCGGGGGTTGAATTGAAATTGGTCGGCAGCGCACCGTTTGGAGATCCCTTGGAGTTCGATCTTCGCGGCTACCGGCTTTCACTTCGCAAGAGCGAAGCCGATTACGTCGATGTCGCCATGTTGTAACCACCCGGCGGATACACAAGCTCACTGCTCGGGCCCGCTCTGAGTTCGTGGTGCCGCTGAATTCATTTGAAACACACCCATGGTGACGCCGACAACCGCGCATGAACTGGGAACCATGACGGTCGCCTTGATCGGCAACCCGAACGTTGGCAAATCCACGCTCTTCAACGCGTTGGCTGGTGTCCGCCAACGTGTTGGCAACTATCCCGGGGTCACCGTCGACAAGAAGATCGGTCGGATGACGGTCGGCGGTCGAAACTGTTCGCTGGTCGACTTACCGGGCACCTACAGTCTCGCGCCACGCTCGCCCGACGAGATGGTGGCCGTCGACGTGTTGTTGGGTCGGCGTGGCGACGTTCCTCCGCTGGATGCGGTGATTTGCATCATCGACGCCAGTAATCTAGAGCGCAATCTGTACTTGGTAAGCCAAGTGTTCGAGCTTGGCTTGCCAACGGTCGTGGCGGTAAACATGGTCGACGTGGCGCGACAACGCGGCCTGAAGATCGATCTAGCGACACTTGAGAAACGGCTCGGCGTGCCGGTGGTCGCCATGCAGGCGAACCGTCGTCACGGAGTTGTGCAACTGGTTGAGGCATTGTCGCAAATCATCGCAAGCCCCCCGCGCACGGTGATCAGCCCTCTGCCAGAGGCATTTACGAAGGAAGTCAAGCGACTCGAAGCAACGCTCGCTAACGGTCACGGGAAGGGTGCGATTCCGGCAGTTCCCCGATATCTCGTCGAACGCCTGTTGGTCGATTCGGGGGAGTATATCGAAACGGCGTTGTTCAAGAAGATGCCCGACGAGAAGGTCCGCCAAAAGCTTCGCCACGACGTTGAGGCTGCCCGGGTTCGCCTAAGAGACGACGGACATCCCGTGCCCGCGGTCGAACCGATTTCGCGTTACCGCTGGATCGCGGGCGTTCTCGATGGCGTGGTGCAACGTCCACGGCAAGCGCCCGTCACCATCAGTGATCGCATTGACCGCGTATTGATTCACCGGTTTTGGGGGCTGGCAATTTTCGTTGTTTTGATGATAGTCGTCTTTCAGTCGGTTTTCGCTTGGGCGACCTACCCGATGGGCTGGATCGACGCGGCGACGGCACTACTCGGTGGGGCCATTGAAGCCAGTATGCCACAGGGGCCACTGCGGAGTCTGCTTGTCGATGGGATGATCGCGGGTGTCGGTGGAGTCTTGGTATTTTTGCCACAAATTTTCGTGCTATTCTTCTTTCTCGCGGTGCTTGAAGATTGTGGTTACATGGCTCGCGCCGCCTATCTGATGGACCGTCTGTTCGTTCCAGTAGGCCTCAGCGGAAAGTCGTTTGTGCCGTTGCTTTCGTCGTTCGCTTGCGCGATTCCCGGAATTATGGCAGCGCGGATCATCGAAGACCGTCGGGACCGGCTGACCACGATATTGATCGCCCCGCTGATGAGTTGCAGCGCGCGATTGCCAGTGTACACCGTATTGATCGCCGCCTTCATCCCCAAGGAATATCTATTTGGTTCCTGGTTCTCTCTGCAAGGGTTGACCATGGCGGCCATGTATGCGGTAGGAATGATCACGGCAATCGCGGTGGCTTTGGTTCTCAAACGCACCTTGTTGCGTGGCCCCACACCTCCGCTGGTGATGGAACTGCCCGCCTACAAATGGCCCTCGCCCTCCAATGTGCTGCACCGCATGTTCGAACGTGGCTGGGCATTCGTTCGCCGCGCGGGAACGCTGATCGTGGCGGTGTCGATCCTTGTGTGGGCGTTGCTCTACTATCCCCACAACGTCGAGCAGGTGGAAGCCCCGTTGCGTCTTGAGCGGCTCAAGATTGAAACACGGCTTGCCACCCTTGGCGAAGACGATCCCTTGCAACAGGAACTCCAACGGCAGCTACGGACTTTGAACAACCGTGTGGAGGCCGCCTATGTGCGCCAAAGCATTCTTGGCAATCTTGGGCAATGGGTCGAACCGGCAGTGGCGCCGTTGGGATGGGATTGGCGAATTGGCTGCGCCGCGATTGCCTCGTTCCCGGCTCGTGAAGTCGTCATTGCAACCCTAGGCATCATTTACGAACTTGGCGGGGACGTCGATGTCGACGATTCGCAGTCTCGCACCCGTCTGATGTCCGCGTTGCGTAACGCTACGTGGCAAGACTCCGATCGACCGGTCTACAACATCCCGGTGGCCCTGTCGTTGATGGTTTTCTTCGCGCTGTGCGCCCAATGTGCCGCGACGCTGGTCGTCATGCGCCGCGAAACCCAAAGCTGGCGATGGCCCGTGTTTACGTTCGTCTATATGACCACGCTTGCGTATCTGGGGGCCCTGATAACCTATCAGGTGGGAATTCGATTGATTTCGTAGCCTGGATGATTCAAGGTCGAAAATATGTCTGTCTTCTGGCAAGAAATTGTAACCGTGGCGATCGTATTCACCGCGGGCGTCTATCTCGCGCGAAAGTGGTTTTGGCAGAAGGGCAAGGCGACAACGTCTTGCTCGACGTGTTCTTCATGCGCGGCGGAGAGCCCGGCTCAAGGGACCCTGGTGCCTGTCGAAGCACTGCAACTCTCGACGAATTCGTCCGGCGAAGAAAGTGCGGTAAACGAGAATTGACCGAAGATCGCCGTGATATTCGCCGGCTTCCCTCGGATAGCGCGAGACCCTATTGGTTGGCCAAAACAACTTGCGCGTGGGCCACGACCTCGGGTGAATAGCCTGACTTGAGGTCGGTCTTCAGGCGAATCTTGGCCGAAACGTCGCCGGGCTTATCTCCCGCCACAAAGGTGACTGGAACCAAGTGCAGCGGCTTTGAAGCCTTCGACAGTTCAAATTCAAAGCAGTCGTCACCACAGTTGATGTCGGTGATTCGGAAAGGCTTGGTCCCACGAACGATCAGCTTCTTGGTGACCGACTCTCCGACATGGACCAAACCAAGCAAGAGCGGAGCAGGGCTCACGGTTATTTCCGAAAGCACACGTCCTTCGACGCAAATGGGCAACTCGGAACCACGGCTATCGTTGGTTCGCAACATCAACTCATCGCGAATAATCCCCTGGGGAGCGTCCGGCTTCAATCGCACGAACAAGTCATAGCTTTTTCGCCCGTAATCGCCCGAGCGTTGGACCAGTTTGGTTTCCAGATAACGACTGTTGTTCAGAACGTCGAGTACGCGCCAGTCTCCACGCCCGGAGTAGTCGATCCGCAACCGCTTTTCAACCGGCGCGCCCGAGGTAACCGTACCCAGATTGATGCTTTCTGGCTGCAACAAAATGTCGCTGCGGATCAATCCGCGAACGTGTAGTTGAACCTCGGCATAGTAAGGCTTGTCGAACACGACCGTCACTGTCGCCGAGCGCTGTCCTTGAAAGGTGCGCGTGTTGAACGCCGCGACGATCGCACTTTTTTCATAGGTCTTAACAGTGTCTCGCGTTACCCGAGGAATCGTGCATCCGCAACTCGATCGGACATGCGAGACATGAAGATCCTCTTCATAGATGTTTGTGAACGTGAAGGGGAATTCAACTTTGCCACCCCGGGCAACGACACCGAAATCGTGATCGGTGACTTCAAACATCTTAACAGCCCACTGCTGCGCCGCGGCAATGTTGGAACCCACGACGAGCAGACCGATGGTAACAATAGCACTTCGCAACACGATGAATTCTCCACGGTGTCCCTTGGATGCGACATCCCCCCACCATGACCAGCATGAGACCATTGGCCTCGTGCAGCCCAATTCAACGGCTTCTGGCAAGGGGGCGCGAACTGTAAGGCTTACCCTAGTATTGTGTCAACTTCTTCCGCAGGAAGAAAGCTTTCCCCCTTATTGCGGTCTTTCGGACATCGTGTGCTAGCAACTGTAATAAGTCCTATCGTGTATTGAAGATCAGCACGATCGGCGCGCCGCGAACGATTGCGATGAGAGGTTCGACCCGCGCATTCCCAACAGCACGACACAACTCCCGTGTACCGCACATCTTGGTGCTGGAGTGGTCACGATCGTCCATCGGGGCAACTGCGTAACAAAGAATTGTCAAACGCCGCGAGTTACCACATCCCCCGGCAGGTTTCCGATGTTGAGTGAAGATCGTCGGCACCACGGGGGGGTTCATTCCCCAAGCATCAGCGGTTGGATACCATATCGTTAGGTGAACTTCGGTACCGTATTTTTCTGATCTTCCTTGTCCGTGGAGACCCTTTCGATGGCTTTTTTCCATACTTCGCGTGGCCCCGGGAGGAAAGCCTGGTGGCTTTCCGTGACACTCCTAGCCTTGGTGTGCTTCGCTGGATGCAGCGCCAGCGACACGGGCACTTCGGTCGCCGTGGCTGCCGCCGAAGAACCGACCACCGAGACCAACAGCGAAACGCGGCAGACCGACGTCGCGGATAAAAACTCCACCGACGAGTCGAAATCGTCTCCGACAAGTCAACCGAAGGAAGACTCCGCGGAGAAAGAAAGCCCCTCGAAAGAGGGCGGCAAACAGCCCGGGGAACAGGACTCCAAGGAAGCTCCCAAGGACGATCATCCGTTCCCCCGCCGCATGGAAGCCCCACCGCTCGACGGAGCGGTCGCCTGGATCAATGTCGCGGGTCCAATCGACTTGGAAGACCTGCGTGGCAAGTTTGTCGTGCTCGATTTCTGGACCTACTGCTGCATCAACTGCATGCACGTCTTGCCCGAGCTAAAAAAACTTGAGAAAGCCTACCCGAACGAGGTGGTCGTCATCGGAGTTCATTCGGCCAAATTCGAGACGGAACAGGAATCGGACAACATCCGCGAGGCCGTTCTCCGCTACGAGATCGAGCACCCGGTGATCAACGATTCGAACCACGCCGTGTGGACGGCTTACATGTGCCAAAGTTGGCCCACTCTGCGGATTATCGACCCAGAGGGTTTTTTGGTGGCCGGAAACAGTGGCGAAATCGACTTTGAAACACTCGATGGTTTCTTCAAGCGAGCGCTGCCTTATTATCGCGACAGGGGGCTGCTCGACGAGTCGCCGGTGCGGTTCGATCTTGAACGCCACCGGACGGCCGACACTCCGCTACGATTTCCCGGCAAGGTGCTTGCCGATGAGCCAAGCCAGCGACTGTTCATAGCCGACAGTAATCACAATCGCATTGTCGTGGCCAACACCGACGGTACACTCCTTGACACCATTGGCTCGGGCCGGATAGGTGCCTCCGACGGCGACTTCGCCACGTCCACGTTCAACCATCCGCAAGGGATGGTACTGCGCGACGAAACGCTTTATGTGGCCGATACCGAGAACCACCTGCTTCGAAAAGTCGACCTTCAAGCACGACAGGTAACCACAATCGCGGGTACCGGCTCGCAGGGGCGCAATGCCTGGCCCGGCGTCTCGCGCGATCCGCTCGGAACACCCTCGCTGCCAGAACGCTTCGTGGGTCCCCCGCGCACCACGCCGATCAACAGCCCTTGGGCGCTGTGGATTCATAAGGATGATCTATTCATTGCGATGGCCGGTCCCCATCAAATTTGGAAGATGCCGCTGGACGAATCGGAGATTGGCCCCTATGCCGGAAATGGTCGAGAGGACATAGTCGACGGCCCTTTGCTGCCTGACGAACCGTACGCAGCGGGGTTTGCTTCGTTCGCGCAGCCCTCGGGTTTGACCTCCGACGGCACATCGTTGTTCGTGGCGGATAGCGAGGGGAGTTCGATTCGCGAAGTGCCGCTGAACGGCGAGGGCAATGTCACCACCATCGTTGGCACTTCTCATCTTTCAGGAGGTCGCCTGTTCACCTTTGGCGATGTCGATGGCCAAGGCGAGGAAGTCCGTCTGCAACATGCCCTGGGGGTCGTCTATCGCGAGGGTTTCATCTTCATCGCTGACACCTACAACAACAAAATCAAGAAGCTCAACATTAAAGAACAAACGGTCCAAACCATCGCCGGCAATGGCGAATCGGGGCTCAGCGACGAACCGCCGATGTTCGATGAGCCCGCAGGGATCTCGCAAGCCGGTGAAAAGCTGTATGTGGCCGACACCAACAATCACGCCATTCGCGTGATCGACCTGGAGCACGACAACCATGTCACCACGCTGGCAATTACACGGCTCCAACCG
>Ga0114931_10009860_pt1 | contig 11407 bp, 11 predicted proteins | sample 2SBtaG_FD_89579 | JGI IMG/M metagenome (GOLD analysis project Ga0114931, IMG submission 89579) | Deep subsurface microbial communities from Kolumbo volcano to uncover new lineages of life (NeLLi) - 2SBTROV14_V59a metaG | ecosystem: Environmental > Aquatic > Marine > Volcanic | place: Kolumbo...
GGCGCTCGCCCGGGCCGTGGGGGTGGCGCCGGGCACCCCGATCGCGCTCCTCGATACGCTTGCGGCACCCGGGCCCTCGGCCCCCGTGGATGCCGCCGCCCTGGTGCGCGACGCGTGGGCCGTGCGCCCCGAGTTGAGGGCGATGGACGCGCGCACGGAGGCGGCCAGGCACCAGGTGGCCGCCGCGCGCAGCGCCCGCTACCCGGCCCTGGTGGCGTCGGGGAGGGACGCGATCACGGGCAAGAAGTACCAGCGGCTGCTCAACACCTACACGTGGAGCTTTCAGATCTCGGTGCCCGTGTTCACCGGGTTCAGAACGCGGGCCGCGCGGGAGCAAGCGTCGGCTGCGCTCGCCGAAGTCGAGGCGCGCCGGCGCGATCTGGCGGCGCAGGTGGAGGTCGAGGTGCGCTCGGCGCTCCTGGCGCTCGAGGCCGCACGCGCCCAGGTGGCCGCGGCGGGCACGAACCTGGAGCTGGCGCAGCTCCAGGTGGCACAGGCTCGTGACCGCTTCCAGGCGGGCGTGGCGGGCAACGCGGACCTGGTCACGGCGTCGCTCTCGCTCAGCCGGGCCCGGGCGCAGCGCGTGCAGGCGCTCGCGGCGTTCCGGATGGCCGTGGTGGAGCTGGCGCGCGCCAGGGGGGTGCCCGTGGCGGATCTGCAGGCATACGGAGAGCGGGAACGCGGGAGAACCGACGGAAGGGAGACGGGCAGTGAGTGACGCGGATACGTCGCCTGATCGGCATGGCGGGAACGCGCGGGGAGAAGTCCCCGGGAGGCGCATCGCCGGAAGGCGTCGGCTGATTGCGGGCATCGGTGTCGTGCTCCTCGTCGCTTCAGCGACGTGGGGCGTGCGGATGCTCCGTTTCCACCTGACCCACGAGTCCACGGACGATGCCCAGGTGGAGGGAACGATCGTGCCGGTGCTGCCCCGTGTGGGCGGGTACGTGGAGCGTGTGCTCGTCCAGGAGAACCAGCCGGTACGAGAGGGACAGGTGCTCGTCGAACTGGACCCCGCGGACCTCGAGATCCGCGTCGCTCAGGCGGAGAGCGCGGTGCGGGAAGCGGAGGTAGGGGCGGTAGCGCAGGCGCCCTCGCACGTGAGCGACGCCTCGAGCCGTACCGGAGCGCTTGACGCGCAGATCGAGGCGGCGCGAGCCAACGCCGAGCGTGCGGAGCGCGATCTGACCCGGATGGAGGAGCTGGCGGCGAAGCACATCGTCTCTTCTCAGCGTCTCGACGCCGCGCGCACCGCCGCCGAGACGTCGCGCGCCGCCGTGCGCTCGCTGGAGCGGCAGAAGGCGGCGGCCCGGGCGGGCGTAACGAGCGCACGGGCTGGCGTGGACGTGGCCGGAGCCCGGCTGGAGGCGGCGCGCGCGACGCTGCGCAGCGCCCGCCTGCAGCTCTCATACACCCGAATCACGGCCCCCGCTTCGGGCGTTGTCGCGCGTCGCTCGGTCGAGCCGGGGCAGCTCGTTCAACCGGGTCAGCCGCTCATGGCGCTCGTGGCCGACACGGCATGGGTCACGGCGAACTTCAAGGAAACGCAGCTCACGCGCATCCACGAGGGGGCCGAAGTGGAAGTGGCTGTGGACGCGTATCCCGGCTGCACCGTGCGAGGGCGCGTGGCCAGTGTGAGCCCGGCAACCGGCTCGCAGTTCTCCCTGCTGCCGCCCGATAACGCCACAGGCAACTTCACGAAGGTCGTCCAGCGCGTGCCGGTGCGCATCCGGATCGTCGACACCTGTGGGCCCGACCGGCCGCTGAGGCCCGGCATGTCGGTGACCGCGCACGTGGCCATACGCTGACGGACGGGCCGGAGCAAGGGTGATGGCGCCTGCGCGGAGCGGCGAACCGCACAAGTGGGTCGTGGCGGGCACGGTGCTGACCGGCACGATCATGGCGGTGCTCGACTCCAGCATCGTGAACGTGGCGCTGCCCGACATCCGTGGAAACCTCGGCGTCACCGTGGAGCAGATCACCTGGGTGGTCACCGGCTACATCCTGGCCAACGTCGTGATCATGCCGCTCATCGCGCTGCTGAGCGAGCGCTTCGGACGCAAGCACTTCTACATGGCGAGCGTGGCGCTCTTCACGGGCGCCTCCATGATGTGCGGCATCTCGCGCACCCTGCCCGTGCTCGTCTTCTTCCGGGTGCTCCAGGGTATCGACGGGGGCGTACTCATGACCATCTCTCAGGCGATCCTCCGCGAGACGTTTCCGGTAGAGGAGCAGGGGATGGCGATGGGGATCTACGGCCTGGGCGTCGTGCTCGCACCCGCCATCGGCCCCACGCTCGGCGGCTGGATCACGGATCAGTACTCGTGGCCGTGGATCTTCTACGTCAACGTGCCGATCGGAGCGCTCAACCTCTATCTGGTCAACCGCTTCGTCGAGGATCCCCCGTACCTCATCCGCCGCAGGGGGATGGGGGATTACCTGGGTGTGGGGCTCATGACCGTGGGCCTGGCATCGCTGCAGCTCCTGCTCGAGGGTGGGCAGCGCCACGACTGGTTCGAATCTCCGTACATTCGCTGGCTCGCGGGCGTGACGCTCGCGGGGCTGCTGTTGTTCGTCGTGCGCGAGCTCGTCACCGCGCGCCCCGCCGTCGAGCTGCGGATATTTCGCGACCGCTCCTTCGCGGTGGCCACCACGCTGGGCGGTATCCTGGGGATGGGGCTGATGGGCTCGCTCTTTCTCCTGCCGCTCTTTCTACAGAATCTACTCGGCTACACCGCGATGAAATCCGGGCTCGCGCTCATGCCCCGCAGCGGCGCCATGGCCGTCATGTTTCCCCTGTCGGGGCGCTTCTACAACCGGCTGGGGCCGCGCTTCCTGGTGGCCACGGGCCTGGCGGTGAGCGCCTACTCGTTCTGGGAGCTGTCGAAGCTGACCACGCTCGTGGGCTACTGGGACATCTTCTGGCCACAGGTATGGCAGGGGGTGGGCTTCAGCCTGATCTTCATCGCGCTGACCACGGCGGCGCTCTCGACGATCTCCAAGCCCAAGATGACCGCCGCGAGCGGCCTCTACAACGTGGTGCGGCAGGTGTTCGGAAGCATCGGCGTGGCGTTGTCGGCCACGGAGCTGACGAAGGGAACCACGCGCTTCCACGCGCTACTCGTCGAGCACCTGACGCCATACGACCTGCCCACCAGGGCCTGGCTGGCCGGCGCCACGCGCGGCATGGCGGCCACGGGGCTGGATGCGGGCAGCGCCCACCGGACCGCGCTCCGCCTCCTGGACCTGACCACGCTGCGCCAGGCCGCCGTGATGGGGTACAACCGGGTGTTCGCGCTGACCGCGGTGCTCTTCGCGGTGGGGGTGCCGTTGGCGTTGGTGCTCAGGAGGGAGGCGATTCCCGAGGAGAGCGAGCGGAGCTGAGGCATCCCCCGGGGAATTCGTAAGGAGACGACGGTGGGCGCCCCGCGCGACTCTAACGCAGCTCGCTGCATGAAGCGCCGAACGCGAAGCACGCGTAGCAGCGGTGGTGCTTGAGCCGGATCCGCGGTTTCAGGCTTTCGGCGAGCGTATCACCCAGATCGTAGTCCTCGTCGTCGTCGACGAGGGTGCACGCGTAGACGCGCATCCGCCCGTTGGACTTCACCACCATGCGGCTCTACGCGCACATGAACGCCGCGCGCGACTCCGCCGTGTGGTAGCGGGTCATGCAGTCCTCGGTGATCAGGGGCACGTCGGCCGTCTGGCCCGGGCCGAGCAGGTCGGGAAAGGCGACGATCCGCACGGGCTCGTGGATGCCGACGCCGGCGAAGTGCTCCCGGTACTGCGCCTGGAGCCGGGAGGCGTCCTCATGCGCGTCGATCTGGCGTGCCACCGAGACGTGGAAGCCCCGCCTGTGCAGCTCGCCCAGGGTCTCGAGCGCCATCTGGAAGCTTCCCGCGCCGCGCCCCGCATCGTGCCGCTCGGGAGACGGATAGTCGAGGCTGACACGGAAGCTGAGCGGGTGGGGCTTGTGCAACAGGCCGTCCAACTCGCCCAGGCGGCGGCGCAGCGGAAGGGTACCGTTCGTCAGCACGAGGCATGAGCCCCGCTCGAGCGCGTAGTCGAGGATCGCCGGCACGTCGCGCACGACGAACGGCTCGCCTCCGGTGAAGGAGAACTGCCGCACGCCGAGGTCGACCGCCTCGTCGATGAAGGGCGCGACATCGGCGAGCGTCATCGTGCCCAGGCGGTCATCGCCAGGGCGCGAGCCCTCGAGGCAGAACGGGCAGGCGAGGTTGCAGATCGTGCCGGTGTGGAACCACACTTCGGCCAGCCCCTCCGCCTGGATGTAGCCGCGCGGCGCGCCGTCGGGCGTCCGCAGCCAGTCGGGCCGGGTTGTGACTTCGAGTACAGGGAGCTTCACGGCGTGATCGCGGGCCTTCGCGACGTTTCCGCTCGCGGCGGCGTCCGGCATCGTCCGTTGGATGGTGTTCGTCACATTCATCTGGATGGATCCCTCTCGGGCCTCGTGGGCAAGGTTACGTCAGACTCCTTGGTACGAAACCGGCCCGGGCGGTACGGAGTTTCCCGTTCGGCGAAGGTGCGTCCCGAGCGTGCGCGCTCGAGCAGGGCGAGCGCGTCCTCGATGACGGCGCGCTGACGCTCCGCGTCACCCGGCGCGCCGAGCGGGCGGCCCATCGGGTGACGCGTGATCACGGCCCGCGGCACGGCCATCGCCTCGGCCACGTGGCGGAACGCGCGCACCATGATGACCACGGTGGGAGTGCCGGAGGCCTCGATCTCCCGCGCGACGTGTCCGACCGACACGTGACATACGGGTCAGACCGGGACGAGCACGACCGCGTCGATGCGCGCATCGTGGATCCGCGCGATCCACTCCGGCAGGACGTCGAGCAGGCGGCCCTGCGAGGTGGCGCCGGGAAACGACAGCAGTTCGTCCGCCAGGTGGCCGATGCGTCCGCCGGCCTCCGCCTCGACGAGGCGGTCGCGCGGAAACGTCACGTTCAGGTCGCGCACGGTGGAGCGCACGTCGTATCCCCCGTGGCGCACCCGGATGTCGGCGGCCGGGGTGTGGCGGGGGATCACGGAGAGGGCGGGGGCACTGCGGAGGAAGTCGCCGATGCGGGCGATGGCTTCTTCCTGCGTCATGTCGGGGACGCCAAAGGGGTGCGGGTCGTCTCCGCGCACGAAGTGTCCGCTCGACGTCATCAGCAGGACGCGTGCGTCGGCCAGCGACTTGTGGAGCGGGGCGAACGGCGCGTCGTCGTACGTCCAGGGACTGTCTTGCCTGGCCTCGTAGGCGCGGAGCTGCGCCTCGTACGCCGCATCGATGAGCGGTTGCACGTCGCCCGTGTCGTAGGCCTCCCCGAGGAGCCACAGCAGCTCCTGGAAGAAGCGGGCCGCCTCGTCGTCGGGGACGTCCTTGAGAAACTTGAAGCACAGGTCCGTGCGCGATCCGTAGAAGAACGACTCCCGGAACTCCGCGAAGGACTCGCCCATGCGTGTCAGGCTCCGGTGGGGTTCGGCGTGGTGGCGGCCCCGGCGCGCTCTTCCTCCGGGGTCCAGGCTACGGCGGAGAACTCCTCGTCGAGCGGGGTGCCTGCGATATGGTTCACATAGTTGCTCAACGTCTTCATGGAAACACCGAGCAGCACCTCGAGGATCTGCTGGTGGGTGTAGCCGTGGGCGCGGAAGGCCTCCTGGTCGTCCCGGGAGGCCCAGCCACGCTTCTCGAGGACCGAGAGCGTGAAGAGTCGAAGCGCCTCGAGTCCGGGGTCGCGAAGCGAGGCACCGGTGCGCAGCGCCTGGACGTCCTCCTGGTCCATACCCGCCATCGCCGCGCCCGCGGAGTGGGCCGCCATGCAGTAGGCGCACGCGTTGTGCCTGCTGACCGTGAGCAGCACGAGTTGCTGCTCCACCGGCGTCAGGGACGTGGCCGCGAACGCCTCGCCGAGCGCAAGATAGCCCTGCAGCGTGGCGGGGGCCTCGGCCATCACCCCCATGAGGTTCGGCAGAAAGCCGAAACGGTCGGTCGAGGCCTGGAGCATCTGCCTCGAAGCTGCGGGTGCGGACTCCAGGGTGTGGACGGGAAAGCCGCTCATACGTACCTCTCTGGTGTAAGTCGTGTGTGTCAGATGTGACGGAGCCGCGATGGTTGTAGATGACCGGTCGTCTTATCGCGTTCAGGACGACCTGCCACAGTGTTCATCATCGTGCGCTACGGCCTGAAGAATCCGTCGAGCAGCAGGTCGCAGCACTCGCGCGCCGCGCGGGCGTATCCCTCGATCTGCATCTGGACGAGCGCCCCCTCCCAGGCCGAGAAGAGGAGCCCCCCAAGCCGCTCCGCCGGGATGTCCGAGCGCGCGGTACCCCGTTCCTGCGCCAGAGCGATCAGTCGGCCGAAGCGCTCACGGATGCCCTCCACGCCGCGAGCCAGCGCCCGGCGCATGACCTCGCTGTCTCCCCCGAACTCGGCGCCGAGGTTACCCAACAGACAGCCGGATCCCCTTTCCTCGTGGGTCCGGAGCTGTATCCGGAAGAACTCCTTCAGCCGGTCCAGGGGATCGCCCGGGGCCTGCGCCATCTCATCGAGACGTTCGTGAATGCGCCCGGCGTAGCGATCGATGACGGCGGCCCCGAAGGCTTCCTTGCTGTCGAAGTAGTTGTAGAATGAGCCCTTGGGCACGCCGGCCTGGAGGACGATCTCCTTGATGCCCGTACCGTGATACCCCTGCCGGACGAACGTCGAGAGCCCGCACTCGAGCAGGCGCTCACGCACCGACGCGCCGCGACCCGGGTGCGGGCCGGGCTCGTTGTGTGCGACGGTCTCCGCGGGAACGTGTGGCATGCGGGATAATATGACCGGTCGTCTTGTCCGTCAAGGGGTGGGTGGCGCCGTGCTTCGGGCCCGGCGCGATTGTCTTTCGCGGTCCCGCGCGGCAGCTTGCACTCATGGCCGTCACCTGTTCCGCATGTGGGCGCGAGTACGACGTTACCCTCTTCCAGTTCGGCCGTACGATCCACTGTACGTGCGGTGCCCGGGTCGGGCTGGAGAAGCGGTTGGGCCCGCCCCTGTCGGCCACGGAGCCCCGCTTCATCGCGGACGCCATGCTGGGCCGTCTGGCGCGCTGGCTCCGGATCCTGGGGTTCGACACGGCGTACGATCCGCAGATCGCCGATGAGGATCTGGTGCGCCGCGGCCTGACCGAACGACGGCACATCCTCACCCGCGATCGCCGCCTTCGCGACGAGTGGCGGGTGTCGAACTGCATCATCCTGGATTCGGAGGATGTGGACGCCCAGGTCACGCAGATCGTGACGCGCCTGGGCCTGGCGTCCGCGATCCGGCTCTTCTCGCGCTGTCCGGTGTGCAACGCCCTCCTCGTGCCGCTGCCCGAGGACGAGGCTCGCCCCAGGGTTCCGCCCCGCGTGGCCGAACGCCACCACACGTTCGCGCACTGCCCGGAGTGCGACCGGGTGTACTGGGAGGGCTCCCACACGGAGCGGATGCGGGCGCGGCTGAAGGAGCTTCTGGAGGGATGAGCCGCGGCGGCGGCCACAACACCTACCGAGGCCGCGCGCCCGTCTCCGTTCAATCCCGCAGCGTCGCCTTCAACCGAAGCGGGTGGACGAGCAGGTCCAGCGCATCGCGGATGTCCCGCACGACCACGTCCGCGGCGGCCAGGAGGCGGGCCGCGGCGCCCTCGGGTCCGATGACGGCGATGGACAACCCGGCGACCTCCATCATGCCAACGTCGTTACGGCCGTTGCCGATCGCGACCACGCCGCCGGGGCCGAGTGCGGACACGGCATCGGCCTTCTCCCGGCCGTCCCGAACCCGGCGGACCGCCACGGGCAGGTCGCGCAGCGCCGCCCTGGCCGTGCCGAACGTGTCCGCGGTGACCACGGTGATGCGCAGGCGGCCCGCGAGGAGTCTCAGCCGCTCCTCCACGCCGGGCAGGAGCGCGCCGTCCGACGACAGCGTGCCGGTGAAGTCGAGGGCGAGATCGCTGAATGACGCCGGCCCCGCCGGGGTGTCGAGCTGTATCGGTTTCATGTGGCTGGCCCCGCTCAGGAGTGATTCGCGCGATCCCGGACGCGGACATGGAGTATAGATGGGTTTCCGGATTCCCGGACAGGGCCGGGGGCGGACGCACGAGCCCTGTCGGGGCGTGGAGGGCGGGCGCGCACACGCCCTGACGTCCGCCGCACGGGATCCGGTGGAGCGCCATGTACGTGCCATCAGCCCCCCCTTCGGCCGGAACCTCCCCGCCGGGGGTGGCACGTAGACCTTCGCCGCCCGATCTTGCGCCGATGGGATTCCCACTGAACACACGCGACCGGTCTTGATCGAACTCCACCTGCTGGGCGGCCTGACCCTCGAAGCGCCCGACCTGTCTCCCACATCCGTTGTGCGCCGCAGGCACCCGCAGGCGCTCCTGTCCATCCTGGCGGCCAGCGCTCCCCGGGCCGTGGGCCGGGAGCGGATCACGGCCCTCCTCTGGCCTGCCAGCCCCCCGTCGCGTGCCGCCAACAGCCTCCGACAGGTGCTTCACCGTCTCCGACGCGATCTCGGAGAGGAGATCTTCCTGCCCGAGTCCGCCGGGGGGCTGCAGCTCGATCCCGCCCGGTTCACCATCGATCTCTGGATCTTCCGTGACGCCGTTGCCTCCGGTGCGCTGGAGCGGGCGGTCGAGGCCTACCGGGGGCCCTTCCTCGACGGCTTCCGGATGCCAGGACTCGACGACTTCCACCGGTGGGTGGAGGCGGAGCGCCAGAAGTCGGCCCGCATGTACCTCGAGGCGCTGGACGCTCTGGCCCGGACTGCCGAGGAGGAGGGGCGCCTTGCCGACGCGGTCTCGTGGAGGCGCAGGCAGGCGGGGGCGGACCGCTATTCCTCCCGGTTGACCCTGGCCCTCCTGCGGGCCCTCACCGTCGCGGGAGACCGGATCGGGGCTCTGAAGCAGGCGGACATCCACCGGACCCTCGTGCGCGAGCACCTCGGAACCGAGCCGGATCCGGAAGTGCTGGAGTTCGTGGCTACCCTCCGGGAAGAGGCCGAAGCGCCGGCCGATGCGTCAGCCGCCGTCACCGACACCGGCGGACCGGAGGAGCCGGGAACTCCGCCCGCCTCGCGAACGGCGACTCTGACCGCGATGGACAGCCCGTTGGCCCGGCTCGGCAGGTGGGCCGGCGTCCTCGCCGTCCTCGTCCTGGCCATGGTGGGCGCCCGGTCCCTCCTCCTCGACCGGAGCCCGCGGACGCGGGCTCCCGCGGCCCCCTCCAACCTCGTCGTCCTGGGGAGCGCCATCACCTATGTCGACGGCCGGGATGTAGCGAACCGGATCGTCGCCTGCGACGGACCGGCGTGTCCCGATGGCGCTCTTCCACAGCCGGCCTACGTCGTGCCCAAGCACACCGCCTACGGCAGCCCCGTGGCGGGAACCGGCTACATCTCATCGGCGCCGGACGGCACGACGCGTCCGCCGCCGGGCTTCGAGTGCTGCACCACGGTGACGTTCGAGACCACCTTCGAGTTGCCCGACGACGCGGCGGTGGGCCGGATCTCCCTCTCCGCCCTCGCCGACAACCAGGCCTCCGTGAGCATCAACGGCGTGGAGTTTGGACGGCAACAGGACCCCGAAGCCACGTCGAACTACGCGGGGCCCGCGTCGAACTTCGTCGTGGCGTTTCCGCCCGATCCCGGCGGCACCAACCGCCTGCGTGTGACCCTCTCGGATGCGGGAGGCGCGCTGGCGCTGCAGTATCACGCCGTCGTCACCTACGAGGCGTCCAAGGAGAATCCTGCACCTTCAGGGCAGGCCTCCGCCGTGCGTTAACGCAGCGGTAACGCACCTCCACGCCCCTTCCCGGACGCGTGCCTCCTCGGTGGCCAGGTCCGCTACCTTGTTGCCACCACCGAATTTACATCCCTCGCGCGGTCATTCCCCGCCGGTCTCGCCACTCCGGACCCATCGGAACCTACATCGAAAGTTCTAGGTCCGGGCTGTCCGAAGGTTCTATTGGACCGCGGGCGCGGCGGTAGGAGTGTTGAAGTGTGACGCCGATTCGCGGCCATTCCTCAGGTCAGGGGCGAGGTGAGCCGAGGCGCATGATTGATTGACCGATTTCGTGAGGTCCTGCCCCGGGCCCACAGAGGAGACCGATCCGATGACACGTCGTACCAACTTTCTGGGAATCGCCGCAGCCCTGGCTCTTGCCACGGCATGCAGCGAGACGCCCACTGCCCCGACGGAGCCGTCCGTCGAGGCGCCGTCGTTCACGCACGTGGCGAACCACCTCGTGTTCCTGAGTGGTAGCGGCGTGACCGCCTGGGATCCCATCCTTCCGACCACGGCCGACTCGAACTGGCCCACCACCGTCTGCGTCGAGACGCCGGCCGTCGGGCTGGACGCCAACTGGCAGAACCCCCACGCCGCATTTGATTTCGGGACGGGCGGACATCCCTGGGCCGGGAAGGTCACGGGGGGCGCACCCTGGATCAACGCATGGGCTGACCTCGATTCGAACCATTCGGGTGGTCCCAGCGGGTACAACTGGACCCGGTACGAGACGACCGTGACCGGGAATGGCACCTTCCAGCTCCAGCTCATGGCCGACAACTGTTCGTGGGTGTACATCGACGGCACGCTGGTAGGATTCCAGACGGACGGTGCGGCGCTGAGCGTGGCCCCGACGTATGGCCTCACGCTGAACGGTACCCACACGCTGTCGTTCATCATCTTCGACGGGGGTGGCCTCGCTGGAAGCAACTATCGCCTCGAAACGACGACCAATCCCCCGCCGGCACTGAACCCCGACCTCGACGGTGATGGTGTGCTCAACGAGGCCGACGCCTTCCCGCTGGATCCCACCGAGTGGGCGGACACGGACGGCGACGGCGTGGGTGACAACGCGGACGCGTTCCCGAACGACCCGACTCGGTCGGAGGCGCCTGCGACGATCACCCTCACCGGGCTGGTCCGCGACTTCGACATCTCGCATCCCGATATGGAAGCGTACATCGGGTTCAGGACGGGGATCGTTAAGGCCGCGTTGGGGGTCGATGACAAGCCCGTGTTCAACTCCGGTCAGGGAGTCGTCACCAGCGAGAGCACCTTCAACCAGTGGTACCGGACGATTCCCGGGGTGAACATCCCGTTTGAGGTGGATCTGGTGCTGACCCGACAGGGTGATGGCACGTACCAGTACTCGAATGCGGATTACTTCCCCATTGACGGACAGGGCTTCGGCAACTGCTGCGTCGGTGGCACCGACAACCAGCCCCATAACTTCCACTTCACCACCGAGATTCACACCACCTTCACCTACCAGGGTGGAGAGACCTTTACCTTCACGGGCGACGATGACGTGTGGGTCTTCATCGATGGGCAGTTGGCCATCGACCTCGGCGGCACGCATGGTCCCACGTCGGGAAGCGTGAACC
>Ga0114931_10009861_pt1 | contig 11407 bp, 12 predicted proteins | sample 2SBtaG_FD_89579 | JGI IMG/M metagenome (GOLD analysis project Ga0114931, IMG submission 89579) | Deep subsurface microbial communities from Kolumbo volcano to uncover new lineages of life (NeLLi) - 2SBTROV14_V59a metaG | ecosystem: Environmental > Aquatic > Marine > Volcanic | place: Kolumbo...
AGCACTGCGACCCGCAACTGCCCGGTTCTTTTCAGGCCATGCTGGATTTTCTGGCGCTCGCACCCCGCTATATTGAGGACGTGACCGCGACCGCCATCGATGGTCTGGAAGGTGTGGACATAAACGCCTGCCAAAAACTGGCCCAACAGTGCGGTGTAAAGTTCAGGCGTCGGGTGCTGGACCGGGTCGGCTGATAGGCTCTAAGTCAACATCCTGCCCAGGCGCTTGAACGTGTGTGTGCACAGGCGCGCCGTCTGCTGCGCATACCAGGCGAGGCGCCCCGGCTTTACCCAGCTCATCTGGATCATCCGCCTTTCACCCTCGAAGCGTTTGTAGCCATGCCAGGATTTGTTACACCGCCGGAAAGCCAGCACAGTGCCGCCAAGCGGTGGCACCTCGGCCGTGAAATCCTCGATGTTGTTGCCGGAACGCAGGAAACGCAAACGGCCTCCCTCCTGCTCCCACTTCGGGTTGAAATACACCAGCAGGGTAACGACTTTACTCCAGTGGTCGGTATGGATATGCCCGTCGCTGGGCTCAGAGTACTTGCGTACGGTGATGGTTTTGATAGTACCGCCCAGGTCTACGCCAAACTTTGTGGCCACGTGCCGCTCGAACTCCGGGCTGTCCAGTTCCTCGAGCAGATGCTCGAAGCTGGGGCCGTAGTCGAGATCGTGGGGGTCATAGTTAGCCGGCTTGTCGATCTGCGGGTAGTCCCGGTTCAGCTCATCGATGCAGTCGGATCCGATGGCATCCTTCACCACGACGAAGTCAAAGGGCTCCCGGCTCAGCGGCGTATTATCGAATGCCGCAAGGTTCAGTACAGACATACTTGTTCACCCGTCAGGCTGCCAGCGGCGGCGTGTTCTCGATGAGTTCCAGGGCATCATGGCGCAGGTGGTTATGCGCCATGGCCTCGCGGAGCTGGGCTTCTGTCACCACACCCTGCTCCAGACATTCCCGCACCAGGCCGAAAAAAAACTGCTCCTGCCTGACATCGGGATGGCGGCCATAGTGGCCCAGCAGGCCATAGTCGCCAAACAGGCTGCGCCGCGCACGGCGCAGCCAGTGCCTGGGTGGAAACAGGCGGAACGAGTCGGCCGGGCGATAATCGATCGGCAAGCCGGTCTTCCAGGGCTGATGTTTCCGCTTGGTGGTGTGCAACATTTTCGTACACCCGGTCAAGTGATCGAAATCGTTCCATTCGTGCTCAAAAAAGCCGATCGTTTGCGGGTCTTCGTATTTCAGGCACATCCATTTCATGTAGTCGCGTTTACCGTTGAACATGGCGCTGAACTGTTCATCGAAGCGCCAGTGCTTGAGCTTCGCGCAATCCAGCAACATCACGCTGGTGGCCAGGCAGCCACGTTTCCCCTTGTTGCCGGACTTGGGACGGCAGAGGATGGCCTTACCCTGCATGTCGCGCGACAGCAGATCCCAGACATCCGCCAGTGCGAACACGTCCGGGTCGATAACCAGTACGCGGCCCTGGTAACCCATCAGCTGCGGCGGCAGAAACCGACTGGGCGTAAAAGACTGCAAGTCATCGCGCACCCAGACCCGCCTGCCACCGTCACGTAGAAAATACCGACCTTCGTGTTGCCGAAATACGGGAATATCGTCGTAGTCCATGATGTGCACCGCGAAGCGGTCATTGTGCTGCGAATAACGCCGCAGAGCGTGCTCGGCCACAATAGCGCCGAGCATCTGCTTTTCGTTGGCTTGGATGAATACAGTCGGGTCCATGCAGCTCTCCTCCATTCGCACCTGCCTGCCGGGATGCACATACGAGTAAGTCTAATTCTTCAATCCGCCTAAACCTTGATCCAGTTCAATATTCCTTGGTGGCGGCAAGAGGACACTCACTGCCAGGCGCCCGCGAGCCTGGGCGTCCTGCTTATAACTTCCAGGGCGTCGTGGCGCACGTGATTCTGAGCCATCTGTTCTCGGATCATATCCTCGCTGACGACGCCCTTTTCCAGGCACTCCTTTAATAAACCGAAGAAGAAATGCTCCTGTTTGGGATCCGGGTGGGGTCTATAGCGCCCCAACAGGGCATATTCACCAAACAGGTGGCGTCGGGCCCGCATCAGCCAACCGAATGGCGGAAACAGGCGGAAGTTTTCCGCCGGGCGCCAGTCGATCGGCAGACCGGCCTTCCACGGCTGGGTCCGCCGGCGCGTGTTGTGAATCATTTTGGTGTTTTCATCAAGCCGGTCGAAGTCATTCCATTGATGCTCCAACAGCCCGATGGTTTCTCGTGGCTCGTCCTTCAGGCAGATCCATGGCTGGTAGTCCTGCTCGAAGGTAAACAGCCGATCGAAATTCTCCGCGACATCCCAGTGCCTCAGCTTGGCATTGTCCAGTAGCATTACGCTACTGGCGAGACAACGATCAACAACACCTTTGGGGCCCGCCCGCCGGCGGCACAGAATCGCCTTGCCCTGCATACCCCGTGACAGCAGTTCCCAGACATCGCCGACCGCGAAAATATCCGGGTCGATGACCACGGCGCGGCCCTGGTAACCCATCAAAGCCGGCGGCATAAACCGCAATGGCGTAAAGGACTGCAGGTCGTTGTTGAACCAGGGACGCTTTACACCGTCGCGCAGGTACAGTTGGCCCTCGTGCGTCTGGAAAAACGGGTAATCCTCATGGCGAATGATCTGCACATCGAACTTGTCGTTGTTCGTCGAGTTGCGGCGCAACGCATACTCCGCCACTAATGCACCCACAATCTGCTTATGATTGGTGTGTATAAAAACGCAATAATCCATGCTTACTCAGTCTCCCGGCGGCCGTCAGATCGGGGCCGGCGGCGGCGTCCGATCCAGCACTTCAAACGCGTCGTGGCGCACATGATTCTGGTTCATCTGTTCGCGGATCATCGTTTCGCTCACCTTACCCTGAACCACGCATTCTTTGAGCAAACCGAAAAACAGTTTTTCCTGATTGGGATCGGGATGCGGCTTATAATGACCCAGGAAGGCATACTCGCCGAACAGCTTGCGGCGCGCTTTCATCACCCAGGCCAGCGGCGGGAAGTAGGGGAATTTTTCGCGCGGGCGGTGGTCGATGGGTAACCCGGTCTTCCACGGCTGGGTTTTTCGCTTGGTGGTATGCAGCATACGGGTCTTTGCCGTGAGTTTGTCGAAATCATTCCACTCGTTCTCGAACAGGCCGATGCTGTCGGCCGGCTCGGTCTTAAGGCAAATCCAGTTCATATAGTCGCGCCGGCCTTCGAACATTTCATTGAAGTTGTCTTCGACTTTCCAGTGCGTCAGCCTGGCATTATCGAGCAGCATCACACTGCTGGCCAGGCAGCGGTCAAACCTGCCTTTGGTACCGGTACGCGGGCGACATATAATGGCCTTACCTTGCATGTCGCGCGACAGCAGATCCCAAACATCCGACACCGCAAAGATATCCGGGTCAATCACGACCGAGCGGCCTTCGTAATCCATCAGTTCGGGCGGCATGAAGCGCAAGGGGGTAAACGACTGCAGATCATTGTTGAGCCACGGGCGGCGCATACCGTCGCGCCGGTAAAGCTGGCCTTCACGGGCGTTGAAAAACGGGTAGTCCTTCAGCTGAATAAACTTGACGTCGAACTTTTCATTGTTCCGGGAATAACGGCGCAAGGCGTGCTCGGCGACATGGGCGCCGACAATTTGTTTGTGATTGGTATGAATAAAGACACAAGACTTCATGGGTGGTCCCTCGCTTCGTCGGTCTTTTGGCAACGGCGCATTCAACCACGTTGAACGGCCGGTTCATTTGATTCAGATCAAACAGCGGCCCTTTGCAGGATGTCGCCTCGGGACGCCAGCGGGTTTATGCTTGCAAGCGGTTTGCCGGTATAAAGTCAGGCGTTTCGCCCAAATCCCTGAATTTGCGATAGACATTGTTTAGATGCGTTCTGAGCGTCGCCCTGGAGATCGTCAGGCGACTGCAAATATCGGCATTGGATACACCGCGAATCGTCATGGAAACGACTTCGGTTTCGCGCCGAGTCAAGCCCTTCGCTTTGTAGTAAGCCAGCGCCATTTCATATTTCTCTTTCAGCGGCTGCAGAAACGTAATGATGTGTTTGTCACTACAGAGCAAGGTAACATCGAAAAAAGCACCGTGCATCGCTGCATTTTTATAAACTCGGCTGCCCCAGGACTTCCACTGGTGGGAGTCATCCTGGGCGTACAGCTGCATGCAGCCTTTTTCACACGTTTGTCCCAGGCAGTCTCCGCAGATTTCGCGGCATAGATCATTCTGTTCAAGGACCCGTTGCTTCTCGTCCTTGACACACATAGCAATATTGTCGTCACACAGTGATTCGGTCAGCACCCTGATTACACCTTTCGTCGATACCAAAAACAATGATCAGCATCTAATAATACCGGGGAGTTTAGCAAGGTGCAGACCATATAAGAATCAACATGGGGGGTTGATTCAAGTCAATGAAAGCTGAGAAAGTGACTAAATCGGCGGGTAAACCGGCAGGTAATGGTCAACCAACAGAAAGGCGAACAAGGCCATCAGGTAGAAGATCGAATAGCCGAATGTTTTCATCGCCTGTTTACCGCTACCGTCGCGCATCAGCAGCCAGGCATGGTAGAGAAAACCGATACCAAGACCCAGCGCGCCAACCAGGTAGACAAGCCCGCTCATACGAGTCGCGTAAGGCAGTACGGTAGCCACAACAAGCAGAATGGTATAGAGCAGCACCTGCAGACGGGTAAAATTCACCCCGTGGGTCACCGGCAACATGGGGATATCCACCTTGGCATATTCATTGCGACGGTGGATCGCCAGCGCCCAAAAATGTGGCGGCGTCCAGACAAAGATAATCAGAAACAGCAACAAGGCATTGGGGTCAACGTGGCCGGTCACCGCGGTCCAGCCCAGTACCGGCGGAGCCGCCCCAGCCGCACCGCCGATAACAATGTTCTGTGGTGTAGCCCGCTTCAGGTACAGCGTATAGATCACGGCATAACCGATCAGCGAAGCGAACGTCAGTACGGCGGTGAGCGTGTTGACGAACTGCATCAGAATCCACATCGCCAGAGCGCCCAGCGTAATGGCGAATACCAGACAGTTGCGACTGTTCAGGTGGCCACTGGCCACCGGCCGGCTGGCGGTACGCGCCATATGCGCGTCAACCTGCTGATCGACCACGTGGTTGATCGCAGCGGCCGATGCGGCCGCCATACCGATGCCCAGCGTGCCGAAAATCAGCGGCTGCCACGGCACCATACCCGGTACCGCCAGAAACATGCCGACCATGGCGGTGAACACAATCAGTGCGACCACCTTGAGCTTGCAGACACCCAGGTAATCCCGCCACTGTAGTGCACCGCCAGCCGTCATTGAATAGCTCATTTCTTTCTCAACACCTGCCAAACTGCATTCGCCGATACGCCGACCAGGCGCAATTCTACCCTAAACCGGAGTATTTTAAGAGCTTCTCCAAGTCCTTGATCATTCCGCGGGGCTCCTCGTCCGGATCGTATTTCATCATCAGGTTGCCCAGTGGGTCGACCAGATAAACCCGCCCGGCTGCAAACGGACCGTGTTCGTCCAAAGAGAACACCTGCAGCAGCGTTTCCTCGCCGCCTACCGGGGCGATGACCTGCCCCGGGAAGTGCGCCTGCAGCTCCTGCCGTCGCCCGTCACCGCCGCCCTCCACCTCCCATAGCATCAGCCGCTGTAAGCGGTCGATGTTCTTTCCCTGGGCCAGGCGAATTTGCCGAATATTGTACAATTGTTCAACACAAGGCCGCTCACAGGTGCCTTTCGCCAGATAGAGAATCGTCCACTTACCGCGCAGGAAAGTTTTATCGATGGATATTCCCTGCAAGGTTTCCAAGTCAAAAGCCGGCAACGGTCGCACGGGTTGAATCAGGTCTCCGTAATTAGTCGTATTCTTAGGCTTCCAGTTCGGAAACACCGTGATGGCCAACCACGCCAGCACCAGAGGTGCCGCAAACATGACCAGCACAAGCACCATGGAAAGGCGCGCACTCCGTCGACCGGGCTTGTGATGTGAAACAGTATTCATATTCTAGTAGCCCTTCAATCTGTTCTTCGGGTATTCACTGTCAAGTAGATAATCAGCAAAGTAGCCGCCAGGCCAAACCATTGTATGGCATAGCCGATATTCCGTTCCGGACCGAAGCCGACCAGGGGCTGCCACTGGCGCACATAGCCATCGGGCTGTTCCGCGTCCAGCAGCAATACGACCGGCAACAAGGGCCGACCCAGCTCTGCGGACAGTGCCTCGATGCGAATCCGTTGGATACGCCAGGGCCAGCCCTGGCGGGGATCTTCCTTACCGAGCATAAATACTTTTTCGGGCGGGACTTTCAGGCGTCCCGAAATACGCCGCCGGTCTTCAGGGACCACGACATCCGGAAGTTGGTCTCGACGATCACCCATCCGGATCCAGCCCCGGTTGACCAGCACCGCAACCTGCGAGTCACGAATTACGAACGGTGTCAGCACCTGATAACCCGCCTGCCCGGCGTGCGTGCGGTTATCAAGCAGTAACTGGTGCCCGTTATCGTAGTGTCCCGCAACAACGGCGCTCTGGTAATTTAACCCGGCGGCTGATTTCAAGTCCGCTTCGAGCTGCAGGATAGTCCGCTCCTGGCTTCCACCGTACTGAGCAAGCAGATTCTTTTTTTGTTCAGCGCGGTCCAGCTGCCAGAAACCCAGGGATACCAGACCCCCGAGCAACACCAGGGTCACCACCGTAGGCCAACGGCCGGGACTGAATTCCAGACTGCCAATTCGCATGCCGGGAGGGTACGCAGCGCATTATTCGCTCGCAAGCGAAATCTGCTTACCCTATACTCAGAAATACTGATATTCCCCCCGAGACATAAAATTTGATCAAAATACTTATTGTTGCAGCGCTCGTTGCGATCATTATCAGTCTGGGCAGCGGCATGCTGTTTCTGATCAAAGACAAAGGTCAGACCGAACGCACCGCTAAAGCACTGACGGTGCGCTTCGGCCTGTCGGTTGTGTTGTTCGGTCTACTGATGCTTGGCATCTTCACCGGCCATATTAAACCGCATGGCATCTATCCGGCGGCCCATCCAACCAGCCCATCAACCCCACAGCCCACGAAATAAAAAAGCGCCGCTTACGCGGCGCTCTTTCACGACATCTACGCGCTATGTGCCTACAGCAAATAGACAAATATAAATAGCCCCAGCCAGACCACATCCACAAAGTGCCAGTACCAGGCCACCGCTTCAAAACCGAAATGCCGGTCCGCCGTAAAGTGTCCCTTGGCACAACGCAGTGTAATCACGATCAGCATAATGGTGCCCAAGGTCACGTGCATACCGTGGAACCCGGTCAACATGAAAAATGTGGAACCGTAAATGCCGGATCCCAGCGTGAGATTATAATGCTCACTATAAGCCTCGCCGTATTCATGCGCCTGGAACCCCAGGAAAGTCGCACCTAAAATAACTGTCGCGATCATCCACATGATCAACGAGCCGCGATTACCCTTCTTCAAGGCCCAGTGCGCGAACGTGATGGTGACACCACTCGACAACAACAACAGGGTATTCAGCGCCGGTATTTTCCAGGGGTCGAGTACACTGAAGGTACCGCCCACATCGCCTGGCCCGTTGGTCGGCCAGGCAGCTTCCCAGCCGGGCCACATCAGCTCATTAGTCCCTGGATCACCACCACCCAGCCACGGTACCGAAAGAACCCGCGCATACCAGAGCGCCCCAAAAAAGGCCGCGAAAAACATGACCTCGGAAAAAATGAACCAGCTCATACCCCAGCGGAAGGACTTGTCCACCTGCATATTGTAGGTGCCCGCCTCGCTCTCGCCGATGACCGTCCGGAACCAACCAAACACCATAAACAGCAGGGCGGCGAACCCAACCAGCATCACCGTACTGCCTACGCTCGAACCGTTCAAAAAGTTGGCAAATCCCTGCAGCATGACGAACAGGCCGATTGAGCCGATAATCGGCCAGCCGCTGCCATGGGGGACGTAATAGCCACCGTTTGTTTCACTCATACTTCCATCCTCGTTTTGGCTGATATCTTTCAGTTAAGCGCTTGGTATTTTTCAATCTCTTCCGGCGATTCGCGTCACGCACCACCGCCCGAGGAAGCGACAGACCAGACGAACGCGGCCACCACCCCGACCGCCACGGCGGCAAGCAATAGCGCCAAGCGGACATTCGAACGCCTCAGCTGGGATTCCTCGTCTATGCCCATGTTTAGTTCACCGATGCAAGCGGAAATCGCTTACTCGACTTCCGGCGCCGTCGTGAAGCTGTGATAAGGAGGCGGCGAAGCCAAGGTCCATTCCAGCCCATGCGCACCTTCCCACACTTGGTCGGTCGCCCTACTGCCACCGCGGACCGTCTTGATCACAATATAGACAAACAGCAGCTGCGTCAGACCGAAAGCGAATCCACCGAGGCTGGAAATCTCGTTGAAGCCGGCAAACTGAGTCGAGTAGTCCGGAATACGGCGCGGCATGCCGGCCAGCCCCAGAAAATGCTGCGGGAAAAACAGCACGTTGACAAAAATGGCCGACAGCCAGAAATGCACTTTGCCGAGTTTTTCATTGTACATATTACCGGTCCATTTAGGCAGCCAGTAATAAGTCGCCGCAAACAGGGCAAACACCGACCCCGTCACTAGTGTGTAGTGGAAATGCGCCACGATGAAATAAGTGTCGTGGTACTGAAAATCGACCGGTGTAATCGCCATCATCAGCCCCGAAAAACCACCGATGGTGAACAACATCACGAAGGCGATGGCAAACAGCATGGGGGTTTCGAAGGTCATTGACCCCCGCCACATAGTGGATACCCAGTTGAAGACCTTCACCCCAGTGGGTACCGCAATCAACATGGTGGCGTACATGAAGAACAGCTCACCGGTAAGCGGCATGCCCACAGTGAACATGTGGTGCGCCCAGACGATGAAAGACAGGAAAGCAATGGACGCTGTCGCGTACACCATGGAGCTGTAACCGAACAACTTCTTGCGGGCAAAGGTCGGGATGATCTGCGATACCACGCCGAATGCCGGCAAGATCATGATGTAGACCTCGGGGTGGCCGAAGAACCAGAAAATATGCTGGAACATGACCGGATCACCGCCGCCCGCGGCGTTGAAGAATGATGTGCCGAAGAAGCGGTCGGTCAACAGCATAGTCACCGCCCCCGCGAGCACCGGCATGACGGCAATCAGCAGATAGGCCGTTATCAACCAGGTCCAGACGAACAGCGGCATCTTCATCATAGACATGCCGGGAGCGCGCATATTCACAATAGTGACGATGATATTGATTGCTCCCATGATGGAGGAGATGCCGAGCAGGTGAACCGAGAAGATCAGGAACGGGAACGCGTCACCGGTCTGCAACACCAGCGGCGGGTACATGGTCCAGCCACCCGCGGGTGCCCCACCATCCATAAACAGAGTACCGACCAGCATGAGCCCGGCGAACGGAAGAATCCAGAAGCTCCAATTATTCATGCGCGGCAGCGCCATGTCGGGCGCGCCAATCATCATGGGTATCAGCCAGTTGGCCAGCCCCACGAATGCCGGCATGACGGCGCCGAAAACCATGATCAGTGCGTGCATAGTGGTCATGGAATTGAAAAACTGGGGCTCCACGAATTGGAGCCCCGGCTGGAACAGCTCGGCACGGATGATCATCGCCATGGTGCCGCCAATAAAAAACATGATCAGCGCAAAAATCAGGTACAGGGTGCCGATATCTTTGTGGTTAGTGGTAAAAACCCAGCGAAGCAAACCCTTAGGGCGCTCTTCGTGATGTGCGTCGTGTGTTGCTGCATTACTCATTACTTCTCCTCCACGACCCTTAGCGGGCTGCCTTTATTTCTGACGGTTGAACCAGGTCGCCGGTATTGTTACCCCATGCGTTGCGCTCATAGGTGATAACCGCGGCCAAATCGATATCGTTCAGCTGGCCACCGAAGGCGGCCATTGCCGTACCGGATTTACCCTTCATAACGATATTCACATGGCCGTCTTTGGCGCCGGTCGCAATCGCGCTGCCTTTCAACGCCGGGAACGTGCCGGGTACACCCGTACCGCCGGCCTGGTGGCATGCCGCACAATTGCTCGCGTAAACTTTTTTGCCACGCTCCATCAACTCAGTCATGCCCCAATCCCGCTGTGCCGCGGCCTGATCCGCCGCAACGGCGCCCTTCTGGGCAGCGATCCATTTCTGGTAGTCAGCGTCATTCTTGGCGATCACCACAATCGGCATAAACCCGTGATCCTTGCCACAGAGTTCAGCGCACTGGCCGCGGTAGGTACCCTCTTTCTCGACCTTGAACCACATCTCATTGACGAAACCGGGAATAGCATCCTTCTTCATGCCCAGGTCCGGCACCCACCAGGCATGGAGCACATCGTTGGCTGTAATCATCATACGGACTTTTTTGTTCACCGGGACAACCAATGGCTTGTCTACTTCCAGCAGGTAGTTCAATCCTTTTTCCTGCTTGTCGTAAACCTGTTCCTTCGGTGTAGCCAGTGAACTAACAAAGCTCACACCGCTATCGAGGTATTCGTAACCCCACTTCCACTGGTAACCGGTCACTTTAATGCTGAGATCCGAGTTGCTGGTGTCTTCCATCGTCACCAGCGCCTTGGTAGCCGGAATCGCCATGCCGATCAGAATCAGGAAGGGGATAATGGTCCAGACAATTTCAACCGTAGTGCTTTCATGAAACTGTGCGGGCTGGAATCCCTTGGATTTGCGATGACTGAAGATGGATATAAACATAGTGCTGAAAACCACCACCGCAATCGCCGTACAGATCCACAGAATCAACATATGCAGATCGTAGACTTCGTGACTAATGGGCGTTACACCCTGCCGCAGGTTCAACGCATAATCCGCAGCAGCGCCTCCGGCATTAGCCAACAGCGCAAATCCCGCCACCGCCGTCAGCGATCGTTTTAATCGTTTTACTTTAGATACCAACATACCAACATCTCTCCTTCCAACTCCCGAATTCCCGATATTCTTCTACACCCTCCCCGGGGCATCTATCACCCGGCACAGAGGCTGCTTGATAACCTGTCAGAGCGGGGCCGGAGCAAAGCCCGGATTACACACCGGTTGTTTGATTTATCTTTATCCGTTTCGCTCAAATACGTGGCCAACTCAATGGGTGAGTGATTGGACGAGATCAGAAAACTGTGGGGGCGCTCAAACCACCAAGCCGGGTGGCGACCACGGCGTGTCCTCTGTAACAATCTGGTCCACGAGAAAAAACCGCCATCCCGCACGCTGCAGCGCATGCTACCTCAGTGCTCAAAACAGGTGCAAAAAAAATTAAAAGTTGTAGGTATAAATTCTCACTATGTCAGATACTTAGTA
>Ga0114931_10009862_pt1 | contig 11406 bp, 11 predicted proteins | sample 2SBtaG_FD_89579 | JGI IMG/M metagenome (GOLD analysis project Ga0114931, IMG submission 89579) | Deep subsurface microbial communities from Kolumbo volcano to uncover new lineages of life (NeLLi) - 2SBTROV14_V59a metaG | ecosystem: Environmental > Aquatic > Marine > Volcanic | place: Kolumbo...
CAGGAGAACGACGCCCACTATTCCATAAACCCAGAGCGGCAGGTAAAAAAGCAGGCGCTCGAATATCTGATGCGGGCCTGATTTTTTATAGAGAGTCCAAAATGGAAACAGTTCCGGAAAAGGATTGCCCCAGGCGCTGTGCGCTTCCACCACCAGTTGGAAGACTTTGCCAAAAAAATCATGTTGCAGGAAATACCAGAGAGTCGCAATAAAAGCGCCGGCCAGAAAAACACCGGTTCCCAACAAAAGCGGTTGCGATTTTGCCGAGAGCGATTCCGAAATGTTTCCATGGAGAAAAGGTCCGCCCTTTCTCTGAAAGAGGATGATTGGGATGAGGGGCAGGGAGATGCAAAGCGCGATCAGGGCGATTTCAAATTTGAAATATCCCGCGAGGAGAACCGATCCGCCCAGCAACAGAAAATCCTGAATTCTTTTTTTGTCGAGGACGTTGAGCAGGCAATATAAATTCAACACCGTGAAGAAAGGAAAGAACCGGTTGTAGTACATTGAAGGAGCCGACAGCATAAAAAGGGCGGCCAGGAAGGCGAATCCCGGCGGCATGATTTTTCGGGAAATCGCGTAGACCATGAAGATCATTCCCGGCGTCAAGAGGATCACGCCGAAACGCAGGCTTTGAATGTCGACTCCGAACAGTTTGAAAAAAACCGCGCCGTAGATATAGCGTCCCGGCAGGTATCCGTTGGGGTTGAAATCCTCGAGCGCTTTTTGGCCGTTCAGGGTTCTCAACGTTCCATTGGCGAACCCGCCTTCGTCCCAGATGTTGAACCCGTATTGCGAGAAGGAATAAAAATACCCGATCAGCGCCAAATACAATAGCGCCGGCAGATAGCGTTGGAAACGGGAGAAGGGAAATTCAAAAGAGGGTTTTTCTTTTTCCATGGAAGCGATTTGTCAAGACTCCAGATGGGATTGCATCTCATCCACCAAACCCAGGTGTTTTGCCGAGAGCGACTGAAGATCCGCCAGGCCGGATTTGTAATGAGGCATCCGGCTTTTTACCGCTAAAATTCTTTGAAACGAATTTTCAATCGTGGTGGAGGGGATGTTTTCGGCTGAAACATCCTCGCCCATCCGCTTGAGAAGAGCCTTGATTTTATCGGTGTCGTGGCAAATCAAAAAGAGATCGACCCCCGCCCGTGTGCCGAGAGCGGGATAGTCCGCAAAGGGAATATGATCTTCAACCGCTTTCATTTCCAGGTCGTCGGAGATGACCAGTCCTTTAAATCCAAGTTTTTCCCTCAGCAGATTTCTGATGATGGGAACCGAAAAAGTGGCGGGAAATTTTTCATCCCAGGCCTTGTAGATGACGTGGGCGGTCATGATCACCTCCAACCCGCTGTCGATCGCGGACTGAAAGGGGATCAACTCGACGGTTTCCAGAGTTTTGGCGTCGCGGTTCACCGAAGGCAGGGTGAGATGGGAGTCCTGAGACGTGTCCCCGTGACCGGGAAAATGTTTGCCCACCGCGATGACACCCGCTTTCCGGAATCCTTGAATGAACGCGACGCCCAGTTTTGCCGCCCTTTCGGGCTTATTGCTAAAAGCCCGTGTTCCTATGATGGGGTTTTCAGGGTTGGTGTTGACGTCCAGCACGGGAGCGTAGTCCATATTGATTCCCACCGCGCGCATTTCCAGGCCCAGGGCGAGCCCGAAACGATGAGCCAGGGATTCTTCCCGGGCGTTCCCCAGGCAACCGGGCGTTGGAAAGCGGGTGAAATACGGTTGCAGACGGGAAACCCGGCCTCCCTCCTGGTCCACGGAAATAAAAAGTGGAACAAAAGGGGGCGTGGACAGCGCCAGTTGCTGGAGATCCAGGATCAGCCGCGTCAACTGCTCCGGATTTTTAAAATTGCGCTCAAAAAGAATCAACCCGCCGATGCGGTGGTTGACGATCAGATCTTCCGTTTCGGGGGTGAGAGTGGTTCCGTTAAATCCCGTCACCATCATTTGCCCCATTTGTTCCTTTAATGAAGCCGGTGTTTTCAACGATTGCGTTCTCCCAAAGAGTGATCGAGTTGCCGTTGTCTGGAGAAGAGTGTAATGAATGCCGGTATCAAATGGTAAGGAGTTCCTGCAAGGGCTTCCCATCTGGATGGCGTTGCCCGCTATTGTATCCTTATGTTACCATAACTTCATCGGGCTTAAATAATTCCGACCCAATCATAAGGGCATCTTAAAAAATAGTTCGGGGCCATGAGCGGTCCTTATGAAATAAGGGGCCGCGAGTTGACTGATAGAGATATATCAAACTATTAGAGATACCCAAATATGTTGCGCCGCGTTGTTATCACCGGTCTTGGGGCTGTCAGCCCCAACGGCCTGGGAGTAGAAAAATTCTGGAAAAATACCTGCCAGGGGGTCAGCGGCATCGACCGTATCACGAGTTTCGATCCTGCCGGTCTGGCGTGCCAGGTGGCCGGCGAAGTCAGAGGTCTGGACCCTTCCCGCTATTTTTCGAAAGCCGACCTGAAAAAACTTCCCCGTTCGGTTCCTTTGGCGGTGACGGCTTCCCTGGAGGCCCTGGAGTTCGCGGGCATCGACTTGAAGTCTTTTGCTGAAGAGGATTTTGAAAGCATGGGGGTGATGGTGGGAAGCGGCGGCTCGGGGTTCGATTTTTCGGAAAAGCAGTTTGAAATTTATTATTCCAACCAGAAACATAAAATCAGTCCCTATGCCATTTCCAATTCCCTGGTGGGGATGCTTTCCAGCGAGATCTCCATGTATTTCGGGTTTCGGGGGCGCAGTCATGTGATCTCGAACGGATGCACCAGTTCCACCGACGCCATCGGTTATGCGTTCAATACCATCCGCCACAACCAGGAGAAGTGGTTTTTATGCGGCGGAGTGGAAGCCTGCGTCACCCCGGCGATGATGACAGGTTTTGAACGCATGAAGGCCAACCCCGTGCACTTCAATGAGGATCCTCCCCGGGCGTCCCGGCCGTTCAATATCGACCGGGAAGGATTTGTCCTGGCGGAGGGGAGCTGGATGATGATCCTGGAAGACATGGACCACGCCAAAAAAAGGGGCGCCCGGATTCTGGCGGAAGTCACGGGTTACGGAACCACTTGCGACGCCTATCACCGCGTGGCGATCATGCCCGACGGCAAGCAGTCGACCCGCGCTCTGAACCTGGCCATGCAGGACGCCGGGGTGAATAAAGATGAAGTGGGATACATTAATTTTCATGGCACCTCCACCGTTCTCAATGACAGGATCGAGACGCTGGCCGTGAAGCAGGCGTTCAACAGTCAGGCGATGAAGATTCCATCGAGTTCGACCAAGTCCATGATCGGTCACCCCCAGGGAGCGTCCGGCGCGATGGGGGTCACCGTTTCGGCGTTGTCCCTGAAAAACGGCTATCTGCCGCCCACCATCAATATGGAAAACCCGGACCCGGAATGCGACATGGACTACATATGTAACGAAGGAAAGGAAAAATCTGTTAAAATCGCCATCAGCAATTGCATCTCCTTTGACTCGAAAAATTCCGCGCTGGTGCTCAAAAAATTCTCTGGATGAGGGATCGACCATGGAAAAAAAACTGGCAACTATTAAAGGCAAGAGTTTTAAAACCTGTGTGGGGTGGATCGCGCTTCTCTGGTTGACGGCTTGCGGCAAGCTGGTGGATGTGGACGTCACCGTCGTCGATCAGAAAACAGCTCTTGAAAACCAGATCCTGGGAAGTTATGAGGAATTGGGCAATGACATGCTCCTGCTTGCCTCCGTCCGCTCCGTGGACGAGGAAGGGAAGCTCAAAACCGTCGCCGAGATTCCACCCGGGAAAAAGAAAGCCATTCGCGCCATGCAGAGGCAGGAATTCAACCGCGACGATATCCAGATGTTCAAACGAACGGGCATCGCGGGAGAAGGCAATGTCGGGGCACTGATTTTTTTCGATAACGACAGGACGCGTAAAAATCCACAATTTAAAAAGTTTGCCCAGGCGATCATTGCGGAGGAAAACCAGGACCGCCTGACGATTCTCAAGCGCACCATCGCTACTAACGAAGCGTTTTCCGAAGGGGATCTCCCCAAAGTAAAGAAGATTTTTGCCAGCCTCAACCGCGACAGCGCCAAATCAGGAGAAAAAATTCAATTGGAAAATGGCGAATGGACCGTTAAGAAATGAAACCGGGCTGTTCCCGCAATGGATCGCGTTTTAAAAAGGCGACGGTTTGCGAAGAAGTAAAAAGCCTCGTCGTAGCTCCGTTAAGCAGGTGCCGGCCGGCTGACTACCGGTAAGGCATCTGGTTGCCTTGCAGTTGGTTGACGATGTCCTGCTCAAACAGGTTTTCCTGGTGGACAAACGCCTCAAATTCCCTGGGGCTTTTGAATTCGAACGTTCTCGGTTCTTTTTGTCCGCAAATTTCCTCATCCTGCTCGACGGTCAAAATATTTTTTTCGATGGATTTGATCACAAATTTTTTCCGGGTTTTCAGTTTTGCAAAAATTTCCTGATAAACCGGTTCAAGGTTAAGTGCCATGGTCCTTCTCCCGCTATGAATAAAGGATTGCCGATAGGTTTTCATTTGGATGAAATTTATGTAAACGATAATAGCTTTCTCGTAATTTAAAATCAATGAATTTCAAAGGGAAGGAGAGGGAGAAAAAATATTGAAAAAAAGTTAGCGCTGAATGGAAATTGTGCTAATCTACGCCAGCAAAATTTGGAGTTCCGATACTTTGCCATGAACGATGAATTTCTCGAAGAACCCGATCAGGATCGACCGTTCCAAGGGGGTTCTTTAAAACTCCTTAATCAGTAGAGTTTCCTGCCAGAGCGCTTGCCTCCACCCTTTGGAAAAGCGCCTTCACCTTTCACTCAGTTTTTATGCCTAGAAAACCAACGCTTAAAACATTGATTGACAATTTTATCCGGGAATCCCAGTCGCCGTTCACCGCGGAAGATTTTGCTAAGGAAGTGGAGGAGCGGTGGCGGAAAAAAATGTCCAAGACTTCGATGAGTCATCTCAAGCGCAGACTCTCGGACCATCAATACATTATCGGGACGGATTCCAACGACTATCTTCCGTACTCCGCGGTTCTGGAAAAAATTCAGCACATTCCCCTGCTGGTTCACCTGGGGAAATTTGAGATTACCCGCCGGGTTTTTATTCCCGGCCACAGAATGATTCCGTTTGTTTCCAGTGAGCATATGGAAACGGATTTAACCTTTTTAGGGCCGGATGGGGAAGAAATTCCCAAGCTGAAAAAGAATTTTTATATCGAAGAAGTCATTCACTTTTATCAGTACTCCGCCGAACGCCATTTCCCCGACGACATCCATGTCAATGAATGGATGCCGGGAAAAAGTCTGGTGATGACCGCCGTATGGGATATGCGGAAACTGTTTTCCACCTGCAAATGCAAACCGGGAGACGGGTTGCTCATCAAGCTGGTCGACTATAGCAAGGGTATTTTTCAAATTTACCCGATCCCAAAGGTGAGGGTGAAATCAAAGCAGTTCAAACTCAGGTTCCTCAATGTCTCCCTGGAGACGCTGGTCAACCGTTTTTACGAGGGGCGGGAGTTGGCCGACTCGTCGCTGGAAAAACAGATTTTGCGGGCGTTCTTTTCAATGGATCAGGAATTGCTTGATGTTCCCGCTTTTTCATTGACGGATTTTTTGGAGTCGCTCAAGGAGTTGAGCGTCGTCAGCTGTGAAGGCGGCAAGGTGCAACTGGTTCCGAAATGGAAATCGGAGTCCACCGGCTTTGTTCAGGGAGAAACCCGCCGGTCTCCCAAGGGAGAAAATGGGTCGCTTGAGGAAATTTTTCAGGACTTGGGGTTGCCCTTTCACGAGTGGGAATTCACCTCCATCCTATACACGGTCATGGCGTCCGACAAGTTCAAGATAGAATCCGTATTCGACCTGCTTTTCGGCGGCCAGGGGAAATTGTTTCTGGACAAACAACAGCACGACGCCTTTTACCAGCGCTTGAGGAAGTTGTTGCATCGCATTTGCAAGGATCTCAAACGCCCCGAATCCAGTTTGATAAGGGAATTACGGGATAAAAGCGCCGGCGTGAAACTCAGTTTGATCGGAATATTGCGGTTTCTTGAAGAAAATGATGTGGGCCTGGAAGACCTGCCCCCCGACACGCTCAATCAGGTCATCGATCTGGACAGTTTTTGTACGGAAACTCTCAGGCGATTTGCCGACCGGGACCACCCGCCTGAGTTGAGGTTCGTGAGGGATGTGCGGATGGCGTTGAAAATCATCCTCCCGCATGTCGATCAACTGGAAGACGAAGTGTATTACCGCCTGGGGATTTTTTAACTCCTCGCCGCAGGGGCGGCTGGCTGTAAGCGCCTTTGGCGATCAACGGTCCTTGAGCGCAGGTCAACGGGGAATGGTTCGAACTTTTTCACCTCACTTACGCAAAGCTCTCCTTCGTAGAAGGGGAATGAGTTAATTTCTCATAAATCCATCGGACGTTCATATTGGGTCCAGCGTCACGCTGGCGCGGCCTTTGAGGGCATGGCCTGAAACCTCGTCCACCACGACGTTCACCAGGTCCCCGGCTTGCAACCCGCTTTCGTCTCCGGAAAAATTGACCCGCCAGAACTGCGGATTCCTTCCTTTAAACCCTCCATTTTTCCGCGGGGATCGGCCTTCGATCAAGACCTCGACCTCTTTCCCAAGGTATTTTTCCCCCTGCACCCTTGTCAGTTCGTTCTGGCATGCCATGGTTTTTTGCAGACGTTCCTTTTTCACCGGTTCGGAAACGTTGTCCAGCAGACTGGCCGCGGGAGTCCCTGGCCTGGGACTGTAGCAAAACATAAAACTGCTACTGAACCCCACCCGCTCCATGAACCTTAGAGTGTCCTCGAACTCGCTTTCGGTTTCACCCGGATAGCCGACGATGATGTCTGACGTGAGTTCGATATCGGGTACCCCCGTTTGGAGCGCGTCGGACAGGGCCAGATACTCTTCGACCGTGTTTCCCCGCCGCATTTCCCGAAGGATGCGGTTGTTTCCGCTTTGCGCCGGCAGGTGCAGGTGGTTCACCAGGATGTCGAGGTCGCGATAAGCCTGGATGAGTTCGGGAGTGAAATCATTAGGGTAACTGGTGGTGAAGCGCAGTCTCTTGACGCCGGGAATCCCGGCGATTCCGTACAACAGCTGGTGAAACGCCACCGGAGTTTCCAATCCGTGTTTTCCATAGGCATTGACATTTTGCCCCAGCAGGATGATTTCTTTCGCCCCCCGCGCCACCAACTGCCGGACCTCATTATATATTTCCGCAGCTTCCCGGGATTTTTCCCGGCCCCGGGTGTGCGGGACGACGCAGAAGCTACAGAACTTGTCGCATCCTTTGATAATATTGATAAAGGCGCTCGGGTTGGCCAGCGGCCGGTTGGCGGAAACCTCCGGGATGGAATAATTTTTCTTTTTATCGAAATCATTCCATATAAAAGGTTGTTGCGTTTCCAGAGCCAGGTCCACAGCCTGCGGAATGTCCTCAATATGATCCGGTCCCAGGATGAAATCCAGGAAAGGGATGCGCTTTAAAAGACGTTCCCCCTCTTGTTGCGCGAGGCAACCGGTGACGCCCATCACCAGGTCGGGGTTGGCTCTTTTCAAGGGTCTCATGCCGCCAAACAGGGAAAATATTTTTTGCTCGGCTTTTTCCCGAACCGAACAGGTGTTGACCAGAATCAGATCGGCCTCTTCCAGGTGCGATGTGCGGGCAAACCCTGAATGAAAGAGCAAAAGCTCCATTCGGTCCGAATCCGCCACATTCATCTGGCACCCAAAAGTATCCATATAAACTTGTTTCATAAGGACAAAATTTAAGCGAAAACGGGTTTTGTTGCAACCGGCATTTGGATAAACATGCGAAATACCCCTACTACCGTGAACTCTTCTCATCCTTGATGCCTGAAGACAACACATGCCGTCGGATTCTGACCGGTGAGATGATTTCTGTTTGCGTCAAATTCTGGAAAACCGCTCAAAATTAACGAACACATGGCAGGAATGAGTGAGAATTGCCCCTTGATAGTAATTTGGTGTAAAGTAAATAAACTTGTATAAATTAGTATTAATTTGTTAAAATATAATTTATTTTATTTGGTAACAAATTGAAGGCTTGTTGACTGATGTATAAACTTGGCTTACCCTTAATATATTCAGTGAAAATTAATTTATTAATATTTTTTGCAGTCATTGACCGATTTTAAAGGAGGGGCGGGATTGTGGCCAAGTCCAATAGCATCAGGAAAATAAGAGAATCACAGATGATGAGCAAGGCGGAACTGGCGCGCAAGGCAAGCGTGACGGTTCAGACTATTGATCGCATTGAAAAGGGGAACGAGTGCCGTTTGGATACCAAGAGAAAAATAATACTGGCTCTGGGTTACAAACTGTCCGATCGCGCTTCACTTTTCGATGATGTAGAGGAGAAAGAACCTGGCCTCAACAAGAAGTTGAAAGGTGTTCAAAAATGGTGACAGATGGTGAAAAATGGTGACATCTTTTTTTTGAGGCAAGTTAGGGGTGGTTTTTTAAAGACTTTAAATGAAACAACTTATGGTTTAAATGCGATTTGGTACAGTGTTTGCTGTTTCCACGTTAATCGTTAATAAACTGAGATTACGTTTGCCGGTTTTGGTTTCTGAATATCAAATTATTGAGAGTTCTTAGGAATGAGTATGTTTTTATCAGAAAATACCCCATTGGTGGCAATTGATATAGGCTCCCACTCTATCAAGATGGCGCAGATGAGGGGAAGCGGCGGCAAATTTGAATTGCTCAATTTCTCGCTCATGCCTCTTAAGGACGACAGTATTATCGATGGCGTGATCCGGAAACATGACGAGGTGGTGGAAACGCTCACCAAAATGATCAAACTGGAAAAAATAGATACCCGGTTTGCCGTGGCTTCCATTGCCGGAGAGGCGGTGATTATAAAAAAGATCCGGGTGGCGAAAATGACGATGGAGGAGCTTAAGGCAAACATTGAAAAAGAAGCGGAACAGCACATTCCTTTTGATATCGATGACGTCAGCATCGATTTCCAGTTGTTGGATAAGAACGGTTCCGCTGAAAATGAAGACCCGGACACCATGGAAATTCTGTTGGTGGCGGTTCAAAAGGATCTGGTAGACAGCCTTTCAGACGTTCTTTATGACGCCGGGCTGAAACCCGCCATCATTGACCTCGATGTCTTTGCCATGGTCAACGCCTTTGAGTTGGGAGTCGATCTGAAAGCCGGAGGCGTGGTTGCGGTCATCGATCTTGGGGAAAGTTACACCCATCTTCATATCATGCAGGAAGGTCTCACCGCTTATACCCGGGACATTCCCCTGGGGGCAATTCCTGCACGCAAAAACTGATGTCCAAATTTGATCTTCCCAGTAAAGAGGCGGCAAAACTCAAGTTGGGAAAGATACCCGCGAATATACAAGAAGCCGAAGTGGTCCAGATCATCGTCGATTCATCCGTGAAAGTGATCGAAGAAGTGCAAAAGGCTTTTGAATTTTTCAACAACACCGCCGATGGCAAGGTGGATCGGGCATATATCACGGGCGGCGGGGCCTTGATCCAGGGCATGGAATCTTTGTTTTCCCATCACTTGAACGTTCCGGTGGAAATATTGAACCCCATGAGGGGGGTTAAGGTCAACAAACGCAGGTTTGATCAGAACACGATTGATACTTTGGGTCCAATATCCACCGTAGCGCTGGGTTTAGCCGCGAGAAGGTTTGATTATCAATGATAAAAATTAATTTATTCGATTACCGGGAAGAATTAAACCGGGCGGCGATTCAAAAACGGGTTTTAAAGTCGTCCTCCATTGTCGTCACGGTTCTGGTGCTGGTTCTACTCAGCTGGCTGATCCAAAAGAGCAGGATCAGCACGCTCGATATGGAGGTCAGGGATCTTGACCAGCAGGTCAATGCCCTTCAGGGAGCCGTGAACCAGGTCAGGGCCATGCAGGTCAAACAGAAACGGGTGGACCTCATCCTAAAGGGGATTGAAGACCTGCGCAATAACCAGATGCCGACGACGCAGATTCTTTTCGATGTGAACAGTGGATTGCCGGAAACGATCTGGTTGACAGACATTACCCAAAAAGGATTGTCGGATCTTCAAAAGACAAAGGTCCCGACGATCCTATTTGACGACTCCGACCCCAAAACGACCAAAAAACAAAAAACCAAAGGCGGGTTTCCAAGAGCTGACGGCAAGGAGTTTATCGAGATCAATGGTCATGCCCTGGAAGATCAGGCCGTTGCCCGGTTTGTGGAACGGCTGGAAGAAATTCCATATTTTAAAATGGTTTTTCTGTTCAAAACAGAACAGGCGCTGGTGGGAAAAGTACCTGTGCGGAAATTTTCCATATACTGCTATATGCCTTCGAAACCCGAAAAAACCGTGACCTGAAACCCATGATTGATAAAATTCTGGATCGATTACCGTACGACTTATTGGAGAGAGTGAAGCTCTCCCACCTCTATTTTGCCAGCGCCGGCATCGGCCTGTTAATATTTTCGGTGTATTTTTTCACCGTTTTTCAGGTGACTCAGGACGAATTGGCTCAATTGCGAACAAAAAAGACCCAGACGGAGAGAAAGCTCAAAAGCTATAAAAATCTGATCGCTCAAAAGGACAGCATCGCCGATCGGTTGATCCTCACAAAAGGCAGGCTGGATGCAATGAAGCAACAGTTGCCACGCGCAAAGGATCTGCCGGGGTTGTTAAAAGAAGTGGCAAGCTTTGGCGGGGGGCGTGGTGCATTTGAAGTGACGCGCTTTCAGCTTGAGCAGGGGGATGTGGAGGATTTTTACAAAACCATTCCCGTGGCGATTCAAATGCACGGCTCTTTTTGGGACACGCTGGACTTTTTGGACAAGATGCAAAATCGTCTGCAACTGGTCAACGTTTCGGATTTGAAAATGTTTATAAAAAGCAACTCTCAGGGCAGGGAAAATAGAGCTTCGGCGGGGGCAAACGCTTCCCGTGTCAACTTGCATACCCAACTGGTTGCCAATACGTACGCTTATATCGACGGCGCGGAGGATAAGGGGACAACAGCCCCTGCCAAGGCGTCCACAGTCAATAATAAATAACAATGCAGGAGGCTTTTGAATGCATTTGAGGTTGAGCCGTAAATTTGGCGGGCCATTTTGTATCTTGATTTTGGCCACGCTCTTCTGTGGCGTTACGAATCCCGTAGTGGCTTTGACCTCTCCCGAAGTCACGAGGGTTGTTTCCAGGGACCGGGGAAAAAATATCGACAGGCTGTTTCATTTGGCCGGCATAGAGCAAACCGCCCATCAACTGGATGTCCAGTTATTTGGAAATCGCATCGGCCCGTCGGATTTGCCGTCGGAGCAAATCGCCATGCTGAAAAATGTGATGAACCGGGTGTA
>Ga0114931_10009863_pt1 | contig 11406 bp, 10 predicted proteins | sample 2SBtaG_FD_89579 | JGI IMG/M metagenome (GOLD analysis project Ga0114931, IMG submission 89579) | Deep subsurface microbial communities from Kolumbo volcano to uncover new lineages of life (NeLLi) - 2SBTROV14_V59a metaG | ecosystem: Environmental > Aquatic > Marine > Volcanic | place: Kolumbo...
CAGCGCCCGGCCGGCTACGATTATCCGGCCGAACGCTGGCCGGATGAGCGCGTCGCCATGGGCGTCTTCGCGGCCAAAGATTGGCTGGGCGACGATCCCCAGCCGGGGACGTACACGGTGCGTCTGCGCGTCTACGATGATCGCGAGGGAGAGCGGGTGCTGCTGACGACCGGGAATGGGCGGGACGAGGTGGAGTTGAATCCGGTGGATGTGGTGCTGGAGTAGGTGTGGTAGAATATCGGTCATGGATGAAGAACCGCGAATCGACCCCTTGACGCCGGAGCAACGGCGCTATACCATGTCACAGGTGCATAGCAAAGACACGAAGCCGGAGATGCGGGTGCGACGTCTGGCCCATCATCTTGGTTATCGTTATCGGCTACACCGAAAGGATCTGCCAGGAAAGCCTGACCTGGTCTTTCCTGGACGCAGAAAGATCATCTTCGTTCACGGCTGTTTCTGGCATGGACACGATTGTCGGGCCGGGCGTAAGCAGCCGAAAACGAACCGGGAGTATTGGATTCGTAAGATCCAACGCAACCAGGAACGGGATATTGAAAATCAGGCGAGACTACGTGCGGCAGGCTGGGACGTTCTGGTCATCTGGGAGTGCGAGACCAAAGACGTGGAGTCGCTTGCAGACAAGCTGACTGCCTTTCTGGATGACGGCTCGAAAGCATCACAATGACTCAATCAACGCAAACCTTTGGCTTTTATGAATTTTTCGCCGGCGGCGGCATGGCCACCATTGGCCTGGGACCGCGCTGGCGTTGCCTGCTGGCCAATGATTTCGACGCCAAAAAAGAGAAAGCCTATCGTCTCAACTTCCCACCTGCGGATGAGTTCACCGGCGCGGATGTGTTCGATCTGACCGTCGATGATCTACCCGGCCGCGCAACCATGGCCTGGGCGTCTTTCCCTTGTCAGGACCTGTCCTTGGCCGGCAAAGGACGCGGGCTTGAGGGTGATCGTAGCGGCTCATTCTGGGGTTTCTGGCGTTTGATGGATGGGCTCATCGACGCCGGCCGCACCGTCCCTATCGTTGCGCTGGAAAACGTCACCGGCGCGATTTCGGCCAACAGGGGTGAAGACTTTCGCGTCTTGCTGGAAACGTTGACGGAAAGCGGCTATCGGGTCGGCCCTATGGTGATCAACGCCGTGCATTTCATCCCCCAGTCTCGTCCTCGGCTCTTCATCATCGGCGTGCGGAACGACTACCCTATCCCTGCTGAGCTTGTGCATGAGTGGCCCACCCCCCTCTGGCACCCGGACGCGTTGAAGCGGGCGTATGGGCGCATGCCCAAGTCCATACGTGACGGGTGGATCTGGTGGCGAACCCCGGCTCCGCCTCCCCGGCAGTCGAAATTGATCGACATCATCGAAGAGGAGCCGACCGGCGTTCAATGGCATACGCCCGCCCAGACCCAGCGGCTCCTGGATCTGATGTCCGACCTGCATCGGGAGCGAGTTCGCGCCGTCCAGTCTACCGGGAAGCGGGCGGTGGGCACGATCTATAAACGCATTCGCCGCGACGAAGAAGGAAACCGGGTGCAGCGGGCCGAAATCCGGCTCGATGACGTCAGCGGCTGTCTGCGTACAGCCCTGGGCGGATCGAGTCGCCAGATCGTGATGATCATCGAAGGCGATCGAATCCGGTCGAGGCTGCTTTCCCCGCGAGAGGGGGCGCGGCTGATGGGATTGCCGGACAGCTATATCCTGCCTGAAAAGTATAACGAGGCTTTCAATCTCTTGGGGGATGGGCTGGCCGTCCCGGTGGTCTCCTGGTTAGAGCGGTATATTTTCACGCCGCTGGCCGAACAGACTCCGCCACCCAAAATCGACCACGCCGCCTATCTGGAATTTGCTACAGACAATTTCGCCGTCGGGCTATAAGGGCTTGACTATCAACTGCGTGAACCAATGGATGAACTGAACGAACGACTTGAAGCCTTTCGTGGCCAGCAGAACGTCCGGGGCAAAGGGGCGCTGGCGACTCTCCTGTTCGTCACCCGAACAGCCGGGGAATATGGACTGCCACTGGATGCTTCAATGTTACGGACCGAGAAAAAAGGGCAGGTGAAGAGGTTGAGCAAATCAGCCGTCCAGTCGATCCTGGGTGACTACGGCATTGTGCGCGTGTTGGCGCAAGAGGGAGGACGCACGAGTCGGGGCAGCCTGGGACTCATGGAGACATATGTCACATTCTTGAATCGACTCCATGAGGAAGGTTTGGCTGACCTGGGCATGATCGAGGCGTACTGGGTTGAACAGGTGCTCGATTTCTTCGCCAGCAAGCCGCTTGTTCTCAAATACGATGTTGGAAGATCGCTTCAAAGCCTTTTGAAGGATCTGCTTATCGAGGTCCGGAAGCGGGAGCGGGAAACCACCGGCGCCACCTATGTGGGCGCGGTACTACAGCATCTGGTGGGAGCCAAGCTGGAATTGGCCATGCCTGATCTTCATCTCGAACATCATGGCGCTTCTGTCGCTGATGCTCCCTTGGCGCGCGATGGCGATTTTTTGATCGACAACATTGCCATCCACGTTACCACTGCGCCTTCCCATTCGCTCATGGAAAAATGTCAGCGAAATATCGAATCCGGCCTGACGCCGGTGATCGTCACGCTTGCAGAGCGGGTCGAACTGGCGCGCGGTAATGCTGAGATGGTGGGCATTGGCGAGCGGGTCGATGTTTTCGCAGCAGAGCAATTCCTGGCTGCGAACCTCTATGAATTGGGCGGATTCCAGATCGAAAAGCGGCGTTCCAGCCTCCAGGACCTGGTCGACCGTTATAACGAGATCGTCGATCAATGCGAGACCGACCCCGGCCTGCGGATCCAATTAGGGCAATGATTGGGGATGGCGTAGTTGTGTGAGGGGAAGATAATGAAAAGTCGGGCCAGGTTATTTGTATTGCTCTTGTTTTGGGCTTGATCTCCCTCTCGCTGACCGCCTGTGAGGACAACGTCGAGTTGAACGAGCCGGGCATCGACGAGATCACCACCTGCGTCGAGCTCGATGACAGCATGACCTGCGTGGACGAGACCACCGTCTTCGATGGCCATACGCGCATCACGGATTTCAGCGGCGCGCTCTATTTCGATCTGACGCCGAGCGCTCCCTTACCGCCGGGCGAGTACGCCGTTGAGATCTCCTACCGCGACTGGCTGGTCGACCGCATTCCCTTCACCGTGACCGAGTGAGCGAAAATTACAGAACGCGGATTCCCGCGTTCCCATTGTGTCCGCTGAATAACCGCCTATGACCTATGACGCTATCATCGTCGGCTCCGGCCCCAACGGACTGGCCGCGGCCATCACCCTGGCGCAGGCGGGGCGACGGGTCCTGGTCATCGAAGGTAAAGCGACCATCGGCGGCGGCCTGCGCACCCAGGAGATCACCCTGCCCGGCTTCCGCCATGACCTCTGCTCGGCCGTCCACCCCCTGGGCCTGGGCTCGCCCTTCTTCCAGACCCTGCCCCTGGATCGGTTCGGCCTCGACTGGATTCAGCCGGACATTCCCCTGGCCCACCCGCTGGACGACCGTACAGCCGTGACCCTGCACCGCGAATTCGACGAGACCGGGGCTTCCATGGGTCCCGACGGCCCGGCCTGGTTCAAGCTGCTGGAACCCCTGACCGCGGCCTGGCCCCAGCTCGCCCCTGCCTTGCTTGGCCCCTTGCCCGTCTCGCCCCACCTGCCGGCATTGACCCGCTTCGGCGTCCACGCCCTGCTTCCGGCCCGTTGGCTGGCGGAACGCCGCTTCCGGGGCGAACGGGCCAGGGCCCTCTTCGCCGGCCTGGCAGCGCATGGTTTCCTGCCGCTGGAACAGCCGCTGAGCGCCTCATTCGGTTTGGTCCTGGGCCTGCTCGGCCATGCCGTGGGCTGGCCCTTGCCCCGTGGCGGCGCGCAATCCATAGCCGATGCGTTGGCCGGCTATCTGCGCTGGCTCGGCGGGGACCTGGTCGCCGGCTGGACGGTGCGCTCGCTGGATGAACTCCCGCCGGCCAGAGCCGTGCTCCTGGACGTGACCCCGCGCCAGTTCATCGCCCTGGCCGGGGACAGGCTGCCTCCCGCCTATCGCCGTAAGCTGGCGGGCTATCGCTACGGTCCCGGCGTTTTCAAGATCGACTACGCGCTGAGCGAGCCTGTGCCGTGGACGGCTGCGGCATGCCGGCGCGCGGGCACGGTCCACCTGGGCGGAACCCTGGACCAGATCACGCACAGTGAGCGCGAGGTTTGGCGCGGCCGTCATCCGGAGCGGCCCTTCGTCCTGGTCGCGCAGCAGAGCCTCTTCGACGCGACCCGCGCGCCCGCGGGCCTGCACACGCTCTGGGCCTACTGCCACGTCCCCCACGGCTCCACGGTCGACATGACGGCGCGGATCGAGGCCCAAATCGAACGCTTCGCCCCTGGTTTCCGTGACACGGTGCTGGCCCGGTCGACGCGCACGGCCGCGGCCATGGAGTCGCTCAATCCCAACTACATCGGCGGCGACATCAACGGCGGCGTCCAGGACCTGCGCCAACTGTGGACGCGCCCGGTCCTGGGCTGGCCGCCCTACGCCACGCCGGTTGAAGGCGTCTACCTCTGCTCGTCGTCCACCCCGCCGGGCGGAGGCGTGCATGGGATGTGCGGGGTTCACGCCGCGCGGGCGGCTTTGGGGCGTGAACTGCGCGAACGATAATGTTTTACCATCGTTTGTTGATGTGTGAGCAGCTTGTCCATGATGTGCGCGAGTGGCGGCTGGAAGAACTCAGCGGGTGACAGTGAATCTATTCAATTGCTCGACCAACTTATGCACCGTGGTAGATGGGTTGTCCGCCGCAGGATTGGGCGGTGAATACTGGGACAACAGCCGCTCGGCGTTGTGGATGGCCTCTGTTTGCCTGGTGTGTAGTTCCTCGAAGATGGTCTCACTGTTCTTCCGGTACGGATGGCCGAGCAGCCCGCCGAGCTTGGCCGCGTACTGGGTGCGTGAAACGGCTGTGTCATAGTAGTGGAAGTGGAGCAAATACCAAAGTTCGAACGCCTCGTTGGAATAAGCGACCTGGATGCCTTTGTTCTTGGCGCGTGTAATGGCCTCGTTGAAGACGCCGGCCTGGCGATTGTCCCGGTCGAAAACGCACCACACCTGGTCATAATCGTCGGCCTCGCGCTCTTTTTCCGCCCTTTTCACCAACGCGTTCGGACTCAGCCCATAGCCCCGAACATGGATGACGAGTTTGGGCACTCGGAAGCTGTTGAAGTAGTTCGGTTCGGTGCGCTCGCCTTCGCACACGATCAGGAAGCGCTGCACCGGTTCCCAGGCATTGACGCGGCGGGCGCGGTATCCACGGCCGCCGCGTCGGGAAGAGCGTCGTCTCGCCATCACGCCTCCTCCACGACCTGCCGGATGTCACCCAGGTAGGGGATAGCTCCGTATCGCCCGCGGATATAGTCTCGTTCGAACGAGGCGTCGTTGCGAACCTTGAATTCGGCCAGGGAGTACAGGTGCGTCGCCCCTTGCCTATCCTTTTCCGTGAACCAGATCTGATCCCGGCGCAGGAAGCGGTTGTCGAGCAGATTAGTATCCTGGGTCGTAAAGATCAGTTGGGCGTGCTTGGGATTGGTCTGGCGCGAGTTGAACAGGCTGACGATCTCGCGGGTGAGCAGCGGATGCAGGCGGGCGTCCAGTTCGTCGATCACCAGGACGTGGCCCAGCTTGAGCGTATCGATGAGCGGCCCTGTCAGCGCAAACAGCTTCTTCGTACCCTCAGACTCGTTTTCGTCGAGGTTGAACACTTCATACCCCACCATCTCTCCTCCATCGTCATAGGTGGGATGTTGGGTGCGGACGAGGATGCGTTCAAACCCCATGGGGTGCGTCGTCTCCCGGATGACCCTGATCGCCTCTCGTAGTTCTTCCGGCCCTCTTTCCAGTTCCTGATCCAGGATTTGCACAGATTTTTCTACGCTCAGATCCTGAATGCCCAGGTCGAGCCGCTTGATCAGTTTCAGCATTTCGGGTGTATATTCATCATCCAGAAAGCGTTGCATGGTGTACTGGCGAATACCTATATCCTGGATGCCGGAAACGACTCGCAGTGAGCGGAACCACTCCGTGACTTTCTGGGCGATCGGTCCGTTGAACTGGGCGACGACCGACAGGAAGAGGGCATTGGGACGGGTTCTTCCGATCAGGTCATGGCCTTCCTTGAATGAATCGCCCAGCTTGACTTCGTCCTCGAATCGTTCGAATAGGCGGGCTTCGCGTCTGCTTGGCACGTAAAAGAGCCATTCTTCCACAACCCGCTCCCGGGTGACCTCGAAACCATAGCGATAGCGTTTGTCGTCCAGTACGAAGACCATTTCAAAGTGGGAAGGCTGGTGGACAGTCGTTGTGCTCAGCCGGAAGCTTTCGACATCGATCGCACCGGTGGCCATTGTTTCTCTGGTGGAATCAATGACAAAGCGCCGCATGAAGTCCACGGCGGCGATCAGGTTGCTCTTGCCGCTGGCGTTCGCACCGTAGACGGCTGCGCTGGTCAGCAGAGACGGGCTGCCGCCGGGCGCGTGGAAGACGTTGTTTTCGTCGAGCGTCTTGTTTTTCGCCCGTAGCTTGGCGGCCACCATGCTGAACGTGGCCAGATCCCGAAAAGATCGGAAGTTCTCTACGCTGAATTCAATGAGCATGACACACCTAATTTCTTATTAAAAACGATAGATTTGTGAAAAAATCTCATATATTACCATTATATATCAATTTGACTGGTTTGTCAATGCTTTATTTCGCAAAGTTTGATTTTGGTTGGAGGGGGGCGAATTGGGGGTCCGAAACCGCCTTGAACTGCATATTTTGCGCCGCATTGACAGGCTAAGCCGGTTCAGTCATAGATGTCTGCTGTGATAACATCATGTTCAGGCGGCATGATACGAATCGCATCCCCCAATTCCTTTGTAAATCACCCCCAATCTGCTAGACTTCATGGTCATGAACACCAATCTCTTCGAAGACGAAATCAAGGACGCCCCTGTGGGCGCGGCCGATGAGTCTGTGGGCGACGCCTGCGCGGTGGGCGGCCTTTGCGGATCGCGCGTGCCCTGGTGCCAGGTGCTCTGGATCGCGGTCCTGCTGGCGGCCATCCTCTTCATGAATGGCTGCGGCCAGCTTCAGTTCACGGCCGGCCCCTTGCTCTATGACGTTTCCGTGGAGCCGACTCTGATCACCCCCAACGCCGATGGCCAAGACGACGTGACCGAGATCGCGTACAGTCTGCGCCGCCCGTCCACGGTCAGCATCTGGTTTGAGGACGCGGACGGCCAGCGTCACTACTTCCGCCGTGACCGACGGCGCGCGCCCGGCGACTACGACGTCCTCTGGGGCGGCGTGGTCGATCAGGTCGAGATGGATGGGACCGGGCTGGATGGCAGCGGAACCCTGCCGCCCACGGACGGGGAACCCCAGGTGTTGAGCCAGGTGTTGCCCGACGGCGACTATGGCTGGGTCATCGAGGCCGTGGATGACAAGGGGAATCGGGAGCAGGGCGAGGGGATCGTTACCCTCCAGGACGCGGACAATGAGGTCCCGGAGATGCACAATTTCGTGGTTGCGCCCACCGTATTCCGTCCCAACCAGGACGGCCTGCGCGATGATTGGGTCAGCATCTCCTACTATCTGACCAAGGACGCGGACCAGGTGCTGGTCTACCTCATCGACCCGGACGACCCCGATTTTCGCTTCTTCATCGCCGAGGAGCCGGGCGTGGTCAAGCCCACGGAGCGGGGCTATCATGAGTACCGCTACGAGGGCGGCGTGGACCTGAACGCGGAGCCGCCGCCGGACGGCGACTACATCATCATCGGCGAGGTGCGCGACAAGGCCGGCAACGCCTCCCGGGTGGCCCAGACGCTGACCATCGAGGAGGGCGGCAAGCCCCGGGCCGACATCGCCCAGGGCGAGATCGACTGGGAAGGCGAGATGAACCGGGTGGTGGGCGTTCCCCTGGGCGAGCCTCTCTGTTTCAAAGCCATCGTCACCAACGAAGGCGCGGTGCCCATCCGCACCATCGGGCCCTGGCCGGGACAGGAATACCAGTTTAGCGAGAACTACAACACCCTGGCCGCGGACGGTCACGAGGAGTGGTTCCAGCAGGCCGGCGTCTGGCGCTTTGGCATCAACTACGACACCACCGGCATCGACTTCCCCTATCGCTGGGCCATCGGCCGCCCCGAAGACCTGGAGCGCCGGATCATCGACGGCCAGGAACAGTGGTATCTGCTCCCCGGTCATTCGGGCGAAGTAAACGGCTGCATCGTCATGGACGAAAAGCCGCCCGTGGGCACCAACTTCTGGTGGGGCGGCCTGATCCACGAATTCGTGGGCGTGGCCAACAATTACGTAGATCGTATTACTGTGGAGGTAGGGGCGCCTTGACAGGATGACAGGATGACAAGGTGACAGGATGACAGGGTGCGCCGGCAATGCTATAGGCGACGCACTTTGTCACCTTGTCACCCCCTCATCTTGTCACCCCCTCACCTTGTCATCCTGCCATCTTGTCATAAAAATGCCGCGACTCGCCGTTGTGATCGTTAGTTACAATACCCGGGAACTGCTGCGTAGCTGTCTGCGCAGCGTTTTCGCGTCCGCCACCCGGACCGCGGACCGGCTGGACGTAGACGTCATCGTGGTGGACAACGCCAGCCAGGACGGCAGCGCGAGCATGGTGGCCCATGACTTCCCCGGCGCGCGCCTGATTCCCCTGGACGACAACCTGGGCTTCACCGGCGGCAACAACCTGGCCCTGACGCTTTTGGGTTTCGAGATTTCGCCGCCCAATCTCCAATCTCCAATCGCCCAATCTTCAATCTTCAATCTTCAATCTTCAATCTCCCCCGACTACGTCCTCCTCCTCAACCCCGACGCCGAGGTGCAGGACGACGGCCTGTGGCGCATGGTCGCGTTTATGGAGGAGACGCCCGACGCCGGCGCGTGCGGGGCCAGGCTGAGCTATGGCGACGGCGGCTTCCAGCACGGCGCGTTCCGCTTTCCCGGTCTTTTCCAGATCGGGCTGGACCTCTTCCCTCTGACCGGCCTGCCGGGCGCGCATCGACTCCACAACAGCCGGCTCAACGGGCGCTATCCCATGGCCTTGTGGATGGGCGAGCAGCCCTTCCTCGCGGACTTCGTGCTCGGCGCGGCCATGCTGGTGCGGGGCGAGGCCATCCGCCAGGTGGGGGGGCTGGACGATGAGTTTTTCATGTATTGCGAGGAGATGGACTGGGCCATGCGCCTGCACGAGGCCGGCTGGCGGGTCTACGCCCTGCCCGCGGTTCATGTGATCCACCACGCGGGGCAGAGCAGCCAGCAGGTGCGCTGGCCGGCGTTCGTGCGTCTCTGGCGCAGCCGTTTTCGTTTTTTCGACAAACATCGCCGCCGCTATCCGCCCGGCTACCCGCGGCTGGTGCGCGTCCTGGTGCGCAACGCCCTGGCCCTGCGCGCCCGCCAGGCCCGCCGGCGCTTCGCCCGCGGCCTGATCAGCGGCGATGCCCTGGCGGATGAACTGAACGCGTACGCAGTGGTAGTGAATAGAACGCGGATTTAGCGGATTGGGCGGATCTTCACGGATTTTTTTAGAAAATCCGTGAGAATCCGTTCAATCCGCCAAATCCGCGTTCTATTTGACCTGCGCCTGAATAGATACGGTAAATCCGGTAAATCCGCGTTCTATCCTTTTTCCATGGAGCAAGATCGTGCAAGAACTGGTCGCGGTGATCCTGACCAAAAACGAGGCCCACAACATCGAAGCCTGCATCGCCAGCCTGCGGGATTGGGTGGACGCGGTGGTGGTCTGGGATTCGGGGTCCGACGACGGCACGGTGGAACTGGCCCGCCAGGCCGGCGCGCAGGTGGTCTACCACGCCTTCGAGAACTATGCGGCCCAGCGCCAGTCCGCGTTGGACAGCGTGGACGCCGAGTGGATTTTCTTCGTGGACGCGGACGAGCGGGCCACGCCTGCCCTGGGAGAGGAAATCCGGCGGAAGATTCGCTCCGGTGAGCACGCCGGCTACTGGGTCCCGCGGCGCAACTTCATCGTGGGCAAGGAGACCCGGGGCGGCGGCTACTATCCCGACTACCAGCTACGCTTGCTGCGGCGTGCGGGTGCGGCCTACGTGGCCGAGCGCGAGGTGCATGAGATCGTGCGCGTCGCCGGCAGCGAAGGCCACCTGGCGCACCCGCTCATCCACTACAACTACCTGACCTGGGCCCAGTTTCACCACAAACAGCGCCAGTACGCGGCCTACGAAGCCCGCATCCTGGCTCGGCGGGGTATCCGTCCCCGACCCCATAACTTCATCCTCCAGCCCCTGCGCGAATTCCGCCGCCGCTTCATCACCCTGGCCGGCTGGCGGGACGGCCTGCACGGCCTGCGCCTAGCCTTGCTCTTCGCCTGGTACTACGGCTTCATGCCGTACTGGATGCTGATGAAGGATGGAACGCGGATGTAACGGATCGGGCGGATCTTCACGGATTTTTTAAAATCCGGCTGTTATCCACCCAATCCGGTGTTTCCGTGTTCTATCCCCCTTCCGCAAACAGAAACTCCCCTTCCGGATCGTGCTGGCGATAGCGGCGCAGGGCCAGCGCGCGGTTGCGGACCGCGTAGCAGTAGACGCAGCCGTGGGGGCAGGTGTCATATTCGCCGATGTCGCGGGAGAGATGGCAGGCGCAGTCGGGCCGGTTTCCCTGCTGTGGCGCGGTGATGGGACGGCCGGCCACATCCGCAAGCCGTCGCGCGTCCACGCAGCGGGCCTCCACCGCGCCCGGAACCAGGAACGCCTTCTGCGCGCAGATGGAAAGCTGGATGCCCTGCCCGCGCGCGATCTCGGCCAGTTCTGCGGCCAGTTCGAGCTTCACCGCCGAGGGCGGGTCCTCCCAGGTGAAGCCCGCGGCGTTGGCCGCGCTGTCCAGGTTGCGCCGGGTCTTCCTATAGATCTGGGCGAAGGAGATGACCACCTCGTCGGTGACGCCGGCCAGTTCTCTCGCCATCCACTCGAAGTTGCGGCGGTGGAAGGCCGGGGGCGTCAGCGAGGTGAAGACGATGGTGTCATAGCGCCAGACCGGCACACGCTCGCCGAACCGGCCTCGGATGCGCTTCATGTGCTCGATGGAGCGGTGCGCGTCCACCACCGACGTCTCCAGCGCCCGGGGGTAGCCGTTGATGGCGTACTGGACCACGAACGGGCTCCCCAGGGCCGCGACCTCGTCCAGGCGATCCAGGAAGGGGCCCGCGTTCTTGGTCCAGAAGACGAAGCCGTCCACGGCCGCGCGGGTCAGGTCCACGCGCGAGACCCGGCGGTTGTAGGGGTTGACCATCTTGCAGTAGCCGGCCCGCAGGCGGTTCATGAACCAGTCGCCGTAGAA
>Ga0114931_10009864_pt1 | contig 11403 bp, 9 predicted proteins | sample 2SBtaG_FD_89579 | JGI IMG/M metagenome (GOLD analysis project Ga0114931, IMG submission 89579) | Deep subsurface microbial communities from Kolumbo volcano to uncover new lineages of life (NeLLi) - 2SBTROV14_V59a metaG | ecosystem: Environmental > Aquatic > Marine > Volcanic | place: Kolumbo...
ATTCATGAGATAGAGGTAATACTCTCCAGGATCATCGCCGCAACAACGGGGGGAGAGGCCGCTCGCGAAGTCACGCACAGGCAACCACGCGATTCCCCGATCGCCAGCAACACCGCCAAGACCATTTGCGGTCAGGTCATCGGACACGACACAATCGGCACCGGAGACGTCGCCATCGCTCAGGCATTGCGGCTCATCGACCCAACCATCGCAATCGTTATCGACCCCGTCGCCGCACTTCTCCGTGTCCGTGTAGGGGAGCCACGCATACTGATGGGACGTCGCATTATAATAGCACTCGTATGAGGAATTGATGCCGCTCTTGTGCGCCCCGCAGACGATATTCGCGTCGCACGTGTACCACCAATCGTCATAGCAGAACTTGTCGCCGTAGAGCGCGTTGTCCGGCTTGCACGCCCCGCTGTCGTCGACGCAGTCGTTCACGTTATTGCAGCAGCTCCTGGTGCTCGCGTTGCCCCTGTCATAGAGCAGCCACTCACCCTCGTCGTCGCCGCAGCACTGCCCCGTGCCTTGCGCGCCTGACGGCCACGGGTCGAACCAGCCGATGCCGTAGTCGAAGGCGAGCTGGCCGGGAGGGCTGGCCGCGGGCGTCGTCGTCTTGTCCGTCGCGTTGCTGCAGGCCTCGGACGAAGAGTCGCCGTCAGGTGGGCCGCAATCCGCCGGACAGATCGTCGCCGTCTCACCCTCCTCGCAGACGCCGTCGCCGCACATAGGGGAGCAGTTGTTCAGCGTGCAGGAAGCGCTGCATGTCTCGGGGCATGCCCCGTTGCTTGCGCCGTCGTCGCATTGCTCACCCCCATTTTTCACGCCATCGCCGCAGGTCGACGTATTGCATCCCCCCACCTGGTCGCAGCGCGGTACCGTAGCAAGCTCGGTCGGCATCCCTGCGGTGTTCTGGGAGCCATGCAGTGTGAGGATGAGGAGGACCGCGCCGAGCGCCGCCGCGGCGACGAGGAGGACGGTGAGGAGAGCGGGGTGCTGCTTGGCGCTCATGACGTCTTCCGCGGAACGGTAATATATAAACCTTGCTGCCCGGCGGCGGCCGCGACGATGAAGAGGAAGAACAAAGCCGGCGTCTCGTCATGAGGGCTCATAGGACACTTCCTGGTAGACTTCCTTTTTAAACATTATTGTAGCTTCGAGCCTTCTAAGACCTACCTGCATCTCTGCAGTCAACACGTGTTCTGCGGCGTGCAGGCAACATGGTTGTTCGCCTCGCACGCCGCCTGTATCTGCGAGATACCGAGGCAGTTATCGGCCAGATTTCCCCCTTGCAGGTTCGGGATGATGTTGTTGAGCGTGGCGGGAGCGACGCCCGAGAAAGCATTATGATTCAAGTACAAGACTTGGAGATTCGACAACTGGCCAATCTCAGCAGGAAGAGAACCAGAAAACTGATTATCATGCAAGGACAAGACTTGGAGATTCGACAACCCCCCAAGCCAAGCAGGAAGAGAATCAGAAAACTGATTAGCACCCAAGTACAAGACTTGGAGATTCGACAACCCCCCGAGCGAAGAAGGAAGAGAACCGGAAAACTGATTATCATGCAAGGACAAGGCTTGGAGATTCGACAACTGGCCAATCTCAGCAGGAAGAGAACCAGAAAACTGATTAGCACCCAAGTACAAGTAGTGGAGATTCGACAACCCCCCCAGCCAAGCAGGAAGAGAACCAGAAAACCGATTAGCACCCAAGGACAAGGTTTGGAGGTGTGTCATCTGGGAGATGGTCGACCAGTCATCCGCGCCCCTGTTGAAAACCTCTAGGTCATAGAGATGACCATCCGCGTCGAACTGCGCGGTGACCTGGCTCAAGGTCAGGCCGTTGTCAGCGAGGAAGGTGGCGAGGAGGGCATGGTCATCACCGCTGGTGCAATCAGAATCGTCGCTATCAACTTTGCCGTCGCAGTCGTCGTCCTTGCCATCGCTACAATCCTCGACCGGTGGCGAGTTGTAGTCGCCCCATGTGTACGCGCCGTTCTGGTAGTAGCACTCTTTTGTTGGGGGTGGTGTGGCGCCGGACTTGTGACCCAGGCAGAGCGTGCTTTCCTTACACTCGTACCACCAGTCATAGTAGCAGAACTTACCCCCATAGAGCGCGTTATCCGGCTTGCATGCCCCGCTCGCATCGACGCAATCATTTGGCGAGTCACAACAACTCTTGATAGCTTCATTTCCCTGGTCATAGAGCAGCCACTCGTTCGCGTCGTCGCCGCAGCACTGCCCCGTGCCTTCCGCGCCTGACGGCCAGGACTCGAGCCACTTAATCCCGTAGTCGAAAGCGAGCTGTTGGGGGTTGCACGTCAGGCAGGAGCTCGGATTCGTCGTCTGGTCGGGAGCGACATTGCAGGCGGCCTGCGAGGAATCGCCGTCGGACGAAGTGGAATCTGTGCACGTATACGTCGACGAATCGCAGGTCTTCCCCTGCGTGCTGCAATCGGTGATAGTCTTCCAGAAGTAGCAATCCTCGCTCCATTGTGTGCATTGCTGCACGACGTCACCAGAGCATCGTTTCGAGGAATCGTCGCTGGTACACTCTTGATGACCATACTTTGCGAGGTCGGAAGCGCAATTAAGATAAGTGCAACTGCCGGAAGAGCAGGTGGCGCCATAGTCACAAATCTTGCTTTGCTGCCAGCAACCATCGGTGCACGTCTGGACGTAGGCGCACTGCCCTATGTACGTACACTTCGTCGTCCCGGGGCCGCACCTCGTGCTGGAGCCGGAACAGGAGTCGCAGCTATCTTTGCAGGTGCCGGTGCTCGGCTCGCAGGTCTGCGTGCTCGTACAGGAAGTTTTGTCAATCTTCTCATAGCAACTGTCGCCGTCATTGGCTTCGCCGCACACCCACGGCGTATTCCCGTCGCAGCCGACAGAGCCGGAGGAGCACTCATCACTACAACCAGTCTCGCAACTCCCGCTCTGGCAGGTGCCGCCCGTCGGCGGGCTGCACGACGTCCCATCCGCCACGTTCGTGTGGGTGCATCCTGAGGCGCCGTTGCACACGTCGCTCGTGCAGGAGTTGCTGTCGGTGCAGAGCATGCTGCCCTCATCGGTCTGGCCGTCGCAGTCGTCGTCCTTGCCGTCGCACGTCTCCGTAGCACTGGGATGCACCTGGGCATCGCTGTCGTCACAGTCCGTGCTGTCCGCGACGTAGCCGCTCGGCTGCGTGGCCGCCTGAACTGACACGGCGGGGTCGCCGTAGCCGTCTCCGTCATTATCGCGCCACCACGTCGTGACGCACTCGTCATCGACGCAGCTCTTCCCCGAGGCGCAGAACGTGCCGGGCACGTTGTAAGCGCTACCGTTGCACAATGTCCCGGTGCCGTTCATGCCGCAATTCACCGTGCTTGGTGCTGGCGGCGTGTCCACGCAGCTCGTGCATGCAGGGGTCGTGCCGCTCACGAGGCAGCTCTTAGGCGTGCAGCTCTTCACGGTGGCGTCGAGGCAGCCGTCGCTCCCGGCCGTGCAGGTGACGAGCCAGGTCTGGTTGGTCGTGCAGTAAGGACCGGCATTCTGACCGGCGCAGAGCGCGTCGTCCGTGCAGAGCGTCGGCGCGGTGAAGTTCTCGATGCTCCATTTCTCGCAGTCAGCATCCTGGCTGTTGAAGCAGCCGCACTTCCACTCGCTGTCGACGGCGGCGCAGGCGTAGACGATGACCCAGCTCTCCCTGTCGAGCGTGCTCGCGTTGACTGTGAGGGTGGCGCTGGCGTCCTCCGCAATCCAGTCGCCCAGCGTCGGGTTCTGCGCGAAGTGCTTTACGCGCCATTTCCCCGTGACGCTCTTGTCATAGATGTAGAAGTCCTTGTAGAAGAGCATACTCTTATCCTCTGCGTCGACCGTGACCGTGACGTCCTCGCCCGGGTTAGCGGTGTCCGCCGTCTGCGTGACCGTGAGGAAGGGCTCGTTGGTGAACGGGTTCCACGGCGGCGCGTAGAACGAGGGGATATCCTCTGGAACCGCGTAGCTCTCACCAACGCTGTTGTCCTGGAACTGGCCGTTCATGAGGAGAATGGCGAACACGCTTGCCGCGCCGACGATGAAGAGGAAGAACAAGGTCGGCGTCTCGTCACGAGGGCTCATAGGATACTTCCTGGTAGACTTCCTTTTTAAACATTATTGTAGCTTCGAGCATTCTAAAGACAGGCCCGCATCTCTACAATCAACACGATGTCTTCTGCGGCGTGCAGACAACAAATTTTTTCGCTGTGCTCGCCGCTGTGCACGCTGCCTGTATCTGCGAGATAACGAGGCAGTTGTTGGATAGATCGCCAAAATGCAGGTTCGGGATGATAGTGTTGAGCGTGGCGGGAGCGACGCCCGAGAAAGCATTATTCTCCAAGTACAAGTATTGGAGATTCGACAACCCCCCAAGCGAAGCAGGAAGAGAACCGGAAAACTAATTATTCTCCAAGGACAAGTAGTGGAGCTTCGACAACCCCCCCAGCCAAGCAGGAAGAGAACCGGAAAACTGATTATCACCCAAGGACAAGACTTGGAGCTTCGACAACCCCCCAAGCCAAGCAGGAAGAGAACCAGAAAACTGATTATCACCCAAGTCCAAGAATTGGAGATTCGACAACTGGCCAAGCCAAGCAGGAAGAGAACCAGAAAACTGATTAGCACCCAAGGCCAAGATTTGGAGGTGTGTCATCTGGGAGATGGTCGACCAGTCATCCGCGCCCCTGTAGAAAACCTTTAGCTCATAGAGATGACCATCCGCGTCGAACTGCGTGGTGACCTGGCTCGAGGTCAGGCCGTTGTCAGCGAGGAAGGTGGCGAGGAGGGCATGGTCATCACCGCTGGTGCAATCAGAATCGTCGCTATCAACATCGCCGTCGCAGTCGTCGTCCTTGCCGTTGTCGCAGACCTCGGCAGCACCAGGATGGACTGCCGGGTCGGTGTCGTCGCAGTCGGCCGGACCGCAGTTCTCGCCCGTGACGTTGTAGCCGTCGCCGTCCGCGTCCGTGCAAGCAGCCAGTCCAGTGGTGGTGCAGTTCCAGATCGCATCCCGCCACTTCGGCGTGCCGTCCTCGTTGTTGCACAGCGCGACCGCGCGGACGTGATACAGCGTACCGGCCGCGAGGCCATCGACAGGATACGCATCCGTGTCCATCGAGAGGTCGTCCTCCTTCACCACGCAATCCGAGCTCGCGATGCACCCCGTCTTGACATCGTGCAGCACCGTGCTGACACGGAGCAATTGCCGGTCGGACGACGCGTTCGACGAGGACGTCGAGGGAGGCGTCCACGTCGCGGTGAACGAGGAATCGGTGACCGCGGCGCAGCCCCCGTCGCTGGGACCATTAAAGGCGGACGCGCAATCCGCAGGCACGACGCACACGCCCGATTAGCACGTGCCGCCCTCGCACGCCGTCCCGTCAGGTACAGCTGAAAACTCGCAGACGCCATCAGCGCACGTATTCGTGGTGCACGCATTGCCGTCATCGCAGTCAGCATCAGCGACGCACCTAGTCGGCGGCGGCACCGTCCCGGTGAAGTTCTGGATGCTCCATTTCCGGCAGACGCCATCGTACTTGCTGAAGCAACCACAGCGCCACGCGTCGTCCACATCGGCACAGGCGTAGACGACGACCCAACTCTCCGGGTCGAGGCGCGCAGAGTCGACGTCGAACGTGACGCTCGCCTCGTCCTTAATCCAGCCATCAATATCGTCCTGTGGAAACTCGACAGGCGTCCAGTTCTCCACGTTGTCATAGCGGTAGAGCCTCTTGTAGAAGATCATGCCGTCATGGCTCGCCTCGACGGTGATGCGCAGAGCCGACGCGTTGGCGTCGTCGGTCGTGACGGTGAGGAAGCCCTTCCCGTCATAGGGGTTCCACGGCGGCGCGAAGCCCATCGGGACGGTGCCTTCGACGTAAGCCTGGCCGGTGAGCGTGTCGTGCGGCAGCCGTAGCTGTAAGGGATTCACCATGGCGACGATGGCACCGACCGCCACGATGAACACGGTGAGGAGCGAGAAGACGAGGAGACGGTCTTTCACCAAGGTCATGGAGGATTTCAGGTGGCCGGCTTTTTATTTCTTTCGTGCCCGCTTGAGGAAGCCCATGAGCGCCATTGCTTCGCGCTGGCTCAAGAAGGATTTGCCGACGAGGCGGTGCCAGAGGACGCGTTGGGTTTCTCGCTTGTCAGGTGTTTGGAAGTGCATGCTGTCGAGGGTTTCGTCGATGAGACGTTGGAGTTGTCGTTTCTCTGCAGGTTTGACGAGGGGGAAACGTTCTTGGTGCGCTCGCCCACCGTTTGTATTCGTGAGTTCGTAGAGCGTGATGGCGACGGCGTGGCTCAAGTTCAAAGTGGGGTAGTCTGGGTTGGTTGGGATCGTGACGGAGAAGTCGCACCGTGCCATTTCTTCGTTGGTGAGCCCGTCGCTTTCCCGGCCAAAAACGAGTGCTATCGTTGCCTCGTCCATGGTTTCCGCGACGCGTTCGCCGAGTTGGCGTGGCGTGAGTGGCGTGCGCGGCAGGTTATAGTCGTTCCCGAGCTGGCCGGTCGTGCCCACGACGAGGTCGAATTCCTCGAGCAATTCCCACGAGCCGGTGCTCGTCGCGGCCAGGACATCGTTCGCCCATTTTGCCCTGTTCTGCGCCTCTGGGTCGTGCGGCGAGCAGGCAGGATCGACCAGGAGGAGCCGGCTCACGCCGAAGTTTTTCATCGCGCGTGCCACTGCGCCGAGGTTGCCGGGATGCTCGACCCCGACGAGGACGACTGCGAGCTGTGCCATGGGGTTGTGAGAATGAGAGGAGTCTTTAATGGTTTTGGCCTGCCCAGCCTATAATCCCGGGATGAAATGGAGGAGCGGTCTGATGATGAAGGGCACGATGAGGAGGAAACCGAGGATAATGATGATGAGCAGGCTGATCTTGGCCCAGACCTGCTTGCCCCTCTTCTCGCCGAACAGCCAGGTGGTGGTGACGAGGAGCATGCGGCCGCCGTCCACCGGGCCGAGGGGCATGAGGTTGGCCAGCCCGATGCCGAGGCTGAGGATGAGCGCCCAAGTGATGAACTCGACGAGCCATTTGAAGGCGCGGAGATAGAAAGGCAGGTCGGGCCTGGACTGGTCGTTGCTCACCAGGACGCCGATGTAGCCCTTGCTCTCGTTCTGCGGGTTCGCTCCGGCGATGAGCGTGTGCTCGAGTCTCTCGTCGCTGCTGGCGAGCGAGACCTCATCTCCCGGCTTGAGGTCCTGCAAGGCGGTGAAGAAGCCGTATGCACTGTCAATCGGCTCTCCATTCACGTTGTCGTACACGACTCCCGGCTGGACGCCGGCCGCAGCTGCCGGATAGCCGCTCGTAACGCCGGCAAAGACGACGCCATGCGCGTTCACCTCGTGCTGGATGACCGGGCCTGCCGCGATGAGAAGGGCGATGAAGACGAGGATACTGAGTATGTTGCTGAACGGCCCAGCTGCATAGATGCTGAGTTTGCACGCCCGGCTCTTCTTGTCCAGCGCCTTATCGTCAGGCTCGACGAAGGCACCGGCGAGCGGGCCGAAGACCAGGAGCCCGCTGCTCTTCACCGGAACCTTCCAGGCGCGCGCCACGACGCCATGGCTGAACTCGTGGATGACGATGATGAGGAAGAGGGCGAGCCAGCCGATGACCAACGGCACCTTGATACCCATGCCGGGGATCACGACGCCAGGAAAGATTGGAGCGACGACCGGCGGCGCTTCCGGGACGAAGAAGAGGTTGTAGACGCCCTTGAAGAGCATGAAGGTGATGAAGAGCATGCCAACGAAGCCGACGAGGATGCCGAGGTAGCCGAGCATCCTGAAGAGTTTCTCGTGCTTGCCGAGCCGATTCATGAGCTTCAGGCCGACCTTGGTGCGGTAGAGCCCGATGAACTTCGCTTGCCAGTCAAACTTGCCACGATAGCGATAGATGAGCGCGATGACGGCCGCGTAGAAGAGGATAGTCCAAGCGTTGCGAATGAAGAAGCTTGCGACATCCATACGGGGGGAATCGAAGAACAGGGTTTTTAAGGGTTATGCTTTTACTTCTTTCGCTTCGTCCGGAGGACTTTTGCGCCGCACTTGCGGCAGCTGATCTTGCCGGCGAGCACTTTGAGGATGGGCGCGCGCGTCTTGCTCTTGCATTTCCGGCAGACGAACACGTTCTTGAACCAACGCGCGTCCGCTTCAGGGAATTTCGCCATGAATCAGCTCCTCCTACTCTCCTTTCTGCATGATCTGCTTCATGACCTTCTCGTTGAGGATTTCCCAGTAGAGCACGGTGTCGCCCTCGTGGACCTTGCCTTTCAGCTCGTCGGCGATGAGCAGATCGAAGGTCTCGTAGGTCTCCATGTCCATCACGTTGGCATGATTCCCATTGATGCTGAGGACTTGCGCGTTCTTCTTGCCGATGATCGGTACTTCCACCTTGTCGTGACCCGGCATGACGATCTCGCGCTTCCGGCCGTCGATCATCCCAATGGCTTGCATACGCACCTTGGCATGGCCGTGCTTGCCCGGTCGGCTTGTTTGCGTCGTTGAAACGACACACGCAGCGCCATCGATGATGATATAGTTCCCTTTCTGGAGGCTCCCGATGCTCTTCAGCGTAATCTCGCCCATGCATATCACTCGAGGATGTTCTGGAAGCCAGAGGCGGCGAGGGGTTTAAAAAGGTTACTGGAGAACGGGGAAAGTGCTAGGAACCATTCAGAGGTCAAGAAAGCTAGGGAGCCAGCACCGTTTCCCGAGCGCTTTCCGCCTGCGGAGATAGGCGACAAGGCGCTTCTCGGGATTCGAGCCGTCGCGCATCCGAAATTGGCGTTCCTCGTCCCGGAAGGCCTTGGTGTGGCTCCGCGTGAAGCCGCCGGCGCTCTCGCTGAACTTGTGCTTCTTGTGCAGCATCTCGTGGTAGAGGACGTAGTCGAGCAGCTCGGGCTCCCCTCTCAGGGCGGTGCTGATGCTGATTGTGTCGGTCGCGTATTCGTAGTGGCCGAGCTTTGTTAGGGTCTCGTTCCCCCAACGCAGATTGGGCGTGAGCATGTACCCGTCGAAATACGCTTGGTTCAGCTGGTCGAAACGGCGTTTCAGCTCAGGGTTCACGTCATCAGTACCGACGTAGTCCGCGAGCTTCTTGATGAAGGTGTTGTACAAACGAATCTCGATGGTGTCAATCTTGGTCTTGTTGAGTTTGTTCAGCAGGTGCTGCATCACGCCGAGCTGTATTTCAGGGCTCGTGTCCTTGAACTTTTTGCTCAGGCTGAAGGTGATGATGCCTGGCGCGCCCCAGCTGCCTGCTCGGTCGGAGACGTTCGCGTTGTAGTCGCTGAAGCGCGCGCTGTACCGGAGCACGAGCCGTTTCCGCAGTCGTCGGTCAGGATAGAGTTTGCGGAAGGCACGCTCAGCGAGGGGGTGATTGCCAGCACCTGAAGGGGTCATGCGAGAAGGAAAGGAACCCTGCCTGTTTTAAATCTTGGGCTCGAACAAGAGGAAATGGGAGAAAGAAGGAAGGACGGGAGAAAGCCGGCAAAAAAGCTGCGAACGGCAGAGAAATCATGAATAAGTATAAAAGGATATCCTCTGGAACAGCTTCCTGAAAAAGGATGAGGTGCAACCATGAGAACAATCATCATCGCGGTAGCAATCCTGGCGTTGCTCGCGTTAGCGGCATGCGGCCAGAACGCGACAGATGACGCATCGGCCAAGTATGCGAAATACTGCGGCGCTGCCGTCGATGAAGTGTACGATTGCGGCGAGTACGTGAAGGGGCAACGGAACAACCTCGGCGGCGGCTCACGCTGGTACGATGCGGCGACGAGCGATTACATGGACTGCCCCGTCGTCGGCCCCGACAGCATGACACCTGGTTGCAAGGCGCTGATGGAGCGCCAGGAGGCGGGGATGGAGTGCACGAAGGTGCTGGACTGCGCAGATGTCCCTCGACAGGACGTCGCAGAATCCGGCGTGGAGAAGTGCCCCGAGGGGTACGACAGCTACAGCACCCAGAACGGGATGACCACCTGCATCCGGCATCTCGGGGTGGCTGATTTCGAGCAGATGCAGGAGTGCGGGTCGCAGAGCGAGTGCGCTTCTGAGCAGTCGTGCATCCTGACCGTGACGGCTACCGACGGCACGCCGATTACGGACGCGAAGTTCCGTTGCGTGCCCCAGAGCTACACGAACTACCGGATCCAGTCAGGAGGCGCGAGGATGCGTGACAAGAACGGCCAGCAGGAGCAAGCGATTGCCTAGCTCTTGTCCTTGGAGCCGCCGATGATGCTGAAGCCGGAAAAATAGGATGAGAAATCACGTCGTGATGGAAGTCACGTTGCCATCGGATACCTGAGGAGTGCTGCCACTTTGCCCATGTCGCGGAGCTGAACGCCTTCCCTCGTTTCAGTGCTGATAATCTTGACGCTCGTGCCGAGCGGTTCGGCCGCCTGTTCGAACGTCTCGATCTCCTTGTCGTCGAGCGCTTCTGAAAGGAGCACCGTGTCAACAGCTCCAATCTTGATTGCTTTCATCACCTGCGTTTGTCCATAGCCTGCGAGGCCAGTGTCCTTGCTCAGCTCATTGAAGAAGCGACTCATCAGCTGCTTCTCCTCAGCGACCTCCTCCTGCGCGAGGAGGTCGTCGCTCTTGTCGAGCAGTTCTTGCAGTCCGAACTCTCCGGTGTAGCTGAGGTCTTTCGTGCCGATGATCTTCTTTTTCAGGTCGCCGGTGAGGTAATCCTTGTTCATGAAGTCAGTGATTGTGGTGCCGGGGCCGCCGAGGATGATCCCTTTCAGGTCGGGCATCATGAGAAACTCGTCCTTCATATATTCAGCGATCTTCTTGTAATGTTCCTTCGTCGCGCCTTCTCTGAGACGGGCAAAACGAACACTGCTCTGCCCCCCCGCCCTCATTTTTCCCGGTACTTCGCTGTGCGTCTTCCTGATAGGGACGATCGTCTTCCCTTTCAGCAAGGCTATCATCGCATCTCGCCGATCCATGACGACGAGGCCGTAGACGCTCTCGTCGGCGAGCATCTCGTTGATGGCATCGAGGATGAACTCTTTGTCGCAGCGGTAGAGCCGCTGATTGAGGGGCACGGGCGGCTCGATGCTCCACACCTTGACGTCGCTCCGGCCTTCCTGCTCCGAGATATTGCCCGAGAAGGCGGCCAGCCCGTTCGGGGGCGTCCCTTTGAAGGTCTTGAGGTGCTGGATCATGCGTTCGAGCGCGTCGATGACGTTCGTCTTTGTCTGCTTGCTCTTGATGTTCGTCGCTGTCCCTTGCTCCTGCTGGAGGTGGCCGATGATGCTGTCGAGCTGGTAGCCCGCCGGCACGTACACGGTCACCAGTTCCGTGTGCCGGCCACGATAGCCTGCAAGCTCCTTGACGAAGTGCTTGAGGTGATAACGTTCACTC
>Ga0114931_10009865_pt1 | contig 11402 bp, 9 predicted proteins | sample 2SBtaG_FD_89579 | JGI IMG/M metagenome (GOLD analysis project Ga0114931, IMG submission 89579) | Deep subsurface microbial communities from Kolumbo volcano to uncover new lineages of life (NeLLi) - 2SBTROV14_V59a metaG | ecosystem: Environmental > Aquatic > Marine > Volcanic | place: Kolumbo...
CGCCGTGGCCTGTTTGACGCTCTCGAAGGGGCTGTACGCATCCACTACTACCAGGACGAATCCGACGCTACAGACCGCGCGCAAAGACGCCGCGACGCACTCGACGACGCCGAGCAAGGTAAGCTCGAAGGCCACGCACGCTAAGAGACTGGCTCACTCTTCCCACGAGTGCTCGAAAGCCTCCCGAGAGATTCCGATGATTCTCAATGAGCTCGTCCTCCACAATTTTGGTGTCTACGGCGGTCGCCAGGCCGTTCCCCTGGCCCCTCCCTCCATGGACAAACCCATCGTGTTGTTCGGGGGGCTGAACGGTGCGGGCAAGACCACCCTCCTCGACGCCATCCATCTGGTCCTCTTTGGGAAACGCGCCCAGTGTTCCAACAGGGGAACACTCGGATACCGCGACTTTCTGCGCCGATGCATACACCGCCAGGTCGCAACCTCCGACGGGACTGCGATCGAGCTGGAGTTCCTGCATCGTCGAGATGGCACCGAGAGCACGGTCCGGGTGGTGCGCTCATGGGCAGTGAACGGACGTGGTCTACGAGAGCGGTTGGACGTCCTGGTAGACGGCCAGAAAGATCCGGTGCTCACCGATTCGTGGGAAGAAAATGTCGAGGAGTTCTTTCCCCTCGGGATTGCCTCACTCTTTCTCTTCGACGGCGACCAGATCGAGGCGTTGGCGGATCTCACCAATTCCGAGCAGGTCATTTCCACCGCACTCCGCTCCCTACTAGGTCTCGACCACGTCGACCAGCTCATCACGGACCTGGGGGTACTGATTCGCCGTAAGCGCACGGAGCTCAAGGCAGAGCCGGATCGTCGCAAACTTGCGGAGTTGGAACAGCAACAGAGGAAGGCTCGCGAGCAGGTGGAGCAGGCACATCAACGCCGGGCGGACCTTCAAAACCAGGTCGATAAGGGCGAGCGGGGGCTGCGGAAGGCGGAGGATCGATTTCGTCGCGAGGGCGGTGAACTCCTGGAGCAGCTTGTCGTCTTTGAGGCTAAACGTGCACAACTCGCAGCCAGTCTCGATCAGGCACAGGAGACCTTGCGCGACCTCGCGTCCGATGCCACACCGCTCCTGCTCTTGGGAGATGCGCTGACACGCCTTGCGGCGACCGCCGGCAAGGAGCAGGCCGCCAGAGAGGCCGCGCTTCTCCATCGCGTCCTCACCGAACGGGATGAGGAGATGATGGTGGTCTTGCGCAAGGCAACCTCGGCAAAGAAGGCGTTGAGCGCCGTCGAGGGCTTTTGTCATCAAGATCGGGCGCAAAAGGCCCAGGCGGCAGACGAGCCCACCTACCTGAACATCAGCCCCGACGGCGCCGCCGCACTCCACACACTCCAAAGGACAGGTATCCCAGATCTCGAAATGCGCGCCCGCAAGGCACTGGCAGCGGAAGAGCAACTCTGCGACTCGCTCGCAAATGTCGACCGCCAGTTGGCCGCGGTTCCGGATAAGGAGGCCGTGGAGGAGCTGCTGGCCGCTCGGGAGAAGGCCAAGGCCGCTGTCGACAAAGCGCGCGCTCGTCTCGCGGCCCAAGATGAGTTCCTGGCCAAACTGGAACGCGAGGAGGAACAGATCGCCAACAAGCTCAAGCGCGAGCTGAGAGAGACCGTCGACCTGGAGTTCCTGCGGGATGACGCCAACCGCGTCATCGCCCACTCGGAACGGGTCCGTACCACCATGAAGGAGTTCGGACTGCGGGTGCGCGAGCGTCACATCAACCGGATCGAGCACCTGGTGCTGGAAAGCTTTCGACACCTCCTGCGCAAGGAGACACTCATCACCGATCTTACTGTCGATCCCCGCACCTTCCGGCTGAGCCTCCATACCAAGGGTGGACAGGTACTTCCTCCCGACCGGCTCTCCGCCGGAGAACGCCAGCTTCTTGCGACTTCCCTGCTCTGGGGGTTGGCGAAGGCCGCGGGGCGGCCCCTACCGACGGTGATCGACACCCCCCTCGGGCGGCTCGACTCGGTTCATCGAGAGCACCTGGTCACGCGCTACTTCCCCCACGCGGGACACCAAGTCCTCCTACTCTCCACTGACGAGGAGATCAATGAAGCGCACCTGGAACGGCTGGCCCCCTGGATCGGCCGCTCCTACCGGCTCGCATTCGACGATGCACAACAAGCCACCACGGTGCATCCGGGTTACTTCTGGGAAGGGATGGAGACCAATGATCGACAGCGTGAGGCTATCTCAGCAGGCGCGTGACCAGCTCGTGACCCTCAAGCGGTACACCGGCATCAAGCAGTGGAACACCCTCTGCCGCTGGGCCTTCTGTATCTCTCTGGCCGAGCCGACGCCGCCACCCAAGACCAAGATCGTCACCGATAGCTCGGTCGAGATGACCTGGAAGGTCTTCGGTGGCACCTATCAGGAACTCTACCTCGGACTGATCAAACAGCGATGCGAAGAAGATGGTCTTGGCTCCGACCCGGAGGTCGTGGCGCACCAGTTCCGGCTGCACCTCCACCGCGGGATCGGATACTTGGCAGGTGAGAAGAATCTGCGCACCATCTCTGCTTTGGTCTCCAAAGCAGTGGACGCCCGTGTTGCCCGACCCGCCACAAGTCTCCAAGGTCCCCCGTCATAAGACGGCCATTCGGCGAGCGACCGTCTCCCGCCCGATTCGCCTCGCTCTCGAACACGAGCTGATCCGCCCTGACACCACGGTCGCCGATTACGGTTGCGGGAAAGGGGACGACCTAAGGCGCCTGAAACGCCTGGGAGTTTCCTGCCACGGCTGGGACCCGGTCCACCGTCCGGACGGCCCACGGCGCCCCGCCGCGGTCGTCAACCTCGGTTACGTGCTCAACGTCATCGAGGAACCCAGGGAACGGGTCGAGGTTCTGCGCAGCGCGTGGGAGCTGGCCGAGCAGCTCCTCATTGTCTCTGCACGGATCACTGCCGACGCCCGGGACGAAGATCCGGGAACCCCCTTCCGCGACGGCCTCCTCACCCGCCTCGGCACCTTCCAGAAATACTACGAGCACCACGAGCTGCGCGACTGGCTCGAAGGGGTGCTCGACCAACAAGCCGTTGCCGCCGGACCGGGGATCTTCTACCTCTTCCGCAATTCCGAGACGCGCCAGTCCTTCCTCGCCTCCCAGTACCGGCGCCGCGGATCGACTCCGAGCCTACGTCAAAGCGACCGCCTCTTCGCCGAACACCGTGAGCTCTTCGAAGCGCTGATGGAGTTTCTCGCCTGGCGCGGTCGGCCGCCCGACCTCTTCGAGTTCCCGGAAGCCAAGGAGCTGGTAAAGGCCGCCGGTAGCATCAAGCGCGCCTGCACCGTCGTGCGCCGAGTCACCGACAACGACGAGTGGCTGCGAATCCGCGAGGAGCGTGCCCAGGACCTCCTCGTCTACCTGGGGCTCAGCCGTTTCGACGGTCGTCCCCGCTTCGGCCAGCTTTCCCGCGACCTCCAGCTCGACGTCAAAGCCTTCTTCTCCACCTACACCCGTGCCTGTACCCAGGCCGATGACCTCCTCCTCTCCGCCGGGAACCTGGAGGCCATCAACGCCGCCTGCCGCCACTCCCCTGTGGGCAAGGTCACCCCGAGCGCCATCTACGTCCATAAATCCGCACTGGAAGAGGTGCCGCCGATCCTTCGAATCTACGAAGGCTGTGACCGTGGCTACATCGGCGCAGTGGAGGGCGCCAACGTCATCAAACTGAACCGCACCGAGCCCCAGGTCTCCTACCTCACCTACCCCGAGTTCGAGCGCGATCCCCATCCGGCCCTCGCTCGCTCCCTGTCGGTCGCGCTCCAGACCTTCCGGATCAACGTGAGGGACTACCAGAGGTCGTCCAATCCGCCTATCCTGCATCGGAAGGAGGAGTTTGTGGCTATGAGCCATCCCCAGCGCCCGAAGTTTGAGAGGCTTACGCAGCAGGAGGAGAGGTGGGGGTTGTATGACGACCCCGCCACGATCGGAACTCGCCGAGGTTGGCAGCAGATCCTTGCCCGCCTGGGGGTGATGCAGAACGGGCACCGCCTTACCCGCTAATCACCCAATAGCCGCTGCCTAAAGCCGAATGTGCTCCCATCACTACGTCCCTGCCATTAATGGGAGCAGAAAACGTTTTGCCGATTCCAACGCTGGAATCCACCACCACGGTCGACTGAAGTCGGCCCTACATGTAGGGCGGGTTTCAACTCGCCAGGCAACGTGCCAAACATTTTTCGCTCCCCGTAATATTAACCGGCAAAAGCTATATTTACTACCTCCGAAGAGTCCAGAAATCTATGTTGAACTGAAGTTAACTGTACGTTAGCACCAAATGAATAACCCGATTAGCAAACTTCTCGATGAGCTTCGCTCTATAAATTTTCCGGAAGCACTGTTCGACTATGAGCTATCGGTAAGGCTCGATAGCGCGTTGAAAACACGGGCTACACGACCCAACTGTCCGGCTAAGTCGCTAGCCGCCTACCTTAGCGATCCTGTTTCGTTGGAGACCTACTTGCTTCAAGGAAGGAACGTTGGTCGGAAAACCATCAGCGAGCTAAAACAACGACTAGCAAACCTTCTAGCAAAACGCCTCTTGGTTGGTGGATTCGATGAGCAGGAAGCCACGAGAATATCGCAAGAATTACTAAGCCGGTTTACCGACAACCTTGCGACGTCCACTATCGAAAGAGTCGTTACGGCACTCCGGACTGCTAATGATTCTCCGTCCGACTCAGAAGTGAGTCCAGCAGTCGATGTCGAAAGACGATCCTTCGAAAAGCTCTGCGACACGCGCGATCCGGACGACGTAATAATGGACCTCCTGAGTGAAATTTTGACTGTTCGCGAGGTAGATATTCTGCGGCGCCGATATGCTGTGAATCGGTCGCAGTGCCAAACGCTGGAAGAAGTTGCCGTAGTATACGCACTAACACGGGAGCGTATCCGCCAAATTCAGAAGAATGCCCTAAAAAAATGCCGCCGTCCGTATTTCAAAGACTATTTCAGACGCTATCTTAACAAAAAGGTCGACGACGTTCTCTCCAGTGTATTCGAAGATCGGAACATTCTTCCTAGTGAATCATTGAAGGACTTTTCCCGTGCCCTACATGAGTTCTCGTCCTGTGTTTTGCTTTCTGTAGACGTGGCGTACAACGGGCTTCCTGAATGGCTCGACGAATTCCTCAAACCGATCACTCAAGGCAACCGCAACCTTGGCTGGGTCCGTAGAGACCTTGATCCGGAGGAAGAAAAAAAAACAGTGCGCTGGCTAGAGCATACTTGTGCGGTTGATGAGACCTGGCGAGTTCAACTAAAACAGGTAATTGCTTCGATGGAGTGGCCCATCTCCGTCGAGAACCTCGCTGCGAAATGTCCTAATTTATCTACGAGGGACATTGTCAGATATCTCCGACAAAAGCGGGGTGCCGTTATAGAGAACGGCCGAGTTGTCCGAATGGCGAAGTTGTCGACTTCTATCCGCCTTGTCTATGTTCTGAGGGCAGCAAAAGGCCCCCTTCACACTCGCCAGATCCGAGCACGTCACAATGCAATGTTCGGCGCTGATGTTACAGAGCACGCCATCGGGGCAACTCTCCAGCGCCTAAAAAACGTCCTGATCGTAAAACGCGGCTATTATGATCTTTACGAAAATCTGCCGATCGACTCGAGCGCCATAAAGGGGCTCTGTGATGAAATACTTGCTTTCGTTAAGAGACGAGGAGAGTACGTCTCGGCAAAGGTCATCTACAAGGAGTTGTTCGCCTCAAATCCCGTTCGGCACGGAGCACACTTAACCGACTATATGGTGCTTGGATTTGTCCAGGATGACACAAGATTCTCTGTTAGACGCGGGTTAATGATCGGCCTTGCAACTCCCTCTTTTGAGAGAACGTTTGTTTCGTTAAATCAGACGATAAAAGATATAGTCACGGAACACGGGCCAATTTCCGTTAGCAACATACAGAAAAACATCCAGCGCCACCGGGATGTGCTCGACGTCACCGTTTCGCTACTATTGCGTACTTCCACAGAGTTCGTACGTTGCGGAGATGGAAAGTATGACATTCTACGCCGCGTAATTGGGGACGCGACGCGTTGTCGGGATCTTCGCCTAGCGATCGAAATATGCTTATTGCCGGGAGCTCAAAGCGCCTACAGGCTAACGGAAAGGCTGTCCTATCTAGGTTGGGATCTAAACAAGAACACCGTCTATTCGTTCTGTACAAGCATGCCTCGTGTTACGGTAAATCGTGGCGTCATACGGTTGGAGAGCCAAGGAAAAAATGTACGGAGGTATGAAAAGTTATTCGAGACAGTTTTTGATGCCGGTGTCGCCCCGGAGGAAAATAGGCGCCGAATGCATTCCAAGTTGGCAGATACAGACCTCCAACAACTAGTACCTTTAGATTTCCGCCTGACAGATGGTTACTCGCAGAGTGAAACCGGTCCGACGGTCGCGGCGAACGACTCTGAAATCATAGACGATTTGCTCAACCAGTTCGAACTCTGAGATGGCTCTTCAAGAACTTCAGCTCCCCTTATCTGTTAGCACCACGGACGAGAGCCCAGTTCGGGTGTTTTTCAACCCCGCCCTCTCGGAAGCGGTTAGGTATGATGTAGCAGTAGGCTATTTCTCGGCGAATTGGGTTCGCGACGCTGCATCTGGAATTGCGCGGTTTGCATGTAACGGTGGAAGGGCTCGATGGATCGTTTCGCCAGAACTCTCCGAAGAGGATTATGCTGCTATAAAGGACTCGGCGAACGGTTTTGATACCGAAAAGATCGACAGGCTGATAGTTGATAGTTTTGAGAGATTGTTTGCGGAACTAAGAAAAAATACGCGAAGAGCGTTATCTTGGTTAATAGCGGACCGTATCATGGAATTCAGGGTCGGTTTGCCAACCAACAAGTTAACAGGCATTCTTCACGCGAAAATGGGGGTTTTTGGTGATTTAGCGGGCGACACGGTCGGGTTTACCGGCTCGTACAATCTGACAGCCGCAGCATCGACCAACTGGGAGAGGTTAGACATTTTTTGTTCTTGGAAGTCAGAAGAGTCCGAAGCACGTACGAAAGCGATAGCCAACGATTTCAACGCGATGTGGGAGGGGCGTGACCCAAACCTCACGGTCTATCGCCCGCAAGACCTAGCTTTAAGGCCATTTCTTGAGGAGACACGATCGACAAGGAGGCCATACACCCTAATAACGCAAGAACGCCCGCCCATAACGGTACCATCGTGCTTCTTGGAGGACGGAAAGCTTAGAGGATATCAGGAGGAGGCGATCAACGCGTGGTTCAGGAATAACGGCCGTGGAGTCTTCAATATGGCGACGGGATCGGGGAAGACCGTCACCGCGCTAGCCCTTGCAACGAAACTTTGTAATCACGCTATCGCGAAGGAGTCAAGGCTCTCTATCGTAATAACCGTTCCTTATCGCCACTTGGCGGACCAGTGGGCAAAGGAAGCAGGAGCATTTGGCTTTGAAACGTTGATCTGTTACGGGTCGTCCAGCGACTGGCTTCCTAGGGCACAAAAAGGGGTCCTAGACCTTGTCACAGGTGTGAGGAGTTATAAGTTTTTTGTCGCGGTCAACAAGACATTCGCAAACGTGCCTTTTCAACGGCTCTTGAACAGGATCCCCGGAACCCTCTGCCTCATTGCCGACGAGATGCACAACCTCGGAGCGCCGCGGATGCTTACGAAACTGCCTCAGCGAGCCGACTTTCGTTTGGGTCTTTCCGCTACGCCGGATCGTGATGGAGATGAGAGAGGAACCAATGCATTAAAAGAGTTTTTTGGGCCAGAGTTAATTAACTTCGACCTATCAAAAGCTCTCGAGTATGAATTTTTGTCGCCTTATCTATATTTCCCGATTCTTGTCCAATTGACAGGCGAGGAAATGGATGCGTACATGGCACTCTCGTTAGACATTGGGCAGGCATACGCACGTGGCGAGGCAGGCGAAGATGGACCAAGTGCCAAGTTAACGGCGCTATTGATGAAACGAGCCCGGCTTGTCGGTTGTGCGACAAATAAATTGCCCCGCCTGATCCAGCTATTGTCGGAACGGCGCGAATCCCGTTTCAATATTGTATATTGCGGTGACGCCTACGACGGTGACGAGAGCCATGTCAAAAAGACCTTGCGACTGATCGGTACAGAAGCAGGGATGCGTGCGAATAAGTTCACCTCAGCCGAGACGGCTGTCGAGCGCCAGCGTTTGCTGCAACTCTTTGCTGCCGGCGACATCCAAACACTTGTCGCCATCCGCTGCCTCGATGAAGGTGTCGACATTCCGCGCACAGAAACCGCCTACATGCTCGCCTCCTCGACGAGCCGGCGACAATTCATTCAAAGGCGTGGACGTATTTTACGACGGGCTCCGGGCAAGGCCCAGGCAACAATCTACGACTTTCTAGCTGTACCTAACATCGACAATCTTGCACACCAATCCCCTACGGCATTCGAGGTTGAACGCAAACTCGTTCGCCGAGAGCTTGCTCGCGTCAACGAGTTTGCAGGTCTCGCGACTAACCGTGGAGAGGCCCTACGCGCACTGCGTGGTATAAAACAACGCCTAAATTTGTTGGATGAATAGAAATCCTCTACATTGAGCATGCCATGACACCACAAGAAGTTCTTGATTCGACTTCTCCGCAGATACGAAAGCTACTCGCCGAAGTCATCAAAATTGAACAAGAGTACCAACATTATAAGAATTTGTCATCTGTTAAAACGAAAGAACGAGAAGTCTGCGATCGCATCGTTAAGTTACTCTCTCACGACGTGGAATCATGAGAATTAAATCACTTACTGTAAATAACTTCCGACAGTTTGTGAACGAAAGCACCATTCACTTCGCCTCTACTGAAGGTAAAAGTATAACGGTGATACATGGAGAAAATGGCTCTGGAAAGACTACGCTCCTGAACGCTTTCAAGTGGGGTTTTTACGGCTATGCGGATTTCGATACTGGGGAGAAGAACCTTCTTAATGAGCACGCGATTTCCCGTGCTGCGTCAGGAGCTCAGATTGAAATGAGCGTCGAAGTCGTGTTTGTCCACAATGCATGTGAGTACACAGCAAGACGCCAGCAACTCTTCAAGAAAGTGGAAGGTATGCGTGTTGAGCCGGTGGGTGGGTCAGTCTTAGAACTTTCTTGGATCGGCCCGAACGGTAGCTATGAGAAGGCCACAAACGCCGAAAACTACATGAATCAGATACTACCGGAAACTATGCATACGTACTTTTTCTTTAATGGGGAGAGGATCGAAAAACTTGCGACTCAGAGCGCCGCGAACCAGATTCGTGACGCTATAAAGACATTGATGGGGTTAGAGGCCGTAGACCGTGCTACGGAGCATCTCGACAAATATGTAACGAAAACCTTTAAGAAGGAGCTAAAAGAGCAGTCCGCTGGAGAGCTTGATGATATTATTGAAGAGGAAAACAAAATTCAAGACGCGATAACGTCCCTCAACGGAGAGATCAAACAAACTAAGGAAAACTTGACATCGTATAGGGATGATATAACCGCTATAGATGATAGATTAACGTCAATAAAAGAAGCTGCGACCTTGCAAGAAGAACGCAGGAATATTGATAGTAGGCTTTCCGAAATAGGCCAAGCGCTCGCCGAAAACTCCGGAGAGGTCCTCCAAATAATCGGTGAACAAGGCTTCCTCGCGTTCCTTCAGGAACCTGGGGATCGCGTTGCCAAGATTCTTGATGAGAAACGACGCAAAGGTGAGTTACCCTATAGGGTTAAACAACAGTTCATCGAGGACCTTTTGAAAAGGAAACGGTGTCTTTGTGAACGCGATTTAATACCTGGTGAACAACCCCACAGTGCGGTCGAAGCTTTCAAGAAAAGCACGGGTGGACAACAACTAGAAGAAGCGTTTATCGAGACTTTTGGTGAGCTAAAACAACTACGCCGTGTACGCTCCGCGTTTTTCCAGAAACTACGGAGTTTGAGTGGGAGAAAAACTAGCCTCAGGAACGAACGAGAATTCCTGAGTGGGAGGTTAGACTCAATCAGTTCTGAACTATCAAGTTCGGCAGTGGAAGACATTAATAAGCTTGAAGCGCGACGAGCGCAGCTTGAAGAATGGATTGAAGAGTGTCTAAGGGAGGAAGGACGACTAAACGAGAAGTTGCGCGATAACCTCGAACGCCAAACGGAAGTGAGTAAGGAACGGAAACAGCTTTCCGCAAAGTCCAAACACGCTCATACCGCAAAGCAGAAGCTCGAGCTCGCGGAAGAGCTCGCACGGGTTTCACGGGCGTTTTATGAGGCGCTTTCTAGACAAACACGAGAGAAGCTCTCGACGCGTGTCGACAAGACCTTTCGGAGAATTTTGAGAAAGGACTATTGGGCCGAGATCGACGAGGATTACACCCTTCAGGTTTTCAAGGAGCTTCCCGGGCATGGTCCGCAGTTGGTAGTCGAGAAATCCACGGGGGAGAGCCAGATTACTAGCCTGAGTTTTATTGGAAGTATCGTGAGCCTCGCAAAAGATAGAGAAGAGCCCACGGCTCAGTATTTCCAAGGAGGTGTCTTTCCTATAGTGATGGACTCACCTCATGGGTCGCTCGACGACACGCACAAAGAGTTGGTTGCCAAATACATTCCGGAGTTGGCAGACCAGATCATCCTTATGGCGAGTACTTCCCAATGGAAAGGACCAGTTGAACGCGAGTGTTTGCCGCGGGTTGGGAAACACGTCAGCTTGATCCACCACGCTCCCACGGTAAAACAGGAGTCCCACTACACTCGCGGTGGAGCGGAATACGAGTTCACGGAGATTGAGGAGGACTACAATGGCTGACCGCGTACGGCGACCTGAGCGTCATGAGGAGATGTTAAGTGATCTCGAAAAGAAGGCTATTTTTAAGACGTATAAGGATGCTCTTCTCTTTGCGGCGAGCCTTGGGTTTGCGCGTGGCAAGCGTCTCTCGTTCTCGAAAAGCGGCGAGCCGATCCGCTTGCAAGTGTTTAATTCTGAGTTCAACCGCACCGCAATGAACACATTGGCAGTAGCTGAAACATCCGATCCCATGTATTTGGGAGAAGACAAGGAGGATGAAAAAGTAAGAATTTTCGAGGAGTACGCGTGTGGTGGGTTAGAAATCCTGAAAAATGAAATCTGGGACGTAAAGGCGGACTGGGAACTCGCGTTACTTAACCTCGTCCTGCAGGAAGAAGATACCGATACGGTTCTGAAAGACATCACTGGGTTGGCGCAGTCCTAAATTCCGAATATGTGAGGAAACTGCGAGAGTGGGAGATTATAAATCAGGGGACGTTGTTGACGGAGTTGACAAACGGCATACAGTAGCCTCGGTAAACCCGCCTTCAAGACAGCCGTGGATCCCGGTTCACCGCAAACGATACCGATCCCTCAACCCTCCTTCTCTGCGCCTCCGC
>Ga0114931_10009866_pt1 | contig 11401 bp, 11 predicted proteins | sample 2SBtaG_FD_89579 | JGI IMG/M metagenome (GOLD analysis project Ga0114931, IMG submission 89579) | Deep subsurface microbial communities from Kolumbo volcano to uncover new lineages of life (NeLLi) - 2SBTROV14_V59a metaG | ecosystem: Environmental > Aquatic > Marine > Volcanic | place: Kolumbo...
GCGCTTCGGTATAGTTATCATTTCTTCGATAACACAAAGAAAACTCATACTGTGCAGCGGATAACACTTTAGCCTTATTTTTATTCAGGTATAATTGTTAATTTCGTTGCTGAGTAGTAACAATGAATTAATATAATTTTTCAAAAAAATTATAGCTTCAATTTTAATTGTCGAGATGATTCCTCAGACACACAATTGTGGACACTACCTCTGTTTTGTATTTCTCATATTCAGCTAAGGAGTTAAAACTGAACAATGCCAATGCAATATTGTTGGTTCGAGAGAGAGATTTGTGGAGTGGTAGGAGGATTAAACCGTTTGTGTATGGTCTTATAGCATTCCGAAGGGAAGCTACGCATTATGTACATTGTTAGCCACAGTTTATAATTCATCAATCAGTTTAGTAATTGCAACAACAAACAATCCGTTTTTATGCTGATATATTAGGAGAGGAAAAGAAATGTTATTTACAAAAAGGAGGTAATGTCAATATCGTTTTCGTAGGAGAGGATATCGTAAGACAATACCAAGAGGTTGTGTAAAAAATGAATAAACATTCCTAAAAGGAGCGTGTTGTATTTGTTTCTTAAGTAACCCAGTAAAACTCCAAAAGGGAATATCCAAACAATGGATATTAGCGAGAAGTGCATAATTGCAAACAAAAAAGCAGTTACTAAAATGGTTACCCTTGCACTGGTAATGTTTAGTAATTGAGAAAACAAATACCCTCTAAACCCCAATTCTTCAAAAATACCAGGAACAATGGCAACAAAAAGAATAGCCCATATTTTGGAGTTGGAAAATTCTTGATAAGGCAGGTATAAGTTTTCTGTTTCTACATCAAGCAATAATAAGTTAACTTCAGCCATGGAGATGTGAACGATAATAGAGGAAAAAATGGGAAAACATAAACACAACAATATGATATACCAGGGTAATTTGGGTAATTTAAACAACGATAAAATTTTCTTGTACTCCAAGGCACAAAAAACGAGGATAATTAAAGCAAAAATTCCTTCCAGTATAATTTCGTTAGTTAAACTGGTTTCGGTGTTCAAGTAAATTACATAGTAAATAACGATGTAGGCTATAAATACTAAATAAAAAACAATTGATTTGGTAATGTGTCCTGCAAATAAATCATCATCACTTTTAGCTAACCCAGCTCCACATGCTGCACAAAAGTTGGTTTTTTCTTCATAAATCGAATTACAAGCTGGGCATTTATACATAACGGTTATTCTTCTACAGGGGCTTGCATTTGATCTTGAGCTGCCTTGGCTGAATATAATCCTTTACCTAAATAACTTAAAACAATTATTTTCATGATAATGCCTTGATAGATAGTTGTGAGGTCTACAATGGCATTAATAACAATAATGGTAACAAATAGTAACAATGCAGAGAGTAATGCCGCTAAAGGTTTTGATGACGACCAATATCCAAGAATACCATATATTATGGATAGAACGATATTTACAACTAACAAGGCTATATCTTGTTCCATGGCGTAATAAAAAAAACCTGTTAGCAGGGTAATCCCGGCAATTACATACAAGGTAGTTCTAGCAGACTTTACTTTTTTATCAGCGTCAAAATGTTTGTTCTTTTTCATTACTTTGTTTGCATGGTATTTAGTTTTTTCCTGACTGGTTCCATTCTCTGGAAAACCACAGTTATTGCAAAATAAAGCACTCTGCTCGATCGTATTCGAACAATTGGAACAAGTATTCATGTCATCCATACTTTTTAGAATAAAGTTTTATTAAAAGTATGAAATAATTTGAATTAATAGAGAATAGGAGAAAACGGTATTTTTTGCGAAATCATTCTTCCCTTAACTGAAACAAAATGTCGTGAACTTCTACCGAAGGTTTGCCAATAACTCCATAAGCCTCTCCAATGGTTTTGGCGAGATCAGACTGTTTAAACTCTTGTAAAGATTCCATCGAATCCCAGATGTAGATACCACCATATTCTCCTTCATTTTCGAGTTTTAAATAGTATTTCTGTATGATGCCATCAATTTCTTTAAAGCGAGGAGTTCTTGTGTGTGCAGCTTCGAAAAATTCTTCCTCACTTAAACTGGTTTTAATTTTAACAAACTGCACCACAGTTCCTTTTTTGGTAGGTGTAACGGTTTCTTCCTGAACAGTTATTTCTTTTGGAGTTGTTTCTTCTGTTGCAGGTTGTTGGTCGCAAGCGGTGAAGATGAATGCGACCAAAATAATGTAGAGACTATTTTTCATGAAGATTTAATTTTATTCAATCAAAGGTAAGCAAATTACTAACTACTATTTACTAACAACTGACGGCTATATCGTCATTGAAAAAATACGAGTAGTGGGTTTGTTTCTTATCAAATGTAAATCAAACACCATGCATACATTACGTACAAATGGTCGGGCAGCTTCTGGGAGTTTTAACCCATTTTCGGTGATGGTTACCAGTCCATCCTTTTCCATTTCTGCTAATTTTTCTAAACACTCAGCTAATTCAGGAAACTTTAATTGGTCATCTTCCCAAGAAGTTTCAAAATGACACATAATGTTTAAGATGTGTTGACGAATAACTAGATCTTCATCACTTAACAAGTGTCCTCGAAAGATTGGTATTTTTCCAGCTTCAACGAGTTCGGTGTATTCTTCTATGGTTTTGGCGTTTTGAGCAAAACTGTACCAGGTATCACTAATGGAACTCATGCCTAATCCCACCATTAATTGGGTTTTACTGGCGGTGTAACCCATAAAGTTTCTGTGCAAGGTTTGATTTTCCATAGCCCTGTGCATGGAATCTGTTTTTAACGCAAAATGGTCCATACCAATCTCTACATAACCTAATTCATCTAATAATTGCTTACCAGTTTCATATAACACTCTTTTTTCATTGGCACTTGGTAAATCATTTTCATCATAACCTCTTTGTCCAACTCCTTTTATCCATGGTACGTGGGCATAACTGTAAAAAGCAATTCGGTCGGGCTTTAGTTCTTTGGTTTTGTTAATAGTGTCGATAATACTTTCTTTGGTTTGGTGAGGTAATCCAAATACCAAATCTTGGCTAATGGAAGTATAACCAATTTCCTTGCTCCAATCGGTTACTTCTTTTACTTTTTCAAAAGGTTGTATCCGATTAATGGTTTTTTGCACTTTTGGGTCATAGTCTTGAACACCAAAACTATTTCTTCGAAACCCTAAATCATACAAAGTTTGTAAGTGCTCTTTGGTTGTATTGTTGGGGTGTGCTTCAAAACTAAATTCGTATTCTTCACATACGGTAGCTTTAGCCAAAATGCCATTAATCAGTTTGGCTAAATTTTCAGGGCTAAAAAAAGTAGGAGTTCCCCCTCCGAGGTGTATTTCTTTAATTTGTGGTTTTTCATCAAACAATTCACAATACAAATCCCACTCTTTTAAAACGGTATCAATGTAGGGTTGTTCCACTCCATGTTGCTTGGTAATGCGTTTATGACACCCGCAAAACGTACACAAGCTTTCGCAATAAGGCAAGTGAATGTACAAGCTAATTCCCTCCGTGCTGTTGCTTTCTTCAAAAGACCTTTTTACGGTATTTATCCAGTTATTATAATCAATGCCCTCTTTATTCCAAAAAGGAACGGTAGGGTAACTGGTGTAACGAGGACCAGGAATGTTGTATTTATGGATTAATGCTGTGTTCATCCTATTTTTTTATTCACCATTTTTTCGCCAATTGTTTTCCCAAATTCACGAATTTCATTGGCAATTCCAGCATCGTTAGTTGCTCTTTCGTACACATCAGACATGGTGATTAACGATTGCATAAAGAAATGTTGCATTTCATCTATCATCATTTTTTTTGTCCATAGATCCATTCTGAGGGTATTGTTTTCTTTTTCATCCCAAAGGCTAATCATTAATGCTTTAGCTGCTTTTTCTCCTTCTTCCCCAGTATCAGATGCTATCCAGTCAATACTTTCGGGGATATGATTTTCATCTAAAGTAACGGTGAAATTAATTGTTGATTTTTTTGACATTTTTTTTGAGTTTGAAAGTTAAAAGTTTATCAAGTGTAAAGTTAGTTTATAAAGTTTGAAAGTATAAAGTTACATAAAGGGAAAAGTGAGTTATAATTTTGTAAGCTTTACTACTTTATAAACTTGCTACTTTTAACTCTTTAAGGTTTGTATTTTGATTGGTTCAATATTTTTTGAGCGTCTGTTTCTTGCATAAGTTTCTTAATGGTGATTGTTGGATTATTTTTCATGTAAGCTTTTACAATTTGCCAACCTAACCAATGACCCACTCTTCCTGGAGATCCTTCAGGAAACCCTTGAGTAAAAGGAGCTTCTCCCATGTATTTTAGTATCTCTTTAGTTTCCTTGTTGTAAAGCAATTTATTGTCAATAAAATAGAACCATATTTGTTCTTCATTGTTTTCGCACCAACTTAGTTGAGCTAAAGAATAGTTGATTTTTAGTGTGTTGTCGGTTTTAGGCATTAGTGCATCTAATAAGTATAAAATTTTACCTTGATGAATCATTTCAGTTAATAAATCAGCTTGAGTTTTTTCTAACTCAAATTCAGTGGAAACCCAACCAGTCATTGCTCCTGACACTAAGTTTTCTTTCGTCATGGAGCTTATTTTGTAAAGGGGATATCCTAATTGAGGATAAGCATGGTAATCCTTTCCTAAAAACATGTCTAAACCTATGCCTAAATAGTCATCATCTGTAATGATGGCATAGTTGAATCCAGAAATATAGGTGATAATTTGAGGAATCGTTTTTTTCGGAAAGTAGTATTTATAGTATTGAAAAGCACTTTTTAATTCAGCCTCATATGTGCTAAAATCACCATAAATTTTTAAAGCATCTTTTTGAATGTTATTGATGTCTGGATCGAGCACAAAAGAATTTAATCGGTTGGTGAAGCTAGGGTGCTCTATGCTGCCAATATTGATCACATTTTGAGTAAAGTCTTTAAAAAAGTTGTTGTAATTTGTATTCAATTCATTTATGGTAGTTGAAGTGATATTTCCTTGGTGTTGGAACAAGTCTTTTTCAAAACGCTTTATTTCTAAATTAACTTGAACATGGCTCACGTCAATGTCTAATGGGTTATTATTGCATGAAAACCCAAGTGCAACAAGGAATAAGACGAAGATGGTTTTTAGTATTGAAAAATTGAATGACATCGTCTCCTTTTAAGTTTAATTATAGTTAAATTTGCTAACAGGCATTTAAATTATAACCCATGAAACAGCCATCAAAAATACTTACTTTAATATTATTTAGCTTATTATTTCTTAACCTTTCTGCGCAAGATGATGGTTTTCAGAATGATCCTGTTGCCAATTCAGGAAACAATGGTAAAAATTTTCGTTTTGGATTATTGGTAAAACCGAGTATTTCTTGGTTTAAACCAAACAGCTCTGGTTATGAAAAAGAAGGTTCTAAAATGGGGTTTTCTTACGGGCTTTCTACAGAATTCTTTTTGGGTAAAAACTATTTGGTGTCTACAGGGTTCTTCTTAACCTCATTAGGTGGTGATTTCTCATATGAGGGTATTTATTTGGATAATAACAATATAAATGTTCCTAGCGAAGTAGAGCAATCTATGAAAATTAATTACATAGAGATTCCTTTAACTTTGAAACTGAGAACGAATGAAATAGGATACATGACTTACTATGGAAACCTTGGGGTGAGAACAGCTTTTAAGTATAAATCGTCAAGTGACTTTGTTTATACGGATATTACGAATAAGCCTAAGGTAGAAAAAATTAATACAGCAGGAGATGCCTTTTTCATGAATTCATGGTTAGTAATTGGAGCAGGGGCAGAGTACAATATTTTTGGAAATACAAATTTAAGTTTTGGAATTAGCTATAACAATGGGTTTATGAATGCATTGCACACTAAAACAAATTTATTGGATGCAACTACTGGAAAAGCAGCATTAGGTACTAAGGGTGAGGCACTGTATACTGATAAAAACGCAAGTGCTAACATTAATTATTTTGCATTAGAGGTAGGTATTTATTTTTAATGATGAATTCTGAAAAAGTAACAACCCATATAGTTGAATGGCTTACTGGTTACATTCAGCAATCAAAAACAAAAGGGTTTGTCATAGGGGTTTCTGGAGGAGTAGATTCTGCAGTTACCTCCACTTTAGGAGCATTAACAGGATTGCCTGTTTTATGTGTTGAAATGCCCATTCATCAAGATAAAAGCCAAGTAGAAAGAGCACAAAATCACATTGCTTATTTAAAAGAAAATTATCCCAATGTAACCAGTATTGAAACGGAATTAACCCCCATTTTTGACGCTTTTATGAATGAGTTACCTCAACAAGAAAACCAAGAAGCACAATTTTTAGCATTAGCTAATGCTCGTGCTCGATTTAGAATGACCACTTTATACTATCACGCTCAAATCAATAATTATTTGGTGTTGGGAACTGGCAATAAAGTAGAAGATTTTGGAATAGGTTTTTTTACCAAATATGGTGATGGCGGGGTGGATTTAAGCCCCATTGCCGATTTAACCAAAACCGAAGTTTTTGAATTAGCAGCACATTTAAATATTAATGCAGACATACAACAAGCAGCACCAACTGATGGTTTATGGGGCGATGATAGAACGGATGAAGACCAAATTGGAGCAACTTATCCTGAATTAGAATGGGCCATGGAAATGACCGAAAAAGGCATTTTTGATATTACCTCTTTTACTGCTCGACAACAAGAAGTGTTTGCTATTTACACTCAATTAAATACTCAAAACCAACATAAAATGGAAGCTATTCCTGTTTGTGTTATTCCTGAAAAAATAAAGTAAGAATACCTCTTTTGTGGTATTGTTTAGATTCATTCTAAATAGTAGGTTTGTGGTGTATTATGAATCAATACCCGCATATTATATTTCCTTCTACGCAGACTGAGCGATCAGTTGAGTTCAAAAAGAAAAAGAAGAAGAAATCGTGCTGCGAAAAATTCAAAAAGAAAGGTAAAGGGTGTTGTAAGTCGTGTCCATTAAGTTGGGCTTAGATAAATCGTTTTATTTCCACGTCATTCAGAGTAATATTTTTCTTCCACTTTAGTGGAATTGAAAAATGCAACGAAGAATCTGTTTTTTAGATACTTCACTTCATTTTGTATATACTTCGACAGGCTGACTAAATCCAAATAAACTAAACAACAAAATAAGCGTAAGTGTAAAAATTCGTTTCATTTCTTATCTAATTAATGAGTTTGCAAGCTCTCGTGTTTTAGCGTCTGTAGACACATAGTCCTCATAAGCAGGATTCTTAATAAACGTGACTTGCTCCATGCATTTTTGATTGATCGTTGCTATATCTAAAAATCCAATTTGATCGTTTAAAAAAGCAGCAACAGCAACTTCGTTAGCAGCATTTAAAATACAAGCCAAATTCCCCCCCTTCTCCATTGCTTCATATGCTAACGACAAATTCTTGAAAGTTATTTTGTCTGGAGCTTCAAAAGTAAGTTCTGGATAATCCATAAAATTAAAACGTGGAGATTTTGAAGAAAATCGAAACGGAAAAGATAGCGCGTATTGTATCGGGTGTTTCATGTTAGGTAAACCCATTTGCGCTTTCATGCTTCCATCCTCAAATTGAACCAACGAATGAACAATAGACTGAGGATGAACAATCACATCAATCTGATCAGGCTGTAAATTAAATAACCATTTTGCCTCTATCACCTCTAACCCCTTATTCATTAATGTTGCTGAATCAATAGTGATTTTCGCTCCCATATCCCAATTAGGATGTTTTAATGCTTGCTCTTTGGTTATCGATTTTAATTCTTCTTTGGTTTTTCCTCGAAATGGGCCTCCTGAGGCTGTTAAGTAAATTTTCTCGATTTTATTTTGATGCTCACCAACTAAACATTCAAAAATAGCTCCATGCTCTGAATCTACGGGCAAAATGGCAACTCCATTTTCTCGAGCTAATTTTGTTATTAATTCTCCTGCTACTACTAATGTTTCTTTATTGGCCAAAGCAATCGCTTTTTTTGCTTTAATGGCGTTGATAGTCGGCAACAATCCTGCATAGCCGACTAGAGCGGTTAAAACCACATCAACACTTTCCATTTCTACCACCTGAGCTAAAGCTTCTTCCCCTTTATATGTTTTGATATCATGTTCCCAAAGAACATCAGCAACCTGTTGGTATTTTGTTTCATCAACAATAACAACAGCATTAGGTTTAAATTTTATGGCTTGCTGAATCAATAAATCAGCATTTGAATTTGCTGTTAATACTTCAACTTGGAACTGATTCGTGTGCTCTTCTACGACCTCTAATGCTTGAGTTCCTATTGACCCAGTAGAACCCAATATGGCTACTCTCTTCTTTTCCAATGCTTATTTTCTTCGTGAGTTCATTTTAATTTCATTCATCAATACGCTTTTTGCTTGCGCATAAGATTGAATATGGATATAGTGCCCAGCACCAGTAGAGGCAATCTCCTTCATCGATTTGATTGCTCTTTTCTCATTCTTTACCCCAACAACAGAAATAGTTACTCCTCTTTCTAAATTGAGTGCCACATTATCTAAAATATCGTTCCCGTGCAATATAAAAGCTCCATCGGTAGCAATAATTACTTGATTGTTCCCTTCTTCAATCATATTTGCTCTTGCTACTTGGTAAGCTTTTTTAATTCCCTTTCCTCCAGCAGTATATCCTCCAGCCGTTAAATCTTGTATCAGCTGTGTAATTTTGGCTTTATCTTTCACATAATCAGATTTGAGTACTACTTCTGTAGATGTGGCATAAGTTACTATTGCCAATTTATCGATGGGTCTTAGTCCATTTAACAACTCAATCATAGAAGCTTTTAATAAATCTAATCTACCTTCTTGTTTCATGGAAACAGATACATCAATTAAGAAAACAACATTGTTCGGAGCGTATAAGTTAACAGGCAGTTCGCTAGTAGACACTGTATCCTCTTTTGGAATTTCAACTATTGGTTCTTCTATTATTGGTTCCTCTACTACAAGAAGTTCTTTTTCTGTTGGTTTACCCAACTCAAACTCGATGTAATTATTTTTTCTATTTACATAAAATGCTTGCTCTTTAGTTTCATAACCTTTTGCATTTACTACAAAATAATAGTTATCGTACTTTAAACTTTGTGTTGCTTCACCTGCTTTGTTGGAGTTTAACTTTTTATACACCAATCCATCCCAAATAATTTCAACCGTAGCTCCTTTAACAGGCTTTTTTGTATTAACATCAATTACTTTTACTTTTAAATCTGCTCTTAGATCTACAGGTTTTTTATTGAATCTAAAATCTGGACATGCAAGCGTTTCATTCACATCGAAAGATTTGGCATTTCCTTCAATAGTAAATGTAATAGGTTCGTTATTCACACTTATCCATACAGGAACATCTTTTTTAAACTTTCCTTTCTTTTTTGGTGTGTATTTAATTCGAACAATAATGGTGCTATCTGGTAAAATTTCTTTTTTGGAAAATTTAGCATCAACTCCATAAGGCTCTTCAATCCTCAATAAATAAGCTGTTTTTTTTCCGGCATTAGTGAGTGTAAAGTCAAAATATTTTTTATCATGAGCGTTTACCTCTCCTAAGTTATGATAGGATTGGTTGAATATAACTTGCCCCAATAAGCACTCCGAAAAAAGAAGTGTGATTGTTATAAAAAGTAGTTTTTTCAAGTTTAAGTATGCGTTTAATTTGTAATCAAGATTACCAAATATACTGCCAAAAATACGATTTCGTTTTTACAGGTGGCTAGCTAAGACGACTGTTCTTTTAAAACTTTTTACATTTCCCTCTAAATCGAATGCTTCAATATAAATTACATAAATACCTATTCCTGCTTTTTCGTTATGATCGTTGATTCCATCCCAACTAAAAGCTCCCTTAACTAATAACAATTGATTTTGGATTAAGTTTTTCACCTGTCTTCCTTTTGCATCGAATATAACTGCATTAGCCACAAATCCTGGTTCAGAAAAATGATATGAAATATTAACCACATCATCCACTCCATCATTATCTGGCGAAAAAGTTAGGGGTTCAATAAATATTTCTTCCTCATTTTCATGCTGTTGTTGGTACTGAGAGTTTTCATAACCTGGGGTAGCATAACCAACTGCTTCTGCGGCAGAATGCCAATTCGTTTTTTCTTTGGTTGGTCTATCGTAGTGGATGCGCTCTAAAGATACTCCTTCTGTATTATTGAGTAATGAAAAATGCATTTCCTCATCATAATGAAAATAATCCATAACTTGATTAGATTCGTCCAACAAATACACATCGCCATCATCATTATTGTAGGTAGGAAAACCAGCCATTTTCAAAAATGCTGCTTCTACACTATTGAGGTATTCTACTGAAATATTGTATACATCCTTACTTAACAACACAAATTCACCAGGATAAATCAAACGAAAAGTATCAGCTATTAATTTGTAATTATCTATACTATCCCTTTCCAAATTAGCTAAACTCCACCCTTCGAGGTTGATAATTTTATTAGAGTTATTATAAATTTCTACAAAATCTGAACCTCCAACAAAAGGATTAAACAATACCTCGTTAATCAAAACATCTCCTTCTACAGGTGGATATAGAACTAAGTAACTAAAAGGTTCAACAATAGAACTTATTGAATTATTGGCAGTATCCTTCACGTTTTTAACCGTTAACAAATAGTTTACACCATTGGTAAAAAAGGATGAAAAAGTGAGGTGAACTATGTTTTTATTGATTGAATCTCTTATTGCTTTTGACGGATTACCTACCCCTAAATCAACTGTATAGTTTAAGTGCGTTTGACTACTGTTTAACTCTACATCTTCATTAAAATAGATCTCTAAACTATTGGCATTTAAAACAACTATTGAATCTAATCTTGGAGGATCATAATCTACGTATGCACTCCCTGAAACATTAAAATCATCATAAAAGAAAAGCGTAGAACGAGATGAAGTATAACGAGACAAAACTCCAAAATATGAAGAAGAATGGTAGGTGTTGTCAAAAACACTCCCCTCTAAAATAAAATTAGTAGTTCCAGAAGTATCAGAAAAAACCTGCCAATTACCTAAACTATCTCTAGTCACTTTTATAGCACATTCTACTTTAGAAGTATTCAAACGTTTGTCAACCCCATCAATAATTTTGGTTTCTACTAATCCATCCTGTCTATATAAACTAACTTCATCAGCTGTATTCCCCATTTTAATAAAGTAGCCGTTTAACGCTTCTTTTAAATTCGCTTTGTTAGCTACTGTAAGCTTCCCCAAAAACCGAACTGTTTAGAATTATAAAATAGTATTAATTTTAAACAAATAATTACGATGAAGAAGAGTAAATTTTCACCAATACAGATTGCAAAGATTTTAAAAGAA
>Ga0114931_10009867_pt1 | contig 11401 bp, 16 predicted proteins | sample 2SBtaG_FD_89579 | JGI IMG/M metagenome (GOLD analysis project Ga0114931, IMG submission 89579) | Deep subsurface microbial communities from Kolumbo volcano to uncover new lineages of life (NeLLi) - 2SBTROV14_V59a metaG | ecosystem: Environmental > Aquatic > Marine > Volcanic | place: Kolumbo...
ACCCGCGACCATTCCTGCCCCCGACAACTGAGGCCGGTCCCCATGCGGTGAGCGTGCCCAGTGCCGGCAACGATCTGGCGAGGCGCCGCAACCCGGCGCGCCGGTTCATGTCGCATGACATGCGGGAGGGCGCGCATCGAGCCAACCATCCCCATGGCCCACCCCCATGGCATCGGGCCTCAGGGGACCCGTGTCCACTCCTGGGACTTGCAGATCATGCCGAAGGCAATGCAGCCGGAGACGCGGAGAATGCCGTCGTCTTGCAGCTTCATCTCGCTGTCATACTCCTTGTCGTCGTCGACCTTCCAGATGGTGCCGTCGTCCCATTCGTTCTCGCCGCTGGGCACCATGCCCCAGATGATCGGCTTGCCGATATTCGCCTCGTTGGCGCCGCCGAAGGCTCCGGCGATGGTGCCGCAGACCTCGTTGGTTGCATTGGTACAGGGACCGATCTGGATGTGCAGATAGCGCCCGTCATCCTTCACTTCGCTCTTCCAGACGCCATCGATGTCACCCGCGTGTGCGGGAGCAGCGAAAAGTACGGCGACGACAGTAAGTCTGAGTCCACGCATGTTTTCCTCCCAGACAGGTTTGGATCTTCCAAGCAAGCCACCACAGGGACGTACCGGTCAATATATACGCGGCGTCAACCCTGAGGCGCCTGTTCTTGCAGAAGATGCCGTCTCATCAGTTCAGCCATGCGATCAGGGCTGAGGATTGGCGGCAGCACGCTTACTACATTGCCACCCGCATCGATCAGGTAGATGAAGCCGCCATGGGCATAGATCGGTTCACCAACCGGATCCTCGGCAACTTGGACCACCTGGACCTGAAAGGCTTGCCGGGCTTCGGCCAGCGCCGCGGGAGTGCCGGTCAGCCCTACCATGCGGGGGTGATAACGCGCCATCGCGCGGGCCAGATATTCGGGCGTGTCATGCTCGGGATCCACGGTGATCATCACCGGCGTGATCGCGTCGCCCGAGTCGCCGAGCGCGTTCAGCGCGGCACCCATCAGGGGCAGCGCCACGGTGCAGATCGATTCGCAATTGGCATAGCCGAAGAAGAGCACCATTGGCTTGCCCCGGAAATCGCCCTCGGTCACGGCACGCCGGTCTGGTCGATAAGCGAGAAGCGGGCGTCGATCTCGACCGGAAAGGGCAGCGGCACGCCTGTCGCCGCCGGCGCGGCAGCCTGGGTGGCGGCCGTCGCCGCTGTCGGATGTTTAATCCCTTCATGCGCCATTGCCCCGCCAGTCGCCCAAAGAGGAATGACGATCAGCAGGGAGGCCACCGCGAGGCCACGACCAGCAGGGATGGGAAGCATCAGAAATTATCCTCGATATAGGCCGCGTCCACCTCTGGCCCGAGGCCGAAATAGCCCTGCGCCTCGATCCGCCCGATGATCCGGGGGTCACGGCGAAACCACGGCCCCTTGCCTTTGGCATCGGGGTTTTTTCTGGCCCAGTCCCTGGTCCAGCGGTTCGCCTTGGCTGGCTTGGCGCCTGCAACCGTGACGCTTTGCACCTGATAGACTTTGGCGCCGAGGCCCGGGGTGATCTCCGGGTCGCCAACCAGCAGACCGTCCACGGTGACGCTCTGGCCGCAATAGGGCGCGAGGTCTACCGACGCCCCGGTAAAAGCGGCCTGGGTGTTCTTGCTGACAACCAACAGCGCATCGTCGGCGACGCGGATCAGTGCCATCTGGCGAAGCCCGGCACCGCAATCGACCGGGCAGTCGCCGGTCAGAGCGCAGACCGTATCGGTGACCTTCGCCTCGAAGCGGGCCTTTTCGACACCGAAGACGTTCCACAGCTTCGCCTTGCTGCCTTCCGAGAAATCAGCCTCCGCAAGCGCTGGCGCGATCATCAACGATGCGAGCACAGTTGTGGCGACGGCCGCGATCATGACTTTCATCGCCGCGCGCCTCACTTGTTCGGATCCGGGATGGCAAAGCCCGGGACAACCCCGAAATCCTCGTGGTTGACATTGGTGATGCCTGCGTCCTCCAGCACCTTCGCGACCATCAGGTACTTGATCCCATCACGCTCATAGACAATGCCCTCAGCTGTGACCCGGTGGCTCTGGACATCCAGCAAGGCAGTGCCATCGGCGATCTCGGCGGAGCCTTCCCATTTCATTACCATGTAAACCGTGCCGTCGTCGGTCAGCAGTCCCACCGGAATACCGCCGGCCGCGCACCACATCGCACAAGTGTGATGCGCCGTGCCAACCACCGCATCAGGGCCGCCCATGACGCCTGAAAAATAACACCAGGTGTCGATCATCTCGCCGGTCACCTCGATGCGCTCACCTTCCGCTGCAGCCGGAATTGCAAACGATGCCAGCGCCAGCGTGGCTATGGTTGTCCTGAACATCGGAATCTCCCTGTTCGTCCGGATAACATGGTAGACGACCCCACATTGCTGGATAATCAAATTTTTGTGGCATCGGGTTTTGATTTTTACGCACTCGCGCCTTATGGGAGACCCGAGCAATCCGGGAAGTCGACGACCCATGAATCTCTACCCCGCAATCGACCTGAAAGACGGCCAGTGCGTGCGCCTTCTGCGCGGCGATATGGCGGATGCGACAGTGTTCAACAATGATCCGGCGGCACAAGCCCGCGCCTTCGAGGCGGCTGGGTGTCAATGGATCCATCTGGTTGATCTGAACGGGGCCTTTGCTGGCGCGCCGGTCAACAGCGCGGCGGTTGAGGCTATCCTTGGTGCGATTTCCATCCCGGCGCAGCTTGGCGGGGGCATCCGCGACATGACAACCATCGAGGTGTGGCTCGATCGCGGACTCGCCCGGGTGATTCTCGGCACCGCAGCGCTTCGTAACCCAAAACTGGTGCATGAGGCGGCGCGGGCCTTCCCGAGACGTGTTGCAGTCGGCATCGATGCGCGCGGCGGCAGGGTGGCTGTCGAAGGCTGGGCCGAGACCACCGACACAAAAGCGCTCGATCTCGCCCGGCGCTTCGAGGATGCAGGGATCGCCGCAATCATCTACACCGACATCGACCGCGACGGTGCCATGCAGGGCCCGAACATCACGGCCACGGCAGCACTTGCCAACGCTGTCTCGATCCCGGTGATCGCCTCGGGGGGGGTTTCCTCGATGGCGGATCTCCGTGCGCTCAAGACATGCGGCGCGATGCTCGACGGGGTAATATCTGGACGTGCGCTTTATGACGGCCGTCTCGATCCGGCGGCAGCGGTCGCACTTCTTGCCGGTGACACACGGCCTTGACCTCGACGTGCGCCGCGGGCGAAACCTGAGCACCCGCGTTGTGGGTGGCGCGGCGCCTTGGAGCAAGCCATGCTGAAGACCCGGATCATCCCCTGTCTCGACGTACGCGACGGCCGCGTCGTCAAGGGCGTGAACTTCGTTGATCTCGTCGATGCGGGCGATCCGGTCGAACAGGCGCGAGTCTATGACGCCGCCGGCGCTGACGAGCTCTGCTTTCTCGACATCACCGCCAGCCACGAAAACCGCGGTACCATCCTCGACGTTGCCCGGCGCACCGCCGAGCAATGCTTCATGCCGCTGACCATCGGCGGCGGCGTGCGCACGCTCGACGACATCCGCGCGCTGCTGCTCGCCGGTGCCGACAAGGTCTCGGTCAACACCGCCGCCGTGAAGGACCCCGATTTCGTAGCCCGCGCGGCGGCAAAGTTCGGATCGCAATGCATCGTGGTCGCCATCGATGCGAAATCGGGCGGCAATACCCCAAGCGGTTTCGAGATCTTTACCCATGGCGGACGTGAACCTACGGGGATCGATGCGGTGGAGTTCGCCAGGATGATCGAGGAGAAGGGCGCAGGCGAGATCCTGCTGACCTCGATGGACCGCGACGGCACGCGGGCGGGCTTCAACATTGCGCTTACCCGCGCCATTGCCGATGCGGTCTCGGTCCCGGTGATCGCCTCGGGCGGTGTGGGGACGCTCGATCACTTGGTCGAGGGGGTGCGCGAGGGCCATGCCTCGGCGGTGCTGGCGGCCTCAATCTTCCATTTCGGCGAACACACGATCCACGAGGCAAAAGCGCACATGGCCGCCACCGGAATTCCGGTGAGGATGCAATGAGCAATGTTCTTGCCCGGCTGGCAGCGACTATCGAGGCGCGCAGAACCGCCGACCCGGCGAGCTCGCATACCGCCGCACTGATGGCCAAGGGGCCAGGAAAATGCGCCGAGAAGTTCGGCGAGGAGGCCATCGAGGCCATCATCGAGGCGGTGCGGGGCGATAACAAGCGCCTGACTGACGAGGCGGCGGACGTGCTCTATCACCTGCTGGTGATGCTGGCGTCTCGTGATGTCGTCCTGGCGGACGTGCTGGCCGAGTTGGAGCGCCGCGAGGGGATCTCAGGAGTTACCGAGAAGGCCGCGCGCCGCCCATGACCGTCACAGTCAGACAGGTCCGGTGCGTGGACGAGCTCGACACCTGCCTTGCGATCCGGGAGGCGGTGTTCATTCAGGAACAGCGGGTCACGCCCGAGCTGGAGCGCGACGGGTTGGACGGAGCGTGTCGTCATTATCTCGCGAAACGTGCCGGAACACCGGTTGGAACCGCCCGGGTGCGCCGGATCGGGCGGGCCGCCAAGATCCAGCGGGTGGCAGTGCTGGCGACAGAGCGAGGTCGGGGCATCGGGTTCGCGCTGATGCAGGCAATCCTGTCTGATCTGGAAACGGACCGGGAGACCGATGAGGCGGTTCTTGATTCGCAGCTGAGCGCGATCGGGTTCTACGTGGCACTTGGATTCATGGCCGAGGGACCGGAGTTCATGGATGCCGGGATCGCGCACCGGCACATGCGCCGCAGGCTCGGGTGATGGCAATCCCCGTCTACGTGATCAATCGTGAGTGCGATACGGCGCGGATGGCAGCATTTGCGGCCTCAGCTACGAAAAAAAATATCGATTTCGAGCGAGTTCCGGCAATCGACGGCCATGCTCCGGGGTTTCCCCTGCCCGATGAGGCCGGGATGACCGGGCCGCATTTCTGGGGAGCCGATCGTATCAAGCCCGGTGCGCTGGCCTGTTTTCTCAGCCATCGCCGGGCTTGGCTGCGCCTGGTTGAAAACGATGCCTCACACGCGTTGATCTGCGAGGATGATATCGAGATACGCGAGTCACCAGCCAGGGTGCTGCAGGTCGTTGGCGGGGCGGAAATCCTGTTCTGCAACCAGCGGCTGGCAGACTGGGCCATGGCGGCAGGCGAGACCTCCAGGGCAACGGGTCTCGATCGGGTGATCGCACGGCTGGCCGCGCGCGGCGGGCCGGGTGTTGTTGAGGGGCTCAGGCCGGCACCGGGCGCTGATTGCTATCTGCTTTGCCGGGAGGGCGCCATGCAGCTGCTGGCGCTCGCTGAACGCGACGGGGTGGTCTGTGGAGTTGACTGGGCAATGATCTGGTACGGACTCGATACGCGGCATTTGACCGCTGAAACATTATCCGGTTTCAGTGAACTCGCGATCCTCGCCCGGCATAATGTCAGAGCCCCTGCGGCAATCGGTGTCAAAGTGCTTACCTGCCCGCTTTCGGTGCAATCGGTACGGCACAAAAGCGTTATCCAACACGACGTCACTGTTCCGATTGCTTCACTGAGATCGCACCGCTGATCTCGGTACCGTTTCCGTTCTGCTCCTCCGGGGCGCGCTCGTCGAGGCGGCGGTTGATGAATGCCCCGGCGCGTGCCACTGCATTGTCCGCCTGTTTCAGTAGGCCGGCGAAGACTGGCCAGGCATGGGGTGTTCGGCGCCAGAGATCGAGTTGAACGTCACCGCCTGCCTCGCGGAGCCTCGCGGCCAGTGTCACGGCGTCGTCTTCCAGAATCTCGGACCTAGATGCCATGATAAGCGCCGGCGGTGGTGATATGAAATCGCCAAGCACAGGCGATGCCTCCGGATCGTTGGTCCGTGACAGGTCACCGAGATAGAACCGGGCCACGTCGGTAAAGCGCTTGGCCGGAAGCATCACGTCGCGCAGCGCGTTGCGCTCCAGGCTCTTCGCGGTTCCGGTCAGGTCGACCCATGGCGAAAACCCGACCACGCATGAGGGCGCCGGAAGATCATGCTTCTGAAGCCGCATCAATAGCGCAAACACCATACCGCCGCCGGCGGAATCACCTGCCAGCGCGATCGCCCCGGGAGCATAACCGGTCTCGAGCAAGTGACGATAGGTCATCTCGGCATCGTCCAGCCCCGCCGGGAAGGGGTGTTCCGGAGCGAGGCTGTATTCCGGTAGCACCGCCCGGCACCCGGCTGCCCCGGCCAGCCTGGCGGCGATGTGGCGATGGGTCCGGATCGAACCCGCGATGAACGCACCGCCATGCAGGTATAGAATGACGCGGCGCCGGTTAGGGCGTCCGCAACTGGCCCACATAAGCGCCAGCCGGTCCTCATCCCCATCGGCGGCATATTCACCCGAACGCCGAATGCTGTCGGCGACGAAATTTGCATCGTCCGGGGCGCGGAACAATCGTCTGGCATTGGACTCGAGACTGGCGCGCATCCGCGCCGGATCGCGGGTGACGCTCAGCATCGGCTTCACCGTAAGCCGGAGCCAGGCATTGAGCAGCCAGAGCCGGATCGACATCGTGCTCAGCCCGCCCGGCGGCGCTCGATCGCGTCCCAGATCAGTCCAGCGACATTGGTGCCGTCGAAGCGCTCCAGCTCCTGGATACCGGTCGGAGAAGTGACATTGATCTCGGTCATCAATCCGCCGATCACGTCGATGCCGACAAAGATCAGCCCGCGCTCGCGCAGCATGGGTCCGATGCGTGTGCAGATCTCGCGGTCGCGATCGTCGAGCCCGATCTTCTCGGGCCGCCCGCCGACATGCATGTTCGAGCGCGTCTCGCCCTTGGCCGGCACCCGGTTGATCGCGCCCACCGGCTCGCCATCAATCAGGATGATCCGCTTGTCACCCTGTTCGACCTCGGGCATGAATTTCTGCGCCATCAATGGCTCGCGATTGATGCCGGTGAACAGCTCGTGCAGGGCGTTCAGGTTGGTGTCCGCATGGCCGAGCTTGAAGATCCCGGCGCCGCCATTGCCGTAGAGCGGTTTGAGGATGATGTCGCCATGGGTATCGCGGAAATCCCTGAGAGCCTCCAGGCTGCGCGCCACCATGGTCGCCGGCATCAGATCGCGAAAATCCAGAACCATGATCTTCTCGGGGCTGTTTCGCACCCAGAAAGGGTCATTTACCACCAAAGTCCGCGGATGGATCCGTTCCAGGATATGGGTGTTGGTGATATAGCCCATGTCGAAGGGCGGATCCTGACGCAACAGCACCACATCGACGTTGACGAGATCACGCGTCTCGCGTGCGCCCAGGGTGAAGTGGTTGCCCTCCTCGGACCGGACTGTCAGCGGCCAGCCACTGGCCTTTACCCGGCCGTCGTCCCAGACCAGATCGGGCACCTGGTAGTAGAACAGCCGGTGGCCCCGCGCTCCGGCCTCAAGCGCCAGTCGGAAGGTCGAGTCCGCATGAATATCGACCGTCTCGATCGGATCCATCTGGATGGCAACACTCAAGGACATCGGCGCTCCTCCGGGCAGGGATCTACCGGCGCCGGGATCGCTCCCGGCCGCCGATGCCCAGATATAGGGCTGCCCGGTGAGGCGGGCAATCGCCGTGTTCAGGTCACGTGTTGGTCGCCACGATACCCACCCGGCGCGGATCGTCAATGGTCAGAACATGGCTGACGACCCGCGTGACGCCTTCGATCGAGCGGGCGTGCTCGATCACCTGTGCAAGTTCCTCGTGCGAGCGTGCAAGGCCGGTGAGATGGATGACTTTGTCGACCGTCTCGACATTGTAGTTGACCTTGCTGATCTCGAGATCCGTGAACAGCTCATAGCGCAGCTGGTTCGAGATCCACGCATCCGCCATATAGGAGCTGGTGCCGGAATCCTCGGCCACGGTCATCGCGTCGTCGACCGCGCTCACTCCCTCAACTTCCCAGGCGATGGCCGTCGCGCGGATCTTTTCCTCGCGCGTCGGCACTGATCCGGTCAAAACCACCCGACCCTCGGTCACCGTAACCGAGACATCGCGGAACAACTCGCCGCTCTCGTTCAGCAACCGGTTGTCGATGCTCAGCAGGATCTCGCTGTCGTTCAGCGCGTCCATGGTCGAGCGTTCCTGCACCACAGATCGGCCGACCAGCGCGGCCCCACCGATCACCGCTCCCGTCGGGGTGCAGGCGCCCAACAGGATGGAAGCGACGGTCGCAACCGTCGCAGTTCTCAGAATTGTCATTGCTCTGCTCCGCCTCAATACTGCTCAAAACCGCGGGCGTTTTCGATGATCTCCGGCAAACCGTTCGGGCCCACGAGGGCCAGATCGAAGCGGCAAACCGGGGTTCTGCCCGTCTCGTTCGCGACATCCATTATATATCGAGTTGCCGCATCCGCCAAGCGCTGCCATTGTCGCTCTGAAACGGCGCGCTCCAGCGCCTGCGCGGCGCGGCGGTGCTTGACCTCGACGAAGACGATCACGCCGTCGAGGTGCAGGATGATATCGATCTCGCCTTCGGGTGTCCGATAGCGCCGTTCAAGTATCTTGGCGCCACGCTGGACATAGAGCCGGGAGACGGCTTCCTCGGCGGCAAGCCCGCTGGCATGACGACCATAACCGGTCATTTCCGCGCCAGCTCCAGCGCGCGGGCATAGACCTCGCGGCGTGGCAGGCCAAGCTCCTTGGCGGTTTCGTGCACGGCATCCTTGACCGATAATCTGGCGAGGGCTGCGCGCAGCATCTCATCCAATGCGCCCTCGCTGGCATGGCGTTTCTGTGCCGGGTCGGGCGGCCCGACGACAATAACAATCTCGCCGCGTGGCGGGTCGGAGGATTCAAAAACCGCGGCCAGCGCATCGAGCCTGTCGCGACGGACGTCTTCGAATTTCTTGGTCAGTTCCCGGGCGATCGCTGCCTGCCGGGTGCTGCCGAGGGTCTCGGCCATGTCATGGAGCGTTGCGGCGATCCGTTTGGGACTCTCGTAGAAGACCAGCGTGGCCGGGATATCACGAAGCGCGTGGAGCGCCTTTTGCCGGGCGACCGGCTTTGTCGGCAGAAACCCCTCGAACAGGAACCGGTCGGTCGGCAGCCCCGAGAGCGACAGTGCGGTCAGTACCGCTGAGGCTCCGGGCAGGGCGGTCAGCCTATACTCTCCGGCTATCGCCAGCTCGGTCAGGCGATAGCCCGGATCTGCGACCAATGGCGTGCCTGCATCCGTGCAATAGGCGACGGCCATTCCCGCCGCCAGCCATTCCTCGATCCGCGGTCGCACCTTGCCCGCGTTGCGGTCATGATAGGAGATCATCGGTCGGCCTCCGAGAGCGATGCCGTGGATCTGCATCAGCTTGCGGGTTTCGCGGGTGTCCTCGGCCATTATCGCGTCGGCCCGGTTCAGGACATCAAGCGCACGAAGCGTGATGTCGGCGGCGTTGCCGATCGGTGTTGCCACGAGATAGAGCCCCGGCTCCAATCGCAGAGCGGCATCAGCCTCGCCCGGCCTTCGGGCAGCTTCGCGTTTACTTTCCCGGGCGCCGCTCATAGTTTCGCTCAGAGCGCTCTTCGGCTGGGGAAATGGCGCCCCCGGAGTGCCATGCGGAAAAGAGGATCTGTCATGCGTTCAGTCAAATCGTTTCGTCCGTTGCTGGCGCTGGCAGCGCTTCTTCTGGGTGTCACTGCCGCCTGTGCCCCGCGCAGCCTACCGCCGCAGGGGACGCAGACGCCAGTGCCAAGCACCCAACCGAAAGCTGACATCGATACCAGCCGCCCGGTCAAGGTCGCTCTGCTGGTACCAGTCAAATCCTCAGATCAGGAAGCCGCCTCGCTCGCCCGGTCGATCGCCGATGCCGCCCGGATTGCCGAGACGGAAAGCGGCGCAGGGGCCATCCAGCTCATGGTCTATGAGACCTCGGGTGATGTGACCAGTGTCCGGACGGCGGCGGAGCGTGCGGTGTCTGAAGGCGCGGGACTGATCCTCGGGCCGCTGTTCAGCGCCAGCACACGCGCGGTTGCTCCGGTCGCGGTGCGTACTGGGCTCAAGATCATCTCGTTTTCGACCGACAGTGCGGTCGCCGGGGATCCAGTTTATCTTTCGGGCTTCATGCCCGAGGCTGAGACGGCGCGGATCCTCGATTACGCTGCGCGACAGGGGATCAACTCGGTCGCGGTCTATTACCCCGACAGCCGGTTTGGTGATGCCGCCCTGAACGGGGCTCGTAAGGCGGCCGCCGCAACCACGATGGCGCTGGTCGCGTCAGCATCCTATCCTCGCAGCTTCGAAGGCATCCAAGGTACAGCCGAGGGTTTTGCCGAGGCAGCACTCGGTGCGGGGGCCGAATCCATCCTGCTGCCGGAGGGCGGCCAGGGGCTGCAGACCGTCGCGGCGTTCACCAGCTATTACGGCATTTCCCCAGGTGAGGTGAAATACCTCGGTCTTGGGCAGTGGAACTCCAGCGCCACATTCGGTGACCCGGCGCTGCAGGGTGGATGGTTCCCGGCCCCGGACCCGCAAGCGGTGCAGGCTTTCCTCTGGCGTTATGAGACGAACTATGGCGCGCGGCCAAATATGTTGGCGGTGTTGGGGTACGATGCCGTCAAGGTTGCGATCGAGCTGGTGCGCGATGCCCGTGTCTCGGGCCGGGCCGACCCGTTCGATCGGGAAGCATTAACACGCCCGCAGGGGTTCAGGGGCGCGCTCGGGCCATTGCGTTTCCGCACCGATGGTTATGGCGAACGTGCGCTCGCAATCCTCGAAGTTGGTACCGGGACGTTCTCAATTGTCGAGCAGGCTCCGCTGAGTTTTGGACCCGGAACATGAGGATCATGTGAGCAAGGCGACGGCGATCGCGACCCTGCGGCCTGCTCCGGTGGATCCGAGTTTCGCGGGGCTGGCCTATCTCGTCGACAGCCCCAGGGCTCTGGCATGCCATGAGACGCTGACAGCCGAGATCGACACGTTGGTGACACAGACCGGCGGACCGCAGCTTGCACGGGCGCAGATCCTGGAATTGTTGCGCCGGAAGCATCAGGAGGGTCATCGGAAGATAGGGGTTTATCTGGAGAAAAATCCATTTGCCGGCATGAGGGCGGCGCGATCCTTTGCCCATGTGACCGATGTGGTCGTTGCGGGCATCTTTCACTATTGTGTTGAGCATCTGCACCCGGCGCCGATCCGCACCAAGGGCCAACAGATCGCGATCGTCGCCGTTGGTGGCTATGGCCGGGGCGAGATGGCGCCCTTCTCGGATGTCGATCTGCTGTTTCTCAGCCCTTATAAACGTACAGGCTGGAGCGAAAGCATCACCGAAAGCATGCTCTATGTGCTCTGGGACTTGAAGCTCAAGGTCGGCCAGGCGGTGCGCTCGGTCGCCGAATGTCTCCG
>Ga0114931_10009868_pt1 | contig 11400 bp, 13 predicted proteins | sample 2SBtaG_FD_89579 | JGI IMG/M metagenome (GOLD analysis project Ga0114931, IMG submission 89579) | Deep subsurface microbial communities from Kolumbo volcano to uncover new lineages of life (NeLLi) - 2SBTROV14_V59a metaG | ecosystem: Environmental > Aquatic > Marine > Volcanic | place: Kolumbo...
CAGGCTCGCGTAATTCGGATTGTCCGCTGACAGAATCAGGTCGAACTTGTCCGGCGCCTGTTGCAATAACAGCCGGAAGCCCGCGATCATGCCCTGGCCGCCGGAGATTGTATCGAGCGCGATGCCGGCAATCAGCAAGCCACCGAGAACCAGCAATACGACCTGGACAATGTCGGTCAGCGCGACCGCCTTGAGGCCACCATAGAGCGAATAAGCGGTCGCGAATGTAGCCAGCAGCCACAGCGCATAGTTGATATCCATCCCGGTTACGCTATTGATGGCGAGCGCGCCGAGCCAGAGTATCGATGTCAGGTTGACGAAAACGTAAACGCCGAGCCAGAAGAGCGCCAACACGGTTTTGACCCGTGCGTCGAAACGCTGTTCAAGAAACTGCGGCATCGTGTAAATACGGTGCTCGAGAAAAACCGGCAGGAAATACTTGCCGACGATAATCAGCGTCAATGCCGCCATCCACTCGTAGGCGCCGATCGCAATGCCCATGACGTAGGCGGAGCCGGACATACCGATGATCTGCTCCGCCGAAATGTTCGCCGCGATGAGCGACGCACCGATTGCCCACCACGGGAGTTCGCGCCCCGCGAGAAAGTAATCCTGGCTGTCTTTGTGGTGCCCGGCTTTTTCGCGTGACACCCACTGTGCAAGGATCAGGAGCGACGCCGCGTAGACTGCGACGACCGTGAGATCCAGTGTTTGCAGGTGCATTTATTTCCCCGGGTTAGCGGCACGAAACGAGCCGCCCGGGTTCACCGGCAGTACGAAGTCACCGGGCCGATTGTCATGCACGGCGAAACTCAAATGTTTTTTCATGAACAGTGTTCCCGCAGTCTCCCGGCAGCCATCTCGGCCGTGATGTCGCGCTGTGGCATGGCCAGCATCTCGAATCCCACCATGTGTTTCCTGACCGAAGCCGAGCGCAGTAATGGCGGATAAATGTGCGCGTGAAAAACCCATTCAGGATGATCCGGACCGTCGGACGGCCGCGGATGGAAGCCCAGCGAATAGGGCGCAGCCGTTTGGAACAGGCGGTCGTACGCAGACAGGATGGTTTTCAGTGCGGCTGCCAGGCCGGTAACGACCGCCGGCGTCATGTCCGGAGGCGCCTGGAAGGCGACCTTCGGCACCAGCATGGTTTCAAAAGGCCAGGTCGCCCAGTAGGGCACGAGCGTGACGAAGTGCTCGTTAGTGGCGACGATGCGTGTGCCGGCATGGATCTCGGCGTCGCGGTAACTGCAAAGGAGAGGTACCCCGGTTTTCCGGTACCAGTTCTGTTGCTCGGCCAGTTCCCTGGCCGGCTCCGTCGGCAGGAGTTCGGTGGCCCAGATCTGGGCGTGGGGGTGCTCGTTGCTACAGCCCATCGCGCGGCCGCGATTCTCGAAAAACTGCACGTATCCGATATCGCTCTCGCGATCGAGCGCATCGAATTCGCGGATGAATGCCTGCAACGCCACACTGATGTCGTCCACGGCCATCGTGGACAAACGACGGCTGTGATTTTCGCTATAACATACGACCCGGCAGCGACCCGGCTCCGCCCGGGCCTGGAAAAAACCTGTGTCGCTGACGGTGATGTCGCTGTGCGGCGTCAACGCCGGGAAATCGTTATCGAATACGAACGCCCCGCGGTAATCCGGATTCACATTGTCTTTTGCACGCGCGTTCCCGGGGCAGAGGTAACAATCGCCGACATAGTCCGGTTCATCCGTTTCCCCGCACTCTTCGACCTGTCCCTGCCAGGGGCGCTCCAGGCGATGCGGTGACACCAGGATCCATTCTCCGGTCAGCATGTTTTTCCGTCGATGAGACTGGTTCCGGGTGCTCATTGCTCGCGGACTTCCATCGCCGATGCAGCGGGCCTGAGCACGTGAATCCATGGTGACCGACCGAGGATGGCGCCGTATTTTCTGCCGATTTCTGTCGTGACCTCGCCGACCGCGTCAGAACGCAAGACGGACAATACACAACCACCGAAGCCGGCCCCGACCATCCGCGATCCCAGAACGCCATCGCAGCGGTCGGCGATCTCCACCAGCGACTCGACTTCGTCGCAACTCACCCCGAAATCATCTCGCAGGCTCCGATGTGATCCGCTCACGAGCGCTCCCATCATCTCGACATCCCCGGCATCTAATGCGACAACGGTGTCTCGCACGCGCTGAATCTCCGAGACCACGTGCCGGCTGCGACTGAACAGGCGGTCTCCGAGCGTGGCCCGCGCCGCTTCCAGCATTGACAGCGATACGTCACGGAGCGCCTTTATGGCATGATCCATTTTTTGCAATGCGGCAACTGCAGTTTTGCAGTCATGGGCACGGTCATTGTAGCCTCCGTCAGATAATTGGTGTCTGACGCCGCTATCGGTAATGACGAAACGCAGCGCGTCCGGAATGTCGACAAATCCTGTTTCGAGCGAGCGGCAATCTAGCAGCATCGCCTTGCCGGACTCGCCGCAGGCCACGGAATACTGATCCATAATGCCGCAATTGACGCCGGCAAAATTCTGTTCTGCGGCCTGGCAGAGCGTCGCAATATCCCGCGGTGCATATTTTTGCCGTGAGAGCTCGAGCAGTGCCACTGCAACGGCCAGTTCGAGCGATGCCGACGAGCCAAGGCCGCCGCCTATGGGTATGTCACCGAGGATTTTCAAGGTTGCGCCGCGAATCCCGTTGCCGGCTTTGGCCAGTTCGGCTGCGACTCCCCTGACGTACCTCGTCCACGGCGGTCCGTCGCCCGGCTGAAGGTCCGGGAGATCGAAACGGTCGCTTTCGTCGGCATTCGCGGAATATACGTGAATGCAATCATCCGATCGGGGTTCGGCGCACACCCGGGTATACAGTGCCGTATTGATCGGCAATACCAGGCCCTCGTTGTAATCGGTGTGCTCGCCAATCAGATTGACGCGACCCGGGGCGCGAAAAAGACGGCTATGTGAGTGGCGCACCGGGTTCCCACAGGTACCGGGCCGAATCAATCAGGTACAATTTCATTGGCATTTTCCAGGCAGTCCGCGCGGAAGACAGCCAGAGTGGGTGGATTCACAAAGTGGAACACCCGGTTTAGCATTTGCGACGGCAGAATTATAATAACCCGTATCATCCGTTATTCCAGCCACACTATGCGAGACACCAGGACCATTCGCGAATTTATTGCCTGCCAGAAACCAGGCCGGTCGACCAGGCACACTGCCAGTGTCGGATCGATTGGCTGGTTAGCGGTGATGCCGAAGAGCGTAAAGACGAGGATCGAGAAAGGCTCATCTGGCTGTGGGACCTCACGAGCCTGGCGGATGAGACAATCATCGTCAACAACTGGAAAGGGGGACAGTCCCGCTGTTACCGGCAGGTCCCGTTCTCCGGCATGGAGTAACCCGAGCAACGCTGGGCCGACCGGGTCCTCCACGAACTGCGTCGCGCTCCGCAGTTTTTATCGATGAAAAGCTACGATGCCATCGTCGTTGGCGCCGGCCACAATGGCCTGACCAACGCGGCTTATCTCGCGAAGTCCGGGCTTGACGTTCTGTGCGTGGAAAAAAATGAATACATCGGCGGTGCGACCGTCAGCCGCAATCTCTACAAGGACTGGTTCTACTCGAACTGTTCCTATGTCTGCAGTCTGCTCCGGCCCGAGATTTACCGGGATCTCGAGTTGGCAAGCCACGGTCTGCAGGTAACGCCTTACGGCGGTGGTTCCGTATTTATGGAAAATGGCGACTATCTCGGCAGTTATCCGGACAAGGAGGTTCATTATCGCGAGTACGCGCGTTTCTCGGCAGCGGATGCCAATGCCTACGAGCGTTATTCGGCGGACACGATGCGTCAATGCCGTTTCATTCGCGACTTCCTGCTGCGAACGCCGCCCGACCCTGCATCATTCCGCGTAAAAGATTTACAGGAACTTGCCCGCCTGGGGTCGAAGTTTTTCGAAATGGGAGAGCAGCGTATGTATGACACGATTCGTTTCTGGACGATGAGTGTCGCCGAATACCTCGACGAATACTTCGAGACCGATGTGATCAAGGCGGCCTTGTCCGGCAGTGGCATTATCGGCACCGCACTCGGCATTTATTCTCCGGGAACGGCATACGTGTTGCTGCACCACTACATGGGCGAGGTCGATGGCAACATGGGCGCGTGGGGCTATGCGCGTGGCGGTATGGGGGCGATCGCGAAGGCGATCAACAAGTCATTCCAGTCTTACGGTGGCGAACTGCGAACCGATGCCGGTGTGGAGCAGATTCTCGTAAAGAACGGCAAAGTGTCCGGCGTCGCGCTGACGACGGGCGAAGAGGTCAGCACCCCCATAGTCGTGTCCGCCATGGACGTCAAGAACACGTTTCTCAAGTGCATGGACAGGAAAGATCTCGACGACAAATTCTACCACCGCGTCAGGAATTTCAAGATTCGCGGTTCGTCGGGAAAGCTCAACATTGCTCTCGATGGAATGCCGACGTTTCCGGCTTTGCCGAAAGACAGCCCGCTGCTGGATGGCGACATGCACTTTATCGATTCGATGGAGCGCATGGAACGCGCTTATGACGACTGGAAGGAAGGCACCTGGTCGAAGGACCCGTATGTCGACATGGTTATCCCGACAGTGTCCGATCCGACAATGGCACCACCCGGCAAGCATTTCATGAGTTGTTTCGTACAGTATTGCCCGGCGAAGATAGAGGGCCGCGACTGGACGGACGAGGAACGGCAAGCATTCGGCCAGACCGTGATCGAGCAGATTGCCGAGTACAGCCCGGACTTCAAGGATCTCATCCTGCACGTTGAAGTCCGCACGCCGAGCGTCATCGAGGAAGAGATCGGCATCACCGAGGGCAATATCTTTCACGGTGAACTGACGATGGACCAGCTGATGTTCAATCGTCCGATACCGGGTTACGCACAATATCGCGGTCCCGTTAGCGGGCTATACATGTGTGGATCGAGCAATCACCCCGGAGGCGGCGTCATGGCGGCTCCCGGTTGCAACGCGGCACGTGAAATCCTGTTCGACCTCAAACGCACGGACGTTACGCCGGCCAGCTTCGGTGACGACTGATGAGTGAACGCTACGATGCGATCGTCATTGGTGCAGGCCACAATGGCCTGGTATGTGCGGCCCTGCTCGGCAAGGCGGGCAGGAAGGTACTGGTCCTCGAAGCGAATGAACGGGTTGGCGGAGCGTCGGTAACCCGCGAATTTTCTGAAGGTTATTCCGTGCCGGCCTGTGCACATTTTCTCTACCAGCTTCAGCCGCGGGTCAAAAGGGATCTCGGTCTGAAACTCCAGATGGCCGCCGACAAAATCGGCACAGTCGCCTTATCGACCGACAGTAATCATATCCGCATCAACGGCAACTCGGCGTCCGGCGTCAGCGACGAAGATGCGGCGAGTTACCGTGCGTTCAGGAAGCGCATGACGCGCTTTGCAGACCTCGTGAATACCTACCTGAACAAAACTCCGCCGCGGCTGACGAAGGACGCCTGCAAGTCCGACATGCTGACGCTTCTGCAACTCGGCTTCGATATCCGGCGCCTCGGACGGAGCGAAATGCAGGAATTCCTGAGGCTCATCGGCATGAATATTCGCGATGAGGTGGTGGAGCGATTCGAAAGCGGCCTGTTACGCGGCGCCATCAGCCTCGATGCGGTTCTCGGCACGCATCTCGGCCCCAGGTCGCCCAATACGATCCTGACGTACCTCTATCGCCTGGCCGGGGCACACGGAGCGATCAGCCAGCCAGCCGGCGGCATGGGGGCGGTGACCGAAGCGCTGGCGCATGCAGCGCGCGACAGCGGAGTCGTCATTCGCACCGCCATGCCGGTGAAAAAAATCGTCGTACAGGATGGCCGCGTCGCAGGCGTCGAAGCGGTGTCAGGCGACACATTCAAAAGCGCGCTGGTCGTATCGAACGCCGACCCGAAATCGACGATCATGGGCCTGGTGGGCGTGAAGCACGTCGAGACGGGTTTTACACGACGCATTCAACACATCCGTATGCAAGGCAATGCCGCGAAGCTGCACCTCGCACTGGATGGCTTGCCCGCGATTAACGGTGTCGAGAAGCGGGAATTCGCGGATCGCTTCGTGGTGGCGCCGGATGAGAACTACGTCGAGCGGGCGTTCAATCACGCCAAGTATGGTGAAACCTCGGCGCGGCCTGTCTTCGAAATCAGTTTCCCGAGCTTTCGTGATCCAGGACTTGCGCCGACCGGCAAGCAGGTCATGTCGGCCATCATCCAGTATGTACCCTTCGAGCTGCGGAAAGGGTGGTCCGGCGACACGCACGGCGCCTTCGAGAGACAGGCGATCGATACGCTGGCCGAATATATGCCGGATCTGCCGCAGCGCATCATTACGTCCGAGTTACTGACACCCGCGGATATCGAGGCGCAGTTTCGCATTACGGGCGGGCACTGGCATCAGGGCGAGCTGACCCTCGATCAGTTCCTGTTCACCCGGCCCGTCGGTGGGGCACAGCAATACGCAATGCCGCTGGACGGACTTTACCTTTGCGGCGCCGGCGCCCACCCTGGTGGCGGTGTCAGCGGTGCCGCGGGACGAAATGCGGCAAGGGCCATACTGAAGCAGGAGAAACAGGTATGACAGTCACCGAAGTCGAACAGGGCAAGCTGCGCTCGCCGTTCTATCCGCGGCAGGCAGAGCTCGATCGCCTCAACTGCTGGCACGACTGGAAAGGATATTCCAGCGCCGACGGTTTCTACGACACGACGATCGAGTATTTCTCGGTGCGCAACAGCAGCGGCGTATTCGATCTCACGCCGATGACCAAGTATCGGATATCGGGGCCCGACAGCCTCGATTTCATCGATCGCCTGGTGCCGCGAGACATGCGAAAAATCAGGCCGGGTCGCGTGGCGTACGCCGTTTGGTGTGATGACGAAGGCCAGGTCATCGATGACGGAACCATCTTTCATTTGCGGGAAGGTGAATACAGGCTGTGTTCGCAGGAACGCCACCTGGCGTGGCTCACGTCGGCCGCAATCGGCATGGACGTGACCATCATTGACGAGACGCAAGACGTTTGCGCACTGGCGGTACAGGGCCCGACCTCATTCAGCGTGCTCGACGCCATGGGTCTCGATGGCATCGAAAACCTGCGTCCGTTCGGCCTCGCCATATTCGACTTCCAGGGAATGGAGTTGCTTGTCTCACGAACGGGCTTTACCGGCGATCTCGGCTACGAACTGTGGACAACACCGGACAAGGCGATCGAGCTGTGGGACGCTTTGTTCGCTGCGGGAAAACTGTTCGGCATCCGGGCGATGGGTACATCTGCGCTGGAGCAGGCGCGCATTGAGGCCGGTTTCATCCAGGCCTACGTCGATTTCCTGCCTGCGGACGCAACCGTCCGCACCGGACGCTCACGGTCTCCGTTCGAACTGGGGCTCGAGTGGCTCGTCGACTTCAACAAACCCAATTTCAACGGCCGCCGTGCCCTCGCCCGGGAGAAGCGGCGCGGATCGACCTGGCGCCTGGTCAAACTCGACATTGAGGGCAACAAGGAAGCGCACCACTCTTACATCTATGCGAAGAAGAATGGCGGCAAGGACATCGGCTTCGTGACCTCGGCGGTTTGGTCACCGGTCTGCAAGCACAATATCGCGCTCGGCACCGTCCGCATGCCGCACGGAAAGGTTGGTGACAAGCTATATGTCGAGATCTACTACCAGCGCGAGATGCACTGGTCACGCGTGATGGCCGGGGCGACAGTCGTTGGCAAGCCTTTCTGGGATCCCCCGAGAAAACGAGCAACGCCACCAAATCCTTACTAGAAAGGCCATGCCAGCAGAACGAAGGGCTTCGCTCCACCGGCTCGATCCCCTGCTTCGACCTCTATCCGTCGCCGTCATCGGTGCGTCCGCGGGTGAGAACTCGATGGCCTGGTGGTCGCCGGCCAACCTGGAGCGTGGCGGTTTTCGCGGTAGTCTCTACCCTGTCAATCCCGGCTACGATGATCTGCGTGCTCACAGGTGCTACAAGCGGCTATCGGATCTTCCCGAAACGCCGGACCTGGTCATGTTCGCGATCGCCGACCAGCGCCTGGAGCAAGTGCTGCATGAGGCGATCGATATGGGCAGTCCGGCTGCCGTGATCATGTCGTCACTCATTCTCGATGACGACGCGGCACCAACTCCAAAACGACGGGTGCAGCAGGCGATTGCCGAGGCCGATGTGATGCACTCTGTGCTTCGCGAGCCGATTGGCGTCATCGGCGCCATTTCGCCGTGGAACTATCCATTGCTCATGGCCGCCTCGAAAATTGCGCCGGCGCTGGCTGCCGGCAACACGGTGGTGCCTACGTCAACCCGACTTTGTTCACGGACGTCAGGAATGACATGCGCATAGCGAAAGAGGAGATATTCGGTCCCGTTGCCGCCATCCTGCCGTTCGATGGCCTCGGCGAGGGCATCGCAATCGCCAACGACACTATTTACGGCCTGGCCGCAGGCGTGTGGACCAGCGACCTGAATACGACGCATCGGCTGATCCGGGATATCCAGGCCGGCATCGTCCGGGTTAACTGTTTCGACGAAGGCGACTTGACCCAGCCCTTTGGCGGTTACAAGCAATCCGGTCATGCCCGCGACAAGTGTGTGGCAAGCCTGTTGAGTTATACGCAAGGCAAGTCTGCCTGGCTAAGGCTTGCCGAATGAGTCAGGTCAGTTACGATAAAACCGGCGCGCTCGCGAGCCTGGAGCTGGATCGCCCGGAAAAGCTCAATGCTATAAACGGAGAAATGCTTGCTGCACTTGGTGCCGCAGTCGACGATGCGGAGCAGGACGAAGAGATCCGGGTGTTAATCCTGGGCGGCAAGGGCCGTGCCTTCTCGGCCGGGTTTGATCTCGCTATGGGAATGGAAAAGGATGGCGAGTCGCGGCAGGATCGACTGCGCCGCGAAATCCGTCGCGACTTCGACGCAATCATGCGGTTCTGGAAATTTCCGAAGCCCGTGATTGCCGCTGTACACGGTTATTGCCTCGGCAGTGCGATGGAGATAGCAGCGGTCTGCGACATCAGCATTGCCGCCGAGGATTGCCGCTTCGGTGCGCCCGAAGTCCGCTTCGGCAGTGGTATCGTTTGCATGATCCTGCGGTGGATCATCGGGCAGAAAAATGCGCGGGAGATGTTGCTGGCCGGCAGCGACAGAATTGACGCGGAGCGGGCGGGATGAAGAAAGCGCTCGAGGATGCGCTCCTGTTGGACCTCGAAATCGAATCGGCTGAGACGCCGGAATCGAAAGCCTTCGACCGCGTGCTGCAAGCGGCACTTCAATGGCGAGCATCGCAACTGCCGGGAGGGCAGCCAGGTTGAAAACGGTCTACAGTGAAGATCACAAACTGCACCACGGCCTCCTCGATCCGCGCGGCGACGCGTGGCACGAAAGTTCCGAGTGCCCAGCGAGAGCAATCAATGTCGCAGATGCGATTAGACAACAGGGTTTCGGTGAGCTCATTGAGCCGCAGGTATTCAGCGAGGAGAAGTACCTACGGCTGCACGCGCCCGATTATGTCGATTTTCTGAAGACGGTCTGGGGTGAGTGGGTAGCTTCGGGGGAAACTACATCGAACGCGAGGCCGGATACGTTTGTCGGCGCCGGCATGCGCTATGCGGATACCGAAAGCGTCATCGGCAGGCTGGGCCGTTATTCGTTCGATTCGACCTCGCCTTTCGTTGCGGGAAGCTGGCAGGCGATTCGCGCATCGGCGAACGTCGCCCTGACCGGCGCGGAACTGGTCAAGGGAAGGGACCGCTTCGCTTTCGCAGCCTGCCGTCCGCCCGGGCATCATGCGAGTGCGCAGAGTTGCGGCGGCTATTGCTATCTCAACAACAATGCGCTGGCAGCGCAGTCATTGCTCGATGGTGGCGCGACGAGAGTCGCCATTCTCGATGTCGATTACCACCATGGCAACGGTACGCAAAGCATTTTCTACAAGTGCAACGACGTATTGACCATTTCCCTGCATGCCGACCCGAGCGTTGAGTACCCGTACTTTTCCGGTTATACCGATGAAACGGGCGAGGGACAGGGGTGCGGGTTCAATGTGAATTACCCGCTACCCTTCGGCACCGCGTGGAACAGTTATGCCGAGGCGCTTTCTTTTGCTCTGGGCGAGGTGCAACGATTTTGGCCGGATGCGCTGGTTGTGGCACTGGGGCTCGACACGTTCGCTGGCGACCCGACAACCCATTTCGAAATCGCGAGCGACGATTTCACGCGCATGGGTGAGGCAATAGGCAGCCTCGGTCTCACCACACTGGTAGTGCTGGAGGGCGGCTATGCCGCAGACCAAATTGGGCATAACACGCTGAACTTCCTCACCGGGCTGGAGAATGCCTGATGGCGGCGGCCTGTGAACCAGGTGCTTGTTTTTCTGCCCGCCGCGCGATGCAATGATGCGATGATACGAACGGGATTCATTGTCAGCCTTTGTTCATGGATTTGTGCCACGGTTCTGGCATCGCCGGAAGATGGCATGCTGCTCACGACCAGCGCCACCCGCATGCCTGCGTACCTGGTGGAAATCCCACGGACGGTGACGGATATCCTGATTGCGGAAACCGGGTCGGCGACGATGCATCGATTCATGCGATCCGGGGAAGATGTCATCGAGGTCGACCGGCGCTACATGTCGATCGGGTTGAACGGGCCCGGTAAGGAAAAGGCGGGGGACAAACGGACACCGCTCGGCGTTTATTTCATCACCCAGAGTCTCGATACCAGCAAGCTTGATGACAAGTATGGTGTCGCGGCTTTCCCGCTCGACTACCCGAATGCATGGGATCGCTTCAGGCATCGTACAGGCTATGGAATCTGGCTGCACGGCGTGGATCGAAAGCATCCCGCGCGGCCGCCGCTGGATACTGACGGTTGCCTTGCACTACCGAACGAAGAACTGCTGAAACTCGTCGGCAACTTGAAACCGCTGGTTACCCCGGTGATCGTGGCACGGCACATGAACTGGGCCCTGCCGGAAGAACTTGACGCATTACGGCTCGATTTTCGGCTTGCGCTCGACATGTGGCGCGTGAGCCTCGAAAAGCACGACATACTTTCCTATCTTGCCATGTACGCTGACGATTTCCGCTACCGGGACATGGATCGCCAACGCTGGTCCGCATATCGCCTGAATGTCTTCGGTGCGACGGATCCCGCGGCGGTCGAACTGACAGACGTCATGTTGATTGCGGACCCGGAAGTTCCCAACCTGTACCTGAGCCGCTTCACCCAGGTACTCGCAACGGCCAGCGGGCCGGTGAAAACTGTCAAACGCCTTTACTGGCGGCGCTCGGACAACAACCACTGGAAAATCGTTGCCGAGGATTCAGGTTAGGGCTCCCACCTTCATCGCAACCGGGCCGTTAACCGGGG